>Ga0182024_10012140_pt1 | contig 17091 bp, 13 predicted proteins | sample P32metaG_FD_120480 | JGI IMG/M metagenome (GOLD analysis project Ga0182024, IMG submission 120480) | Permafrost microbial communities from Stordalen Mire, Sweden - P3-2 metaG (Illumina Assembly) | ecosystem: Environmental > Terrestrial > Soil > Wetlands > Permafrost | place: Sweden: Stordalen...
ACAAGCTGCCGGCCGATTACCCCATCTATTGGAGGCATAGCGGACATTGTTTGGCACTGGCGCCCATTGCTAACTCCGGCATCTTCCCCGCCCAGTGCCTGAAACAGGGTACCAAGTGTCGGATTCCAACCACTAGAAACCTTTCGGTGGGCGCCGTCGCGTTTATATTGATATTCGGCCTAGTGATGGTTGGCCCATCGGTCTGGCGTCGGTATCTGGCGTGGCTTCAAAGATAAATCGACGAACATACTGACAAAAAAATATTTCAGATTTCAGGAAGGTGGCCTACTTTCTCCGCTATCACTATACCCCCTGCTCCGTGTAGTAGGGAATTTGACTCTAACTTACCGAATTGATTGGGCTAACGGAGGCGTCGGAGCGCGAAATCGATCTAAAATTGAAAAATTCTTTGTTCTTTTCCCTGTTAGCAGGGAATTCTGGAGCAGAGAGACCGGTTCGAACTCGACTGCGTCCGCCGCCAATCGATACCCGCGCGGTCAAAATGCCTAGTCGGCGTCCGCGGAAATGAGCCGCTGGCCGCTGCGCTCGCTGCTTAGGGTTATTCGCGCTCTACCACTCGCTGCGCGAAGACCAGGGCATCGTGTTGAGCGCGCGTAGCGCGGCGACGTTCGGGCAATAGTCTTCCCAGGCCGGGTTGCTTGAATCGCGCGCAAGATCGTGCCCGCATTGCCGGTGGCTTTCGCACAGCGTGCAAATGCGCTGGAGATCGCGGAGCGTCTCCGGCTCGACCTGCGCTACTTCTTTGCGGTCGAGATCGAGCGCCGCCATTCGGCGTATCAAAAGATCCGCCGATTCAGGGCCGAGACTCGCCAGCCGGCGGAGTTCGGAGGCGGGCAGGCCGATATCTCTGGCGATGCGCTCGACTTCGCCTTCCGCGCAGCAGCTTGAATTCGCCAGTTCGGGGCCGTTGCTGGTCCACACCTGCCACCACTGCGAGATGATTGCGAGCGGCGTCGGGCGTTTGCGTGCATTGGGCAGAGCCGACATTTCATCCTCCTCTGGTCGCGCTGGCGCCGTAGGCCTAGACGGCCACGGAATGCCTCGACTTCGCGCGCGTCAAATACGTATCGAAAACCGACGCCACCAAACGCATGTATGGGCGGCCTTTCTCGGTGATCCGGATGCGATGGCCGTCGATCAGCACGCTGCCGTTCTCTTGATAAGGCTGCAATGCATCGAGTTCATCGGAAAAGCCAGTGGCGATATCGAAGCCGGCCTCGTCGGCGATCGCGTCCAAATCCACGGCCATGTCGCACATCAGCCGCTCGATGATGCGGCCGCGCAAGCGATCGTCGTTGGACAAAGCAATGCCCTTTATGGTGGCCAGCTTGCCCTCGGCGATCGCGCGCGAATAGTTTCCGACGGCCGGGGCATTCTGCGCGAAGCCCTGCGGCAGCCGGCTGATCGCCGAAGCGCCCAAGCCCACCAGCGCGTCGGCGTCGTCGTCGGTATAGCCTTGGAAATTCCGCTGCAGCCGGCCGCCTTTGGCGACCAGCTGGTCGTCCGGTTTTGCGTAGTGATCGAGGCCGATCGGCCGATAGCCGAATTGCACCAAGCTTTCGTGCGCGGCCTCCGCCTGCGCCAGCCGTTCCGGCGACGATGGCAGGTCGGATTGCTCGATCAGCTGTTGCTGCGGCCTGAACCACGGCACGTGGGCGTATCCGAAGACCGCGACGCGCTGCGGCTTCAGTTCATGCGCCAGCGCGGCGGTCCGCCGCACGTCGGAAACGGTCTGCTTCGGCAGGCCGTACATCAAATCGATATTGATCCGGTCGATGCCGGCGTCATGGAGCATGCCGAACGCGTTCTTGACCGTGTCGAAGGGCTGGATGCGGCCGGCCGCCTGCTGCACATGGGCGCTGAAATCCTGCACGCCGAGGCTCGCGCGATTGACGCCGACGTCGCGCAGCGCCTGCGTCAACGGCCGCGTGAGATGGCGCGGATCCAGTTCGATCGCGTGTTCGCGGATCGCCGAGAGATCGAAGCGGTGGGCGATTTCGTCGGCGACGAATTTGAGCAAATCGGCGTCGAGGATCGACGGCGTTCCGCCGCCCCAATGGATATGGGTGACCTTGCGCGCGCCGGCATGGCCGGCAACGATCGCGATCTCTTCGACCAGGCGTTGCGCGTAGGCCTCGATCGGCTCGTCGCGCAGCGTCGCCTTGGTGTGGCAGCCGCAGTAGTGGCAAAGCTCCCGGCAGAACGGAACGTGCAAGTATAATGACAGGGCGGCCTCGCCGGGCAGGCCGGCCAGCCACGTGCGATAGACCTCCGCATCGACCGCCGCACTGAAGTTCGGGGCGGTCGGATACGACGTATATCGTGGGACTGTTCTTTCGAGCATATTTGCCATTTCAGCCGCTCGCTTACGCCGATCTGCCAGTGGGAGTAAAATATACCGCCTTGGCGTGGGCCGATTGACGTATGTCAATCGAATGACGCGCGCTGCAAAAAGGGTCGTCCGGCTCGCCGAACGGCGAATGCTTCAGCGCGGCCACACCGCCGGAGACGAACCGCTCGGCGGCCGCGCGCGGTTCTCGTCATCGCGAGCGATCTGCGGCGGTCTTGCGGCGCGCTGCTCGTCGGGCCGAAGCGGGTATTGCCCTCTTTGATCGCGGTCCGCGCGATCGGACGGTTCCCACGCGCCGGCGATGCCGTCGGCGATCTTGGCAAGTAACGTCCGGAATTGGTCGAGCGTACGCATCGTTATTTGTCGTTGTTCCAGCCTCGCGGCCGCCCTCGCATTTCAGCGGACGTTCGCGGCTTCGCTTTGCAGGGCGTCCAGCGTGTCGGCATTGGGGCAATAGTGCCGCCACGCCTGATCGTCGGAAGCGAGCAAGAGGTCGCGCTGGCATTGCTTCTTGCTCTCACAGTTCGAACACAGCCGCTGCAAATCGCGCATCGTGTTCGGTTCGCTCTTGGCCAGCGCGTCGGGGTCGAGGTGCAGCAGCGCCATTCGATCGAGCAACTGCTTTGCCGCATCGGGTCCGAGTTCGGCCATATGGCGCAGATCGCTGGGCGAAAGGCCGACGTCTCTCGCGATGCGTGCGATTTCCTGACTGTCGCAGGCGTCGAGTCTCTGGCGGCACTGGCGAATCAGCTTGCGATGACGGGCCCAATCGCGAAATGCCGTCAGGAATGAATTGAAAGCCGGATATGTCTTGACTGGATTCGGTGCGAGCATGAAAGCCTCCCCCGCAGGTTGCCTATAATAAGGTGCCGATTTTTAGGGGCGTTGATCCATATCAACCGGCAAACGCGAAATTTTCCGGCACAACCCGTATTTCGCATATGCGGAAGATCAAAACGGCTCGGCGCTTTTTGCGCTTCGATGCGCCCGCACCCGCCGCCGATGTCCGGCCGGCGGCGCCAACGGTGACGCATGTCGGCCGATTTCATCGCTTGGCTTCCCTTGGCGGTAAAACTGATCTTGACGGCGGCCATTGTGGTCGCCGCCTCGGTGATCGCCGAGCGCGTCGGGGCTTTGACCGGAGCGTTGGTCGCCACTTTGCCGGTCACGATCTGGCCGGCCTATGTGTTCCTCTCGCTCGATCATGACGGCGCCTATCTTGCGCAGGCGGCGCTGAGCGGCCTCGTCATCAATGCCGCGACCGGCCTGTTTTTATTGGTCTATGCGGCGCTCGCGCAAAAGCGCGGGACCTTCGTCAGTCTCGCGCTGGCCGCCGCATGCTGGATTGCACTCGCGCTGCTGGCCCGTTCGGTGGGATGGACTTTTGCGGCCGCCGCTCTACTGAACCTGGTCGTCTATCCCGCCTGCCTCTGGCTCGGCAGGGCGTTGCGCGACGCCGAGATGCCGCGGCTCAGGCATGCTTGGTACGATCTGCCGCTGCGCACGATCTTGGTGTGCGGCTTGATGGCGACCATCCTTGAGGCGAGCCACTGGGCGGGGCCGACGCTGACCGGACTGCTCGCCGTCTTCCCGATCTCGAGCACCAGCCTCATTCTCATTCTGCAGCCGCGGCTCGGCGGCCGCGCCGCCGCGGCAGTGATCGCCAACAGCGTGTGGAGCCTGTTCGGGATCAGCTTCGGCCTTGCGGCGCTCAACCTCGCGGTAGTGCCGCTCGGCGCGGCGTTTGCGCTTGCCGCGGCGCTGGCCATTCCGATTGTCTGGAATCTGACCGTCTGGCTCATCTATCGGCGCGCTGCGTTGGCCGTCGAGGAGAGCGGACCGGCATGAAGTTCAGGCGCCAGATTGGCAATCGTCAATGAAACCAGGGTTCTCATCGGCGGATCGCGCGCAAGCGGTCCTTTCAGGCCGACGCCGGCTCCGCCTCGACTTCATCCATCCGTCGATACCGCCCGCCGCGTAATACCAGGGCCACAGTTCGAAAGGCTGTGTGTCATGGCTTTGATTTCCGTCAAGAAGTCCTTTGTCGCCAGCAGTTATGGAAGTTTAGATTCGGCAAACTCGGTCGAGTTCTTTACCATGATTGGGGTGTCCGTTTGCAATCGACCCGCCAGGGCAGAGAAATCATGGCCGAGTTGAACGAAAATACCGCCGCCGGGGATTTTCGGGGGGGCAGGCGTATTGTTGCGCGTGCCGCGACCTGGATCGCCGCCGTCGTTTGCGCCGTCGCAGCGGCCGGCCTGTTTGCGCCGGACGCGCAGGCGCAAAGTCCGACGGCCGATCAGGCCAAGCCCAAGCTTACAAGCGAAATGTGCCTTAGCTGTCATGGCCTGGAAGGTTTTGCGCCGCCGGTGACGCCGGGCGAGAAGCAATTCCCCATGGTGCTGAAAGACCGCTTCCTCGGCAGCGTGCACGGCAAGCTGCAATGCGTCGAATGCCACACCAACGTGACCAAGATTCCGCACGACAAGGTCGAGGTGAGGGTCAGCTGCGTCACCTGCCACGAGAGTCTGCTGGAAGCGGCGAAGGACGATAATAAACCCGACCGGATCGCCAAGCTGAGCGGCGTAATCGACATGATCGGCCGCTACATGAAGTCGATCCACGCGCAGCCCAGCGAAGCGGATCAGTCGCACACCAACGCGACTTGCTACAACTGCCACGACGCCCATTACGTTTATCCAAAGGGCACCCCCAACTATAATTGGTGGCGGCTCAACATTCCCTATGCGTGCGGCTCCTGCCATACGGCCGAACTCGCCGAATACAAAACCTCGGTGCACGGCCAGGAAACGTTGTTGCAGGGCAATCCGAAGGCGGCGATCTGCTCGGACTGCCACACCACCCACGACATCCAGGACCCGTTCCTCGATAAGACCCAGCTCCTGATCACCCAGAACTGCGGCAGCTGCCACAAAGAGCAGCTGGAGTCCTACCAGGGGACTTACCACGGACAGGTGAACACGCTCGGCTTCGCCTACACCGCCAAGTGCTTCGACTGCCACGGCTACCACACGATTCAGCGCGTCAACGATCCGCGCTCGAGCGTCTATCCGGCCAACCGCTTGCAGACCTGCCAGAAGTGCCATCTCGACGCCGCCAAGGGCTTCCTGAGCTTCGAGCCGCACGCGACCGGCCACGACTTCAATCGATACCCGCGCACGTGGATCGCCTCGAAATTCATGCTGCTGTTGCTCGGCGGCACCTTCTCGTTCTTCTGGACGCATTCGGCGCTGTGGTTCTTCCGCGAATATCGCGACCACCAGCAGCAGAAGAACCGGCCGCATGTGCGCGCCGAGGCGCTCGACGGCAACGACGGCAAGCCGGTGGTTTACTACCGGCGCTGGCCCGCGATCTGGCGCATCGCTCATCTCGCCTTCGCCATATCAGTCATCATGCTGGTGCTCACCGGCATGACGCTGTTCAACGCCGATACCGCTTGGGCGCCGGTCATTAGTCACTTGTTCGGCGGCCCGCGCGTCACCGGCAGCGTGCACCGCTTCTTCGCAACCGCTTTCCTCGCGATATTCTTCTGGCACATCGCCTACGTGTTCCTGCGCATCGGGCGTAACTGGAAGACCTTCCGCTGGTTCGGTCCCGATTCGATGATCCCGAGCTGGTCCGACCTCAACGACGCCATCGGCATGTTCAAGTGGTTCTTTGGCCTGGCGCCGAAGCCGCAGCTCGACCGCTGGACCTACTGGGAGAAGTTCGACTACTGGGCGCCGTTCTGGGGCGTCACCATTATCGGCGCTAGCGGCGCCATGCTGTGGTTCAAGGGCTTCACCGCGACCTATCTGCCCGGCTGGGTGTTCAACATCGCCACCATCTTCCACGGCGAGGAAGCGGTGCTGGCGGCGGGCTTCCTGTTCACCGTGCACTTTTTCAACAATCACTGGCGCCCGGACAAATTCCCGCTTGATATCCTGATGTTCACCGGCAAGATGCCGCTGGAAGAGTTCAAGCGCGAGCACCTGATCGAATACAATCGCCTGGTCGAGCAAGGCGAACTGTCGAAGTACCTGGTCGACGCGCCGTCGCGGCCAATGACGCTCGCGTCCAAGGTGCTGGGTTTTACCTTGATGGGCTGCGGCCTGTTCCTGCTCGTCTTCGTCATTTACGGCTTCACCCGCCACCTGTTTGCCGGATGATGGCCATGCGCGTAAAACCAACAAATCAAAACCGGGGTTTCCAATGAAACACCTCCTGCTCGCTATATTCTTGTCGGTGGCGCTGATCGGCTGCTCGGATGAGAGCGCGCCCGATAAGCAAACCGCGGCGGACATTCGCGCGGGCAGCGTGGTGGCGGAAAAGGAGTGCAAGGCCTGCCACGGCCTCGACGGCAAGGGCGCGGCTCCCGGGATTCCTAATCTCGCCGGCCAGCGCGGGCGCTACATCATGGCCGCGTTGCAGGAATACAAGGAAGGTAAGCGCGTGCATGCCGCCTTGCGGGCGATCGCGACCGACTTGAGCGAAGACCAGACGCGCGGCGTCGCCGCCTTCTACGCCAGTCTCGCGCCAGTTCCGGCCGAAAAGGGTGCCGTCTTCTCTCCTTATGAGAACGGCAACGCGGTGGCGGCGGCCTGCGCCGCCTGCCACGGCGCGGACGGCAACAGCAAGACCGCCGGCACGCCCAATCTCGCCGGGCAGCAGCCAATCTATTTCGTCGCGGCCACGCAGGAGTATCTGACCGGCAAGCGCGAATCGGCGCCGATGGATCCGATCCTGCGCAAACTGGGCAAGCTCGATATCGAAAGCGTGGCGCTGTACTTCGCCTCGCAGATGCCCGCGCAGCGCAGCGCGCCGCTGGCCGGCAACGCGGCGGTGGGCGAACCGCGCACCGCGGTGTGCGGCGGCTGTCACGGCTCGCACGGCGTCAGCACCGACGCGGCAACGCCAAGCCTCGCCGGTCAGGATCCGCAATATTTGGTGCACGCCATCAAGGGCTACCGCACCACGCGCAAGAACGACACGATGGCGCGCGTGGTCGCCGATCTCAGCGATCAGGAGATCAACGACATCGTCGCGTTTTATGCGACGCAGAAATCGAAGCCGGCGGAAGACGGGCAAAACCTGCTGCGGGACATCACCGACAAGTGCAATCGCTGCCACGCCGGCGACATCAACAATCGGGCGCTGGCGATCCCGATCATCAATGCCCAGGACAAGGATTATCTGGTTCTGGCGTTGCGGGCCTATCGCGACGGCAAGCGTGGAAACTCGCTGATGCACAACATGAGCGTGCCCTATGCCGATTCCATCATTGAAAGCATCGCGTCCTATTACGCCAGCCTGCCGGCGAAGTAGCGGCAAACGAAGCCATCGGCCGTTTTAAAACGGCCGCGGGGAAACGCTACCGAAAGACGAGTGCATAGCGATGCAACGCAGCATGAAGAGTTTCCTGGTATTCGCAGCCGTCGCCGGTGCTGCGATCGCGGGTTACTGCCCCGGTGCGGAGGCGCAGTCGGCGGCGAGCAAGCCGGGCGATGCCATGCGCACGCTCAACGCGGCGCCGATGGATATCGCCGACGGCAAACGGCTTGCGGAAACGGACTGCGCGGGCTGCCACAACGCCAATGGCATCAGCACCACGCGGGGCATCCCGCATATTGCAGGTCAGCGGCCGGCCTATCTCTACCTGACGCTCCAGGAATATCAGTCGGGCATTCGCGGCAGCAGCGCCATGAGCAACGCGGTCAAGTTTCTGAGCGACGACGCGCTGGTCAAGGTAGCGGCCTATTTCGCGAGCCTCGATCCCGCGCCGGTGCCAACCGGGGCCATCGCGCCGGCCAAGCCCGATCCGGTGGAGGCCGGCAAGGGCGTCTCGGCGGCCTGCGCCGGTTGCCATGGCAATACGGGCGTTAGCCAGATCCCCGGCATTCCAAGCCTGGTCGGCCTCGACCCGAAATACCTGGTCGATGCGATGAAGACGTACAAGGATGGCCAGCGTAAGAACGACACCATGAAGGCGATGCTGGCATCGGTGAATGAGACGGCGATGAACGATGTCGCGCTGTTCTACGCGCTGCAAAAGCCGACGCGCGCCAAGACGCCGGCCGCCGGCGATCCGGCCGCCGGCAAGGCCGCTTCGGGAAACTGCGGCGGATGTCACGGCGAGGACGGGGTGAGCGGCAGTCCGGCGACGCCGAGCTTGGCCGGGCAGGACGCCCAATACGTCGCGGCCGCGCTGCTCGCCTACAAAGACGGATCGCGCGTCAACGACACGATGAAAGGTCTTGCCGCCTCGCTAGACGACAAAGGAATGAAGAACCTGGCGGCTTATTTCGCGGCGCAGGAGCCGAAGGCGCCGAACGTGCGCAAGCCGCTGACGACCGCTGAATGGGTCGAGCGTTGCAACCGCTGCCATGGCGTCAACGGCAACAGCACCAACCCGCGCTTCCCCATGCTGGCCAGCCAGCGGGTCGAGTATTTGCAGAAGGCGCTGCTCGATTACAGGGCGCAGACGCGCAAGAGCACCGAGATGCACGCTATGGCCGGCGGCTTGAGCGAGGACGATATCGACAATCTCGCGGCCTTTTACGCGCATGAAAAGGCGCGCGCTGTGCTGTTCGTGCCGCTGCCGGCCAAGTGAATTGAAGTGAAGTGACGTGGATAGTGACCTGGATCAAGCCGTAATCGATGGAACCCGACCATGAGTGAACTGCCAGTGCACCGGCACTATCTTCATTACTCGGAGCTGCCGTACAGCCGGCGTGTTCTTTATACGTCGGCGCTTCTGGTCCTCGGCGTGGGATATCTGTTTGCGTTGCTGAACGTGTACTTCACCTATGCCGGACGCGCGGGCGGCAACCCGCAGATGCTGACGGCCGAAGATCTCATCGTGGCCTATTCCGGCAGCGGCAAGGGCTCGCGCCTGGAAGGCGCCCTGCGCGGGCCGATGTCGACCATGCTGCCGGCCGACGATCTCAATATCGTGCTTTCCTGGGCGGCCGAAGGCGGCGCGCATCCCGCCTATGACAATACGGTCAGGCCGCTGCTCGACAAATATTGCATGGCTTGCCACGACGGCAGCAATCCGCATCTGCCCAATCTCAACGGCTACGACAATCTGAAGAAAGTGACGGAGAAGGACACCGGCGCCGCCATCCCAACGCTGGTCCGCGTATCGCACATTCACCTGTTCGGCATGACCTTCATCTTCTTCCTCGTCGGCCTCATGTTCAGCCATGCCTATGTTCGGCCGGTGTGGTTCAAATGCGCGATCGTCGCGTTGCCTTTCGCCTGCATCATGGTGGACGTGGCCTCGTGGTACCTGATCAAGATCTTCCATCCGTTCGTTTTCGTGGAAATCGGCGCCGGCGGGCTGATGGCGGCGTGCTTCGCGCTCATGTGTCTGGTGGCGCTGTATCAGATGTGGTTCGGCGCCGCGCCGCTCGCCGTATCGGGCCGCGATAGCGGCGACGTGTGAGGAACCGGCGCGCGGCTTTGCAAGCGCGCGATCAGTTTTGGTTCTGCAGCCCGGCGATCCGGCCGGCGAATTCGTCGACCGCGGGCCAAGACGTGTATTCGATGTTGGTTTCCGGATCGGTCGGTCCGCCCGTCATCCACATGATGAAGCGGATGATCTGGCGGTCGCGCCAGCCATAACGCCGGTAATCGAGCCGCCCGGCAATGGCGACGGCCAAAGCGGGCGCCAGGCGATGGCGTGCAATGACCTTGCGTAGATAGGCGTTGCCGGTTGCCGTCGTCTTGGCGGGCTTGCGCGCGGTGAGATTGACTGACGCCAGCGCCAGCGGCGGCGGCGAAGCGAGCGACCGGTAGGCCGAAAGGAATCGATCCGCCTCCGGCAAGTGCTTGCCGTACCGGACGGCGGCCACCAGCACGATCACCGAAGCCGAGGCTAACTCCGCCGCCGCCGGCGATGTCACCCTCAGGTCTTGGGGCTGGGAGGGCACGCCGCTCTCCGCCAGGCGGCGGGAAATATGCTCGGCAATGCGCCGCGATTGTCCATCGCGTGTCGCATAATAAAGCGCGGCGGCCGGGCGGCGGTCACGCGTTGGCATCGGACGCCCGGCTCAAATGAGTTTTCCGCCGACACCAATCGCCATCATGACGAGCAGCGCCAGCCCGACCGCCACGAGGCTGAAACCCAGCAGCTTGGAGCCGAGCGTCATCGGCCGCGACGGCGCATCCACCAGGTGCTGCTGCAATTCACCGTTTGCCACCAGGCGATCGTATTCGACGGTGTATTCGCGCTTGAACTCTTCCAGCGGCATCGAGCCGGTGAACATGACGACGTCAAGCGGGAACTTGTCCGGCCGCCAGTGATTCACGAAATAGTGCACCGTGAACAGATAGGCGGCGGCGAGTACGGCTTCATCGCCATGCGCGACGGTGGCGACATTGAACACCCATCCCGGCAGGAAGGCGCCGGTGAGCGTCTTGAACCACAACACGGCGCCGGTCGCGACCAGCATCGCGATGCCCCAGAACGGCGCCCAGTAATCGACCTTCTGCTGATAGTTCCAATGGTCGAATGTCGGCCGCGGCGCTTTGCCGAAAAACCATTTGACCATGGCGGCGATATCGGCGGCGTCCTGCCAATTCGGCATCAGCGAATAAGGCCCGAAGATTTTGAAGGTCTTCCAGTTCAGCCCGATATGGATGGCGGCGTAGACGATGTGCGCGGCAAACACCGCGACCATGACTACGGCGGCGACCCGGTGGATGATGCCGGAGATTTCCGGTCCGCCCATGGCCCGTTCGAGCACCGGCGCCCAGGCCGTGTTCGGATAGAGCAAAGGCAAGCCGGTGGCGACCAAGATGATGATGCTGAGCGCAAACAAGAAGTGAGCCCACCGCCAGAGCACGCTCCAGCGCTGGAAATAGCGGCCCGCGGCGGGCGGCAGCGCTTCGGCGCGCACATGGGGCCGCAGCCGGCGCTGCTGGTGGTCGCGCAGTTCGCGGTAGAACCAAAGCGCCGAATGAATCCAGAAGATCACCAGCACGCCGCCGACCGCAGCGATGACGAATTTCGAGGCGATCCACACGTAGGGATAGTGCGCAAAGTCGTCGGTCGTGGCGTGCGATTCGAAAGTCGCGAAGCCCGCCGTCGCGTCCTGATGGCACTTCTGACAAGTCTTCAGCAGGTTGCCCGGCGCCACGCTCGACGCCGGATTACTGGCGCGCAGGATCGCGTGGCTGCCGTGGCAGTCGGAACAGGTCGCTACATTGGCATAGCCCAAGACCGCTATCTGCCCGTGATAGGTTTCCAGGTAACCCTGTGCAGCCTTCGTATGGCAATTGTCGCAATTCTTGTTGATAGCGAGCCGTGTCCGCTCTTGGTCGGCAAGCGTCCCTGGCACGTTTTTATGCGGCAGCTCGGTGATCGTCGTATGGCAGTCGACGCAACGCAGTACCTTGCCGTGCACGCTGTTGGCAAACTGGTCCGCCGGCACGAACAGCGGGCGCGTCTTCCCATCGGCGCGCGGCGCCGCGAATCCCGCCACGCCGTGGCAGCCGAGGCAGGTCGCGTTGTCGAGATTTGCAGCGCCTTGCGCGCTCGCCGCTTGCACCCAAAAGAGGACGACCGTCAGCGCGATCGCTCGCGGCGCATGTTTGCCGGCGCGCATGGCTCATCCCCACTGCGTTCGAAAACAAACGCGCGGCATGTTGTGCCGCGCGCGCTATCTTTCGCCCCGCAAGTTGTAGCGCGGCTTTACTCTATCGACGGCGAATATTCGACTGCAGCGTCAGCGTCGACCGAAGTCTATGCGCGGACGTTATCGAAATGCGCCTACAGCTTATGGCCGTTCGCCTTGAATTTTGCACCGGCTGACTTGAGCGCGCCGCCGCCCGCCGGATTCTGGTGGCAGAAGGCGCAAGCTTTGCCGGTCTGTTGCGCGTAGGCCGGCGTGGCGTTGGCGACGTGGGACAAAGTCAACGACATCGCGCCTGCGATCAGTATTGCGGCCGCGCCGCCGCAGACAAAAACGAGGGCCTTCTTTGCATGCACTTGCATATCCGTCTTCTCCATTGCTGACAGGGTGGAAACAACTACCGTCCGGACCTTCGCGGTTGTTGCATTTTATCAACACAGCAAAACTAAAAACAGCACTTTGATCGAAATCAAGTTTTTGACGTTGACCAATGCGCATTTTGTTCTTGCGTGGATAAAGAAGTTCGAGTGATATGTGTATTAAGTGAGGGCTGGGGAAGTAGTAATAGAATACGGTGTGCAGTTCTAGGTACATCCTGTTTCGATCGGGGCGCTGAAGACTAACGAGACCGGCTGTAGTTACCAAGCGACACAGTAATCTTTACCGATCTTCCCTGCGCGATGAATTCATCCGATCAGCGTCATGCCGACGCGGGGTGTAGATTTGTTTAGCGGTAGCGGGGGTCGTTCAGTGAAACACAATGGTCGTCAGACTGTCGAATTCTGGCTCGCCGGTGCTTTGTCGACGGATATTCCGGACAAGCCACGATTTAGATTAAGCAGGAAATTTACATTACTTGGGGTGGCGGCGGTATTCTTAGGCGCCGCTTTTAGTTTGCCTCAATCGGCCAAGGCCGAGGACGGCTTTATGATCGCGGGCATCAATTCGACGTTGCCTGCCTGGTCGCAAACCGCGAAAGCCGAGGACTCCAGCCAGCCGCGCGCACAAGTCTCTGACGACTCGGCCATTTCGTCGCTGACCACATACGCGCAGCAGATCAATACGCCGCAGTCCACCGGCGCCAAAACGGCGCAGGGCCCCCAATTCGACGACCAGACTTTTGCCGCGCTGCAATCGTTCGCGCAGAGCATGGGTTCTGATAAGCCGGCATCGCTCAAGGGCCAGACCAAATTGGCCGACGCAGACAATCTGATGGATTGGCTGAGCCAGCCCAAAGGGGCGCCGGCTCCGGAAGCCAAGCCGGCGAAAGGCCCGGCGGCGAAAGGCAAACATACCGGCGCTCCGGTCGAGGCCCACTTCGTCGGCGACAAGGTGTGCTCGACCTGCCATTCGGGGCAGATCGCGGAGTTCCAGAAGACACTCATGGGTCGGATCAGCCTGACGCAACCGGGCAAGTTTGCCTGCGAAAACTGCCACGGTCCCGGCTCGGCACATGTGAAGGCCGGCGGCGGACGCGGCGTCGGCGGCATCATGTCATTCGAGGCGGACGATCCGCGCACGTCGGAAGAAAAGAATTCGGTGTGTCTCGCCTGCCATCAGCGCGGCGATCGCACCAATTGGGCCGGCAGCGTCCACGAGGAGCGTGGCTTGGCCTGTGTGAATTGCCACACGATCATGCAGGCCGTGTCGCGCAAGAATCAGCTCAAGACCGCGTTCGAGCCCGACACCTGTTTCCAGTGCCACAAGGATCGGCAAGCGCAGATGTATCGCTCGTCGCACATGCCGCTGCGTGAAGGCAAGATCGTATGCTCGGATTGCCATAATCCGCACGGCAGCTTTACCGAGGCGCTGTTGAAGAAAGATTCGATCAACGACACTTGCTACACGTGCCATGCCGAGAAGCGCGGACCGTTCTTGTTCGAACACGAGCCGGTGCGCGAGAACTGCGACAACTGCCATGATCCGCACGGCTCCATAAACGAGTATTCACTGAAGCTCTCGCGTCCACGCCTGTGCTTCGAATGCCACGGGTTTGGCCATGGTCAGGCCACTGGTCCGGGCTCGGTATTTACGATGGGCCGACAGTGCCAGAACTGCCATACGGCGATTCACGGCAGCAACAGTCCGGCAGGCGGTGCTCTGCAACGGTGAGCAAGGGGCTACACCGAACAAAACAGTGTGTGTTGAATATTTGGCTAGGGGCAGATCAATGAAAACGGGAAGCGGGCTGGTTCGGACATGTGTGATTGGTGCGGTATTGAGTGGCATGGGGTTGGTTTCGACCGGCATGCCGGCTCAAGCGGCCGATACTGATCTTCCGATGAAGGCGCCGGCAGCAGCTGCGCCTGTGCCGTACTGGTGGTTCCACGGAGACGTCGAGGCGGGCGGCCGCTTCTTCCTCAACAATCCGCAACGCAACGGCTCGGCTTACCTAGGACAGGACAGCCTGGCCAAGTTTTATGAATACCGCGATCTCAGGCCGGGACCGTTTGCGAATTTCTGGCTATCCACCGGAACTAGTGATGGTCTCTACCGGATCGACGTCGGGGGCAAGAACGTCGGCTATGAGGACCAGAGCTACTATCTCAATGCGTCGAAAGCCGGCCAAGTCTACTTCAACTTCGACTGGGATCAGACTCCGCATCTCTACAGCACGAGCGCGCAGACCTTCTATCAAGGGGTCGGGACCACCAACCTGACGCTGCCTCCGGGCTTTGTGCGTGGCACAAATACTACCTCAAGTGCCACACTGGTCCCCAATCGATTTCTCAATCAGACCGATATTGGCATTGAGCGCGATACCGGATCAGCTCAAATTCGTTGGACGCCTGACGATGCCTGGGACATCAAGGCGGACTATTCCCATTTGTACCGCAGCGGCACGCAGGTTGACGGTGTCGTTGGTTTTGGACCCAGCTTCGGCTATGGACCCAGTCAGGTCCCGCGGCCGGTGGATGACACCACGCAAAATTTCGGCGCGAACGGCGAATATGTCGGTACCTCGCCTTGGGGAAAGCGGTTTAATTTTAAGTTAGCCTATAGCGGCTCAATATATACCGACAACATGACGTCTTATACGATCGCAGATCCGTTTAGTAACGGCCTATCGGGAACCACCGCTCGGGAATCGACGTGGCCAAGCAACAATGCCAATGCCGTTAGCGGAACGCTGGGCGCCGATTTACCGTGGAACAGCCGCTATGCCGGCACACTCAACTACACGATGATGCGGCAGAACGATTCATTTATCCCGATGTCGACCCAGGATCCGACTTTTCCGCTTCCGGCATCGAGCCTGAACGGCGCCATCAACACGTTATTGAGCAACAACATCATCACGACAAAGATAACGCCCGAACTCACTAACAAAATCACCTACCGCTACTACAACTTCGATAACCAGACGCCGATGGAGCAGTTCTTGCAAGGTTGGATCAGCTATGATCAAGCAGCGGGGGCGGGAGGAATAGGAACCGAGGCGCCGATCTCGAGCTTGTCGATGCAATACGTCAAGCAGAACTTTAGCGAAGGCTTGAACTGGCGGCCGACGAAGGAATGGAACTTCGGTGCCGAATACGGCTATGAGCGATATGACTGGACGCAAGCCGACGTCAACTACACCAACGAGAATTCCGCCAAAGTCTATGCCGATTGGAAGCCGACGAGTTGGTTTACGTTGCGTTCGAGTGGCTTCTATTCCGAGCGGCGCTACGGGAATTACGATTACACGGATGACGTGGCAGACATCCAATTCCCCCAAGGTATCCTTGCACCGGTAGCCTCTACCAACTCGTTCTTTTATTCGACCGCTTATCAGCAGCTGTTCATCGATAATCGCGATCGAACGAAAGTAAACCTTGCTGCCGATATCGTTGTCGCTCCTGGGCTTTTGGTCACGCCGACGTTCAAATATCAGGATGATTATTACGGCCTAAATAATAATTACAATGCTGTTAATGTGAATCCTAATGTAGGTCCCGGCCAAGAGGGATTGGAGGATAGCCGTTCATGGAGTGCTGGCATCGATGCTACCTATAAAATCAATGCCGACACATCATTCACCATTGGCTACATGTATGAGTCCTATGATCAGTTGTTGTATAACTGCACTTGTGGCGGCCATGGCGCCAACCTAGCCATCCCAACCACTGCTACCGCGGAGCAAACTAGCGACAACACCGTCGTGAATACTATCACGGCCGTGTTGCGATGGGCGGCCATTCCAAGCAAGCTTGACACGGAACTGCGCTACACGGTGTCGAGGGGCGTCGATACGGTGAACCTCACACCGGCACCCACCGCCGCGAGCGGCGGGCAATTCCCGGAATACACGACCTGGTTCCAGCGCTTGGATGCGGTCGTGACCTACACGTTTGACAAGTCTTGGGTCAATCAACTTGGCTGGCAGGGCGAGGTCAAAGCCAAGCTCCACTATTTGTGGGAGAGCAATTCGGTCAGCAACTGGCAGAATGATCCATTGGCACCGTATGACCCGACCCTCGCAAGCGGCACGTACGCGCTCTTCATGGCCCTCGACAACCCAAATTACAACGTCCAAATGTTGATGGCATCGCTGGAGTTCAAGTGGTAGCCGCAGCGTGTATGATCGGATGATCATAGGGGGCGGCCTTTGGGCCGCTCCTTTCGTTTGAGTTGCCCGCTCGCCCTCTACCAACATCCTGCATATTGATAGGCGTGCAACGTCCGCTATCCGGACGCCGGCCGCACTTGACCAAGCGGATGGCCAAGCCGAATGCAGGTGGCAGCCCGCACTGCTTTTCCCTTACACGGCAGGGCAACCCACAAAGGCCTTGCCGGCGGGACGAATCGTGCCGGGTAGTGTCCAGAATCTTTCGCACATTTGATCAGGCGACGGCTCCGGTTTGCATGACCTGCGGCTGGTAGAGCGGCCGCATATTCATGTAGCGTTTATCTCGTGCCGGACATGTCGCTGCTATGATCGGCTTCTGCATTCTCGGAAGCGGTTGGTTAAGTTACTATGCCGTTAGAGCAGACGGATGACCTGTCTATCGGGGGAATGTCTGGGCCCACATGAACCGCAAACAACGCCGGGCGGAAAGGAAGTTGGGCAGAACGGTGATGCAAGGAGTGTCGCCGGGC
>Ga0182024_10012141_pt1 | contig 17089 bp, 11 predicted proteins | sample P32metaG_FD_120480 | JGI IMG/M metagenome (GOLD analysis project Ga0182024, IMG submission 120480) | Permafrost microbial communities from Stordalen Mire, Sweden - P3-2 metaG (Illumina Assembly) | ecosystem: Environmental > Terrestrial > Soil > Wetlands > Permafrost | place: Sweden: Stordalen...
AAGCCATCAGCGGAGGTGGTCCAAATGCGAGAAGCCGCGAAGGGAAAGGCGAGAGTTTCGATTCAGAATGTGCTGTTTGCCACCGATCTGTCGCATGCGTCCGCACCCCCCATTCCTTATGTATTGGGGCTTGCCCAGGTCTATAAAGCGAAGATTTTCGTAGTGCACGTGAAGACTGGGGAATGGGACAAGCACCAGGAGCAAGAATCCGACCGATTGAAAGAGTATCTGAAAGGGACTCCTCACGAGTTCCTAGTTATCTCTGGAGGGCCGACCGCGCTGAGGGAACGCGGGGATACGGCGACGACGCTATTGGGTCTGGTCGGGACGAAAGGTATCGACTTGATGGTGGTTGGCACGCATGGGCGCTCTGGCTTGGGCCGCGTTCTTGTGGGATCCGTGGCCGAAACGATTGTTCGTGAAGCGCCGTGTCCGGTTATGACGGTCGGCCCGCGGCTGGTTGCCAACCCGAAGTGGAGCTTGAAAATCAAGGAAATCTTGTATGCAACCGACATGACCCGTCGTCCGACGCTGCACTGCAGTACGCTATTTCCCATGTGCAGTATTGGCTTCATGGCGGTTCCCCCTTTTCGAAAACGGGACGAAAGCCCCGTTTACGTTGCGGCGTCAATCGTGCGGGAGATGCGCATCACTTCCCCAGCAAATGCCGACCGTTATCCTCACGATGCTTGTGCTGATGAAAAGGAGAGCGGCCCAGTCAGCCGGGAGTATATTTCTTCTTCCAGACTGTGCCTCTTCGGTTCTTCGGGGACAGGATCGGAGAAGCTAAGCACGCACCTGCACGAGAGTCTTCCAAGTCAGGGAGGAACTAATCATGAGGGCGAATCAGCTATGAAGAACTCCATCGCAAGCCTCAGTGTCGGGTCGGTCCTTGCGCTCACCGGGATTCTGGTTTGGATGGCGATGACAGCGCCGCGCGCGTCCGCGATTCCGGCTTTCTCCCGGAAATATCAGACCTCCTGTTCCACTTGCCACAGCGATTACCCGGAGCTGAACGATTTCGGCGAAGCGTTCAAGAAAAACGGCTTCAAGTTCCCCAAGGATGACGACACCTTCGTGAAGGAACCACCCGTCCTGCTAGGGGCCAAAGCGCAGAAAGAAGCCTTCCCGGGAGCAATCTTTCCGGGCGAGATTCCGGGGTACCTCCCGATTGGCTTCCGCTATTCGGGCAATTTCACATGGACCGCCAAACAGCCCCAGGCCCTGCAAGCAGCCGGGTTCGTGCCGCAGACCGATCTCTTCGTTCCCAATACGTTTACCATCATCAGTGCCGGCAGCTTCGGTCAGAACCTGGCGTTCTGGATCGACGACGACATATCCACCGCCGGCAGCGGGGCCGGCGGCGGACTGGGCGATGGATATCTCAGATACAACGACATCGGACGCGTTTTTCATCTGCCGAAGAATTCGCTAAATGTGCGGTTCGGACAATTCGAGCTGGATTTGCCGTTCTCGCAAGCGCGCACGATTTACCCGACCGCCTATGACATATACAGCGAGACGGCTGTAGCGCAGCCCTCGACGACCACCGGTCAAACCGTGTTTCTGACCACAAACAATCCTTTCATGCTCGGGACACCGCAGCGCGGCATCGAAATCGGCGGATATCCCAACAACGGGAACTTCACCTGGTCGGTGGCTCTTGTCGACGGAACCAATTCGGCATACGGACTGGGGCCTGCGATCACCGCGCGCAACACGAAAGATGTCTATGTCCGTGTGTCGAAGAGATTCGACTTGGAACGCGATCCCGAGAGTCGAAACGCAGTGCAGGCTGCGGGGCCGACGGGGCCGCGCGATCACACCTCGATCCGCTTAGGCGGCTTCTATTATGCGGGAAATAACCAGCTGAATTATGGAAGCTCACAATTCAGTTTTGTGGGAACAATTACGGAGCCGTTCTATCGGGCCGGTGGGGATGTTCGCTTCAAGTATCGGAAGATGGAACTCTTTGGCCTCGGGTTGGTGGGTCATGACAACGACCACACCGTGGATACGGAGCTCCAGACCATCCATAAGCTGCCTCCCGTCACCTATGCCGGAGGATTCGCGGGCAGCAATTTCTGGATTTACCCGTGGATGATCGCTTACATGCGCTATGACTTCGTAAACTCACCGACCGACTTCGCGAACGGCGTCTCTCAGTACCAGACTCGCAACCGTTTTAGTCCGGGCTTCCAGTTGCTGGTTCGCGCAAACATCAAGATCATCGGCGAATATGAGTACCGCTGGGGACAACCCTATACCGAACTAAACACGGGTAAGACGTTGTTCTACAGGCCGAATTCATTTGTGGGCGGCATCGACTTCGTGTACTAAAAGCGACGTGCGACCTGAGAATATTCGCATGTTGGGGGAATTCTGGAACAAGGAGAATATCAAATGATGCGGTTGGATCAGAGAATGGTTCGGGTGATCAGTGCAATGGCCGTGCTCTTGTTTGCGAGCGGCGTCTCTGCCGGCGATATCAAAGGGAAAGTGACGGCGCAGGGAATGAAGTCGGCCGAGAATATCGCTGTCTATGTCGACGCGATTCCCGGCAAGGAATTTCCGGCGCCCGCGCAGTCTGTGATGATGGACCAGAAGAATCTGAAGTTCGCGCCGCATGTCTTGGTTGTTCTGAAAGGCAGCACGGTGGATTTTCTCAATAGCGACTCCGTGGGGCACAACGTGTACTGGCCCTCCGTCGGCGGAAACAAAAAGCTGGCGCACAATCTCGGCACCTGGCCGCAGGGCCAGAAGAAATCGTTTCAATTCACCGATGTGGGTGTGGCGGCGCTGCTTTGCAACGTTCACCCGGAGATGTCCGGCTATGTGATTGTAGCTCCCACTCCCTATTTCGCGGTGACCGACAAAGACGGCAACTTCGACATCAAGGACGTTCCGCCGGGACACTACAGTCTAGTCGCTTGGAGTGAAGAGGGTAAGCCCACAACGCAGGCGGTGGATGTTGCGGCCAGTGGAGCCACCGCCGATCTCACGGTGAAGAAGTAGGCGCGGAGCAAGATACGCGCAAACGCGCAGACAGGCGGCGATGAAGCCTCGCACGAAACTTGTGGACTTGGACTGGCTGGAATCCAATTTTCCCTGCATGCAGGCCTGTCCGGTCCACACCCAGGCGGGGCGGTACGTCGCCTTGATCGCCCAAGGGCGCTACGAGGAGGCCTACCGCTACGCCCGCCTCCCCAACCCCTTCGCTTCGATCTGCGGTCGCGTCTGCGGCCATCCGTGCGAGCCTGCTTGCCGGCGCGGAAATTTCGATGCACCCATTTCCATTCGCGCCCTTAAGCGCTTTCTGACGGAACGGCATGGTCCCGAATCGCGCAACCCCATCGACCTCTTCCCCGAAAAGCCCAAGGTTCTGTACGAAGAAAAGGTCGCCGTCATCGGCTCCGGGCCGGCGGGTCTTTCCGCGGCGCACGATCTGGCGTTGCTCGGTTATCGCGTCACGGTTTTCGAGGCCGCTGCCGTGCCTGGCGGCATGATGCATCTGGGAATTCCCGAATACCGCCTTCCGCGCGACGTCCTGCAAGCGCAGATCCGGGAAATTCTCGACCTTGGCCCGGAGCTTCGGCTCAACGCCCGCCTGGGGCGCGATTTTTCGCTGTCCGATCTTCGCGCACAAGGCTACCAGGCGGTCTTGCTGGCCTTTGGGTTGCACCGCAGCCGCGATCTGCAGATTCCCGGGAACGAGTTGGATGGGGTCATCAAGGGCATCGACTTCCTGCTGAACGTCAACCTCGGCTATCGCTTCTCGATCGGCAAACGCGTGGTGGTGATCGGGGGCGGAAATGTGGCCATCGACGTGGCTCGCTCCGCGCTTCGCAAGCAGCAGAAGCACATCGAGGAAGAGGTTCGAGGTAGTGACCTCCCGGAGAGTTTGTCTTCGAGCGAAATGGACGTGGCCATGAAGGAGTTTATGGACGTTTCGCGCGCGGCGCTGCGCATGGGCGCGCGCGAGGTCCATCTGATGTGTTTGGAATCGCGAGAGGAGATGCCCGCCTTCGAGGGGGAGATCGAAGAAGGCGTCGAAGAGGGACTGCGACTTCATCCTTCGCTGGGGCCCCGGCGGTTTGTCGAAAAAAACGGCAAGGTGAGCGGCGTCGAGACGATTCGCTGCCTGTCCGTGTTTGACGCCCAGCACCGTTTCAACCCGCAGTTTGAGCCGGGCACGGAGATGATCATTCCCTGCGACACAGCGATCCTAGCCATCGGCCAGGCGTCCGATCTTTCCTTCCTCAACCCTAGCGACGGAATCGAAGCGACGCGCCAGGGCACCGTAAAGATCGATCCGGCAACACTCATGACCACTGCACCAGGTGTGTTCGCGGCAGGCGACATTGCCTTTGGTCCCCGCCTGATCATCAGCGCCGTGGCCGACGGAAAGAAGGCCGCCGAACAGATCGACCGCTACGTGCGCGCCTCGGCCTGGACGCCGAAACCCCAATTCGTGCAGATCACCGTCCTTGACCATCACCAGATGGCCGCGCACTTCGACGAATACTCGCGCCTGCCAGTCCCGATTTTGCCGATCGACCGGCGCACCGGCATTACCGAGGTCGAAACCGGCTTCACCGAGGAGCAGGCTCGGCGGGAGGCTTCGCGCTGCTTGCAATGCTGGATCAACACTATTTTCGAGGGCGACGAAGAGCACGGAACCGAGTGCATTCTGTGCGGCGGTTGCGTGGATGTCTGCCCCGAGAATTGCCTGAGTCTCGTGCCTCTGAGCCGGATTCAATTTTCCGGCGAGGACCAAGCCCGGCTCGATACCGAGGCGCTGCTGCATGCGGGCCAGCTTCAGCATCTCGGGTCTGCGGACTTGTCCCAGGGTCAGGGCTCGGTGATGCTGAAGGACGAAACCATTTGCATCCGCTGCGGCCTGTGCGCCGAGCGCTGCCCGGCGCACACCATCACCATGGAAGCGTTCGAAAAGTTCGACACCGATCCGGACTTAGTCTCCATTGAAGGAGTCACGCTGCGGCCATGAGCGATTCTGAAAAGACGGCGGGCGGTCCTCCGGCATCGCCGAAATCCGGCGAGACGCGACGCGAGTTCCTGAACGAGATCGCCGCCAGCGCACTGGGCATCGCCGGGCTCGGATCGATGGTGGTCACCTATCAGTACCTCTCGCCCAACGTGCTGTTTGAGCCGCCGACCACGTTTCGCGCGGGCAATCCCGATCTGTACCCCTTGGATTCCGTGACATTTCTACAAGATCAGTTGGTGTACATCGTGCGGACTGCGCAAGGCTTGTACGCGGTCTCCGCCGTTTGCACGCATCTGGGCTGCATCACCCAGTGGAAGCCGGGTGACAGCTTGATCGAGTGCCCCTGCCACGGAAGCAAGTTCCAGTCCGACGGCGCCGTCAATGCGGGGCCCGCGCCGCGCCCGCTACCTCATTTCGCGATCTCGCTCACCGCGGATGGAGAGTTGCTGGTGGACAAGCTGGAGATTGTCGGCACGGGGCAGGTCCTGAAGATATGAGGTAAAACGATGGCGGCGACATCGACCGTCGGAGGGGTTCTGGAACGGTTGCGCCAGACCCGTGCATGGAAGTCCATTTTCCGCCGCGGCCCGGCGCTTACCAACCGCACGCGCAGCCTGGCCGTGTTCGGAAACCTGTTTCTGCACTTTTTGCCGGTGAAGGTACGCGAGAAATCGCTGCGGGTGCGGGCGTCTTACTATCTAGGCTCCATCTCCTTTTTGCTTTTCATCATCCTCGCGGTCACCGGCGTCCTGTTGATGTTCTATTACCACCCGGCCGTGCCTCAGGCGTATCGGGATATGAAAGACCTGCAATTCGTCGTCTCCAACGGCGTGTTTCTCCGCAATCTGCACCGGCTGGCTGCGCAATTGATGGTGCTCATCGTGTTCTGGCATATGTTCCACGTGTTCTATCGCGGTGGCTACAAGCCCCCGCACGAATTCAACTGGGTCGTGGGTGTGGTGCTGCTGATCGTCACGCTTTTCCTGAGTTACACCGGCTATCTGCTCCCGTGGGACCAACTGGCGTTCTGGGCCATTACCGTGGGAACCAACATCCTCTCGGCCATGCCCATCATCGGCAAACGGGTGCGCTTTGAGTCACTCGGCGGAAACGTGGTTGGCGCCAACGCCCTTCTGCGCTTCTACGTGCTTCACTGCGTCGTGTTGCCCCTGATTGCCATCATGCTGATCGCCGTTCATTTCTGGCGTGTCCAAAAAGACGGAGGCCTGACCGTGCGAGAGGAACCAGAGGGAGATGACGAAAAGGGACTCTAAATACGAGGCGGGCTTCGGCTCCGACGCCAAGAAGGACCCGGTGCGCGTGGTCTTCATCACTAAGAAGACCTCCGCCAAGGTCACCGGCGATGCCGGGCCGCAGTTGATGGCCTACCCGCACCTGTTTATTCGCGAGGCCATCGTCTTCATGGTTCTGGTGATCGCTCTGGTGAGCGTGGCGTTGTTCTGGGAGGCGCCTCTCGAGCAACTTGCCAATCCGCTTTTGACGCCGAATCCAGCCAAGGCTCCGTGGTATTTCCTGGGCTTGCAAGAGTTGCTGCACTATTTCCCTCCACTGGTAGCGGGGATCATCATCCCAACGCTGGTCGTGATCGGCTTGATTGTCATCCCCTACTTCCATGTGAACGTGCAGGGGCAACCGCTATGGCGCACCAATCGGAAACGCACACTGTGGATCTTTCTGGCCACGCTATTCGTGCTGACGTGCCAGCTGGCCTATACCCGCGCCTGGACGGTACTCTTGCCCACCGAACTGGTTGCCGGCCTGATGCTGTATGCCTATGCGACATCGTCGCGCAGTGATGCGCCTGCCGGTTACTTGCAGACGCGGCCGGTTTCTTGGTGGGTGATGACCTGGTTCATCACGGTCGCGATCGTGTTAACCGCCGTGGGAACTTTCTTCCGAGGTCCAGGCTGGTCCTGGGTGTGGCCCTGGAGTTCACATGCCGGCTGAGCGCATGGAAGAAGTATCGCGGGGTTGGCGGATGGCGTTCGCCGTCGCCTCGGCTCTTTTTGTGATCGCGCTGGCGATTTCGCCCGTGAAGGACCTGCTGCGCGAGTGGAAACACTACAAGCGCGCATATGTTCGTTTCGCGCAGGCGCGCCCTGACACCAAGCGCCTGCTCGCCGATTTTAATCCCGAAATCGATCAGATCTGGATTCCCGAGATGGGCATAGTGGATCGCTGCACCACGTGTCATCAAGGGATCGCGCAACCCAGTCTTCTGGACGCATCGGTCCCGCAGCCTTTTCGCGCACATCCGCCAATTCCACACCGCGTCGCCGAGTGGGGTTGCACGACCTGCCATCGCGGCCAAGGCGCCGCAACCGAAACGGCGGAGGCTCACGAGACCACTCTCGCTTGGGAGCAGCCGCTCCTGCCTGTGCGATTCATCCAAGCCTCTTGCGGCACCTGTCACCGCGCCGATCTTCCGGAGACTCCGCAACTCGATCGCGGCCGCCAGTTGATCGCCGATTTGAATTGCACCGGCTGTCACCGCTTGCAAGACGTCGACCGGCCCGAAATGCTGGGGCCCGACCTGACCAACATCGGCACGAAGGTGAGCCGGCAGTGGATCTACAAGTGGCTCAAGGAACCGCGCACTGTCACCGACGACAGCGGCAATACCACCGTGAACGGCTACGACTCTGCGGATTCGCCGCCGCGCATGCCTCAGTTCCACTTGAGCGAACAGGAACTGCGCGCCCTTTCAGCTTACTTGAGCACACAGCGCGCCAAGCCCAGCGAACCCTATCACTTCGACCCGAGCGTCGTGTCCGCCCTCAGCAAACAGCCGGACCTAGCCGATCAGGGCGAGACGCGTTTCCGCCTGATGTTTTGCTCCACCTGCCATTCGCTGGCCGTCACCCGCGCTGGAGAGACGAAGCTGATCGGCGGCGACATTGGCCCGGAGCTGACCAAAGTCGGCAGCAAAGTGAATGCAGATTGGCTGGCGAACTGGCTGCGCGACCCTCAGGCCGATTTGCAGCACAGCAAGATGCCCCGGTATCAGTGGTCGGACGAAGACCTGTACAAGGTGATGCAGTACATCACCAGCAAGCTCACGGATTCGGACTTGCTCAGCGATGTCCCCCAGATGGGCGCGCCGGCGCCGGAAGAAATCCAGCTTGGCAGCCGGCTCTTTACCGACAAGGGCTGCGCGAGCTGCCACATCGTCGGAAGCGCCGCTCCGCAAAAAGACTTTGGCCCCGACCTTTCGGCGCTTGGCGGCAAGGATCTGTCGCAACTCTCCTTTGGCGACTCGAAGATTCCTCGCAACCTGATTGCGTACATTCAAGCCAAGATCACCAACCCCATGTCCGTGAATGCGGCGGCGCGCATGCCGCGCTACCGCCTCGCGCCCGCCGATCTCGACGCGGTAACCACGGCGCTCCTGAGTATGACGGGCCCGCCCTCGACGAGCGCCCTCCAGAAACTGACAGTGCCGCGGACGAGCGCGGAGTTCCGTCCCGCCGGCGAGTTCGCGAGAATCTATGAAAGGTATAAGTGCTACGTCTGCCACCAGTTCAACGGCTTTGGCGGAACGCTGGCTCCAGATCTTTCCTTCGAAGGCAGCCGGGCCCAGCGCCCCTGGTTGATCAGTTTTCTGAAGAATCCGCAAACCTTGCGGCCGACTCTGATCTTCCGCATGCCGCAATTCAACATGACGGACCATGAAGCGGAGGTCCTCGCTAACTACATAGGCCCGGTCCTCCAGAGCCCGGCTGCGGATCCCTCGCAGCCCGATGCCAAGCCATTCACGGCGGAAAATGTGGCGCTGGGCAAACAGCTTTATGAGGTCAAATACCAGTGCCAGTCTTGCCACACCATTGGTTCAACCGGCGGATACGTCGGACCGAACTTGAATAATGCCGGGAATTGGCTAACGCCGGCTTGGATCGAAGCTTGGCTCCGCAATCCTCAGGCGCTGGTGCCTGGCACCATCGAGCCACAACGGACATTTACCGGGGACGAGATTCACGCCTTGACCGCCTATCTGCTGACCTTGCGGCAATCGACTAAGCCCCAGACGCAGGCGGTGCTGCCGGCGGCTCGCATCAAGGCCTCCCGGCGCGGGCCGCAAAGCGAGCCTCAGCCATGATCACGCGTGCGTTCATGATCGCGGCGCTCTTCGCTATGACCGCGTCCCTCGCCGGATGCGGTAAGAAAGCCAACGCTGTCGCGGCCGATCCGTTGCGAGCGGCCTACGATTCCGAAGCGGACTGGAACGACCCGCAACACGTGATCCCCTTGAATTACCAGCAAGCCCAGGGGAAGCGCGTCTTCTACGAGCAATGCGTCTGGTGCCATGCGGACGCCACTCCCGCCGGGCCGTCCAACCGCTCGAATCTTATGCCGATGCCGGTGCTGATGAATGACGGAGCGGCGCTGAACGGCCAGAGCGATGAATATTTGCGGAACATCACCACGCTGGGCGGCAGCGCGCTGTCGAAGTCGGCCATGATGCCGCCCTACGGCAAAACGTTAACGCAGGAAGAGATTGAGGACGTCATTGCATTCGCGCGCGCGATTTCACAGCCGGCTTACCAGCCCCCGGCGCGGCCGGGGTCGAGCTATGACGAAAGGTAGGTTGTGATGCAGTCCCAAAAGAATACCAGAAGAACGCTGGGATGGTTGCTCGCGGGCCTTTGTGTCTGCGCTGGTGCGCGGCCTGCCCACGCCCAGATTAGTCCCGCGGAAATCACCGATCCGCATCTCAAAGCCGCCGAGATGAACTATTACTCTCAGCTTCTCTCTCTGGCTCGTGCGGTCAACGCTCTGAAGATGCCCTTTCCGCTGCAGCTAAGCCCCTTCGTAGGCCTGGACCCTAGTCAGCAGCCGGAAGCCGATTCACGCGGCTTGGCATTCGTTCATTTTCAGGACCAGCTGCTGCTGAAAATTTCTGGGAATTACAACGCCGCTTACAGCGCGCAACACCTCACCGAAAACCAACGCGCAGGCCAGACGCTTTCCAGCGTGATCGCGCCGATCCTGTCCCAGGTCGCGAAATACATTCCCGAGGATGTCGCCTGCGACGGAATCGGGTTCGAAATCGCCTACCACGTGCGCACGTCCAGCCAGAATTTTGATTACGAAGGAAAAGAAATTCTGGTGGTCGTCTTTACCCCCGCCGACGCATTCGCGTTTGCCGGCGCGGGAAGCGATTCCGCGCGGCAGGAAATTCTCAATCGTTCGCAAATCTATTTGGACGGCAAGCCGTTCGGATTGGCTTTGGGCCAGCAAAATCCTTTCGATCTCGAGGTCATCGGCAAGTCCGTTCCGGCCGGGAAGGGACGCGCAGTCAGCGCGAAGACGACGCGCGCCGAGGCCGCGGCGGACTCAAACCTGGTGAATTCCAAGTTCATCCCGCCGCGCGCGCAATCCGCCGTGCAGCCGAGCAGCACTTCACCCGCGGCCCCCGGAGGTTACCATATTGCTGCGGACCTGCCGGCGACTCCAGCCGTTGCCGCTGGCAGCAGTGTCCCGCCGGCAACCACCGCGGACGCCGAGCGCTTGCAATCCCAATTCCAAGCTCAGCTCGACGCTCTGACCAGCGTGGGCCAAGCCAAATTTCATTTTGTGGATTACGATCCGCCGTCCTTCGTCGTGTACCGAAACCAGGTCGTTTTGCAAATGACTCTGCGGGATACGCTTCACTTCTCGGCGGATTCCGGCTCGATCTACAAACGCGCAGCACAGAGTTTTGACTTGTTCCTGGCCCTCGAGCTGAAGGATCTTCTGGACAAAGTTCCCGTCGAGGCCTTCTTCGACGGGTACGACATCACGGTTTTGAATCAGCTCGGCTCCGATCCCCACGCTTCCTCCGAAGCCATCGAGTTCATCAGCCCTCGGCGCGCCCTGCGCCAATTTGCGGACGCCGACATCACCAACCAGCAACTCATGGATGAGAGCATCGTTCTGGTGAACGGCGTCCGCATCGCGCTCAACCTGCAAACCGCTGAATAATAGGCGAATCAAAAAAACCAACATCAAAAAGTATTGTCACTACCAATTGACTCTAGAATCGAAGCAGCTGGCACGGTCGGCTCGGTGCTACTGCTCCCGATTGCGCTCTACCGTTCTGCGGGGGGTCGCTTTATCGTCACACCTAGGAGACACTCGGGTTCGAGAGCGAGTCTCAGCCGAGAAGTTAGGCAAGATGTGCCTCGGGCACTTAGCCTCAGAGCCTACTCTAGGCCTTCTCGGACGACCCGAAAAAGCGATAGGCCACGAGTCTCCGATAGAACCATGGTTGGCACCTGACCACCATTCTGCTTTGCGGGTTTCAGAACTGATTGGCTTCGTTGCGACAGGCGATGAAAACCCCTGGTAGAAGAAACCCGAATCGCTGCGACACCGCAGCTCGCACACCGAGTCTCTGGCGCGGAAGGTCAGAACCAATCTCGCTCGATGACCTGGGCTGGAAAGCAAGAAAAACTCCGGCCGGCGGAGACGTGTTTTTTCTTGACTTCCCCTTTGTGCTTAGCTTCTCCGATCCTGTCCCACAAGAACCGAAGAGGCACAGTCTGGAAGAAGGAATATACTCCCGGCTGACTGGGCCGCTCTCCTTTTCATCAGCACAAGCATCGTGAGGATAACGGTCGGCATTGACGCCGCAACGTCAACGGGGCTTTCGTCCCGTGTTCGAAAAGGGGGAACCGCCATGAAGCCAATACTGCACATGAGGCAACCCTCACGGTCGATTCTGAGAGTTTCCTCAGCCTTGGTCAGCACGCACATATTGGTATCGCGGAAACCCGGAGGATCGCTGTGAGTCTGACCAGGAAATGGTGTGAGCGCGGTCACACATTTCAAGCATGGTCGCGGCTGCTGGAATGTGGGCTGGAACGTCCATTGTCGGCAGGCCACATCAGTCCGTAGTGCAGTTGGCTGGCATCGTGAGTGACTCAGACTGTGGCAGCACACATGGAACGCGGATACATGGCGATGCTGCCTGCACACGCCTTTGCGACAGCCTCGGAGCCGACTACGCACTCGCGGTCGGGGCGAGAATTTGGGTCCTGCGAAGGCAACCCGCCGAGCTGAACGCGTTTGCCGGCAACATGGTCATTGTCCGACCCGGACACATGGGTAACAGAATGTGCCGGCTACATAGGTAACACTTTTGGGCCAAAGAGGTTGTCGAGAGGTTACAGAGTTTTTTCCTCCAGGTCGATGTAGCCGAGATCGTAGAAAAGGATAAGTAAACCCATAAAGCTGACCAGCCAAATACCTTCTTCCGCTTCGTTGATCCCGACCGCTTGGCCCGCGAAGACTGTGCTGAGTAATTTTTTTGCGGTGCAGACAGATGCGTCCGCAGTTGGTGACGTAAATTGTGCGGTCGTGCTCCGGAACCAGCGATCAGCCGTGGGGACTGTATCAAAACACATGCTTTGATACGGGCATTTCCTTCCGATTGCGACCTTGAGTTTTCTGTACTTTACAACTACTGGATTTCCACCCCTTTGATACTCCTCATCACCTGCTCATTTCTCTCGATGCCAATGCAGCGTTAGTTTGAGATCGTTGCATATTGGCCGCTGCGAAATACAGCGTTAACCGTTTCCTGCCATCGTAATACGCTATACGCTGAGTCGAGCGAAAATTGCGATTCGCTCAATCGATAAATCGCGTTTGACATACCCCATTCAGACGAGCTAGGTTCCGATTGAACCTGAAAGTGGATCGGTGCTTGCGGAAGAAGCTGGAAGTCAGTAAGCGGCGGGGGTAGTTCCTCCGGGTCGGCGCTTAAGCAGCTTAGCTCTTCGCAAGGCCAGTTCACTCAAGAGAAGCCTCCTCTCCCCGTCGAGAGAATTCAAATTTGTTATGCGAACGCGTGAGTGTTTGGTGTGCCTGAATCGCACATCGAGGCACGCGAGTTGACAGCGGTATGACTTGAGGCAAAGGGCAAAGTCCCGGAGTCGGTTGCAGGCGATCACGGGGCGAGATGCAAACACGGGGTTGGCCGTGAGAGAACCGCCGCGTATTTTCCGGCCCTCTCCGTGGAAAGTCAAAGGGAGAAGGCTATCCATATGGGCTCACATCGCAGGGTCGTGGCGTGTATTTTGTTGATTTGTTCGGGGCTGTTGGCTGTGCTGGCGGCGTCCGCGCCGATGTTTGCGCAAACGCCGACAAGTACAATTCTGGGTGTAGTGAAGGACTCCAGCGGCGGCACAGTATCTGGAGCGATCGTCACGGTCACCAACATGGACACCGGCATTGCACGAACGGCCACCACGGGAGAAGACGGAGCATATCGTTTTCCAGCCTTGAATGTTGGCAACTACCAGGTTCAAGTGATGAAGGACGGATTCCAGACCGCGCAGCGCAAAGGTATCACTCTCGAAGTTGCGCAATCGGCTGAGATCGACATGACTTTGCAGCTTGGCGCGGTAGGGGAAAAGGTTGTGGTGACTGGGGAGGCACCGCTGGTCCAGACCACGAGTAGTACCGGCGGCGGGCTTGTGGATGAGCAGCAGGTCAGCAATCTTCCAATCAACGGAAGGAACCTCATTGCCCTCACCCTATTGCAGGCTGGCATCTCACAGACCACGGTTCTTCCCATTCAAACCCAGACCTTCGGCATGCAGACCGGCGTAACCCTCACCTCCAACGGCGCGGGACCCCATTCCAACAACGTCTTGCTCGACGGAGCGAACCTACTGAACTTTTGGGGGCTGAATGGCTCGTCGATCCTCGGTACAACGCTGGGGGTGGATGGAGTCCAGGAATACAAAGTGGTAACGACCCTGCCCGACGCCGAATATGGCCTCCAGATGGGCGCGCAATCGATCATTGTGAGCAAGGGCGGCACGAACCAGTGGCATGGCGACGCGTTTGACTATCTGCGCAACTCCTCATTGGACGCGCGAAATTATTTTGACGCGCGCGATACCCTCAATTTCAACGGGTTTGGCACGGACAAGAGCGCGGTATTTCCGGGCCAGAGAATCCCTCCGTTCCACCGCAACAATTTTGGTGGATCGGTAGGCGGGCCTATCAGAAAGGACAAACTCTTCTTCTACGGCGTCTACGAGGGCTTGCGGGTAAGCCAGGGGCAGACCATCACGACGAATACAATTCCGGGGAACTGCTTCGATCAAAACGCGGGGGATTCTACATATCACCACATTACTAAGGCTAGCTTGCTTAGCTGCTCTGGCCTTCCGGCCTCGACCGTGGTAAATCCCGCGGTTCTCGCTGCACTGAGCACTCCCAACATTATTAAGGGCTATGTGGGACTGTTTCCCTATCCGAACGTCAATATCAACCCTGCTGGAATCACGCTCCCCGGCGCAACGTTCAATTATTCCTTCCCCTACATTCTGCCGCAGACCGAGGACTATGGGCAGATGCGCGTGGATTATGACATCTCGAATTCCAATTCCTTCTTTGCACGGTACACCCAGGATGACTCGCATGAAAATCTCAATGGATCTTACCCATACCAGGTGGTTAATGAGTTTGGATCGGGGCAATACGGGACGATTTCTGAGACCCACATCTTCTCAGCAAATCTCCTGAACACCTTTCGAGCTTCCTTCAGCCGCAACCTAATCCTGGGCAATGGGACCACCAACGCGCCGTTCAACCCGGCGTTCCTCCTTGTGCCAGGCCAGGAGTATGGCGGTTTCACCCCCTATGCCGGCATCACAGGGTCGTCAGGCTCAAGTGACGGCGAATACATCAACGGCACCTACTCATTTAGCGACGACGTTTATTGGAATAAAGGAAAACACGGGTTCAAGTTTGGCGAGCTGTTCAATTGGAACAGGGATCCCTATGAAGGCGATTTCAACAGGCGGGGCTCGATCGCATTTACTTCGCTGCAAAATATGGTCCAGGGAATTTACAGCACGATGTCGGCGTTGGGGGGCACACTCTCTCCATCCCAAAATCGCCAATTTCAATACATGACCCAGGGTGTGTATGCGCAGGACGATTATCGCGCCACATCGCGGCTGATGCTGAACTTGGGATTCCGATACGAGTTCACCACGATCCCGACGGACATGAACGGCGGCACCTGGAATATTCGAAATGTCGCCACGGCCAATGGCGATGGCCCCAACGTAGGATCGGTTCAAGGCCCGTTCTGGGGCAATAATCCTTCTCTCCATGCCTTTAGCCCTCGAGTCGGATTTGCCTGGGACCCGTTCGGCAAGGGGAGGACGGCCATTCGAGGCGGCGCCGGCATTTATTACGATGTCTCGAACTTCGGTGGGTTGTTCTCCAACCTGGCTTGCTGCGACCCACCGCTCGACTACTTCCTCACGGTCAACAACTCAAACACGACCGTGGCGGCGATGCAAGCAGCCGGATACCCACAATTTGCATTCCCGCTGCCTATCGCTTATGGCTCAGCCCCGGTTACCCCGAGCAATCCGAATGGCGTGGTCTCTACAGTACATGGCACCATTTCACCTCGGAACTGGTCCTACGTCCAAGAACAGCCGACCATGTACCAGTGGAACTTAACCATTGACCGCCAATTGCCTGCAAACGAGGACCTGACGGTCGCCTATGTGGGTACGAAGGGGGTTCATCTCGTCAATTTGGAGGAAGGGAACCCCACTGACATTCTGGGATACCTTTCCAATGGCCTGCCATACTATTGTCACCCTTTAGATAACCCGACAGGTCCACCTACGAGTACGGACCAGTGTCCAACAAATGCTACCTTTCCGGCCAAATCCAATCCGACGTACGGGATCGTCAACCAGAATTCCGACACTTCGAGTTCCTGGTACGAAGGTTTACAAGTGACTTGGACCCAGCGCATGCATCATGGACTTCAGGGGGGCGTGGCGTTCACATGGTCGAAGGCGGAGGATATGGGGGAGGCGCAGCAAGGAGATGAATCGTCGGCAGGTGAGCAAACCTACTTTCCTTCAGTCCATCAACTGGACAAAGCAGTTAGCGGGTTTAATCCGGCGGCCAACTTGCGCGCCAACGTCATTTACTACGTTCCCACAATCAGCGAGTTTCATGGACGAGTTGCTGGGGGCTTGGTTAACGGGTGGTGGGTAGGCAGTATCGTTAGCCTCGTGTCCGGGCTTCCCTTCAACCCAACGATCGGCAACCGCTCGCTTTCCAACAACCCCGACACCGCCGGAACCGCTGTGGATCGGCCAAATTTGGATCCGTCGTTCAACATAAACACGGTGATCACTCACAATCCATCTAACTGGTTCAACGAATCGATGTATGACATGCCCCTGGCCGGGACGTTAGGCACCGCTCCACGGTTTGGGTTGCGCGGGCCAGGTCTGTTCAACGCGGATTTGTCAATCAGCAAGGACACCAAGGCGGGATTCTTTGGCGAACAGGGGGTGGTTGAGTTCCGAGCGGAATTTTTCAACATTTTGAATCGGCCGAATTTCTCTAATCCCAGCGCTTCGCTCAGCTCCGCCCTTGCGAGCCCGCAATGCGGTGGAGCCCTTACGTTGACCTGTCAGTTCAATAAGCCGGGTACCCCGGCTAACCCGACTTTAATCACTCCCACCTCGACAGCAGGGGACATCACATCCACGATTACCAATTCCCGGCAGATTCAACTTTCATTGAAGGTGATTTTTTAACCCACCCAGCAGACCGGAAAAATGCCAATTACGAATGCGCAACAAGCAATGAGAAAAACAACGGAATTACAGCACACATTCATCAAACCCGTGAAGGAGGATTAAGTTGATAAAGCACATTACAGATTTTAAGGTCCTTAGTAACCAAGTGAAGAAGCTCGGCCGCCCGCGGATTAACCTGATGTCTTTCGCGATGCCGGTTGCGCTAGCTATGTTGCTGCCTGGCGCGGCTCTCGCACAGACGGCGAGCGGCGGTCAGAAGGCTCCGGCTGCCAATGGCGGAGGCCGGTTTCATCTCGAGGAAGCTACGATCGACGATGTCCATCGGGCGATACGCGAAGGTCAGATTACCTGTCACGGGCTGGTGGAGGCTTATTTCGCTCGTGCCAAGACTTACAACGGTGTGACCAACGAGCTTGTCACCGCGGACGGTAAGAGTATCTCCCCTGTTTCTGGAACGGTTCGGGCCGGCTCTCCGCTGAAG
>Ga0182024_10012142_pt1 | contig 17087 bp, 10 predicted proteins | sample P32metaG_FD_120480 | JGI IMG/M metagenome (GOLD analysis project Ga0182024, IMG submission 120480) | Permafrost microbial communities from Stordalen Mire, Sweden - P3-2 metaG (Illumina Assembly) | ecosystem: Environmental > Terrestrial > Soil > Wetlands > Permafrost | place: Sweden: Stordalen...
CCGCCTCGCTGCTGGGCTTTTTTGCCTGGAACACGCGCTGGTTGATCACTGAACAGATCACCACCACGGTGAACGCGGAAACCGGCGAGATCGCCGACATTTACCTGCGCCGCGGGCTGCGCGGCCTGGTCTTCACCATCGAGAACCGGGCGCTGCGGCCCGGTGCCAACCTCTATTTGGTGACGACGCCGGCCGGGCTAGCCGTTGCCGGCAATGTCGGCTCGCTGGCGTCCGGCGTGATGGGGACGTCAGGCTGGTCGGAGACCGCCTATCGCCGGCTCGACGACCAGGACACCGGGGATCACCGCGCGCTGGTGCGCGTCACCGAACTGCCGAGCGGCTTTCGGCTTCTGGTCGGCCGCGACCTCGAGGAGCGGCGGCGGTTGTTCGGTATCGTGGCCAAGGCGGCGCAATGGTCGTTGTTGATCGTGATCGTGCTCGGCCTCGGCGGCGGCGTTTTTGTCGCACGCCGGGTCCTGCGCCGCATCGATGCCATGACCGGCACGACGCAGCGTATCATGGCGGGCGATCTGAGCGGGCGGCTGCCGGTCGGCCGCAGCGGTGACGAACTCGACCGCCTGGCGGAAAACCTCAACGCCATGCTGGAGCGGATCGAGGCCCTGATGATGGGCCTCAAGGAAGTTTCCGACAATATCGCCCACGATCTGAAGACGCCGCTGACGCGGCTGCGCAATCGCGCTGAAGACGCGCTGGCGAAATCCAGCAACGAGTCCGAATACCGCACCGCGCTGGAACGAACCATCGAGGAATCCGACGGCTTGATCCGGACCTTCAACGCCCTGTTGATGATCGCGCGCGCCGAATCCGGCCAGGCCCGCGACAACATGGACGACTTCGACGCCGCCGCGGTTGCCAACGGCATTCACGAACTCTATGAGCCGCTTGCCGAAGACGACGGCATGACCCTGCGCGTCAGGACGATGCCGGCGCCGCTACACGGCAATCGCGAGCTGATCAGCCAGGCGCTGGCCAATCTGGTCGAGAATGCGATCAAATACGGCAAGCCGGTGCCGGCCGCGCAGCCGCTTGGCGCCGATGCCGTCGCCGGCGCCAAGGAGATACTGATCGAAGCGCGGCGCGATGGCGATCGGGTGCTGTTGAGCGTCACCGACCATGGCCCGGGGATTCCCATGGCCGATCGCAGCCACGCCGTGGAACGATTTGTGCGGCTTGAAGCAAGCCGCACCCAGCCCGGTTCCGGGCTCGGGTTAAGCCTGGCGTCGGCAGTAGCGACGCTGCATGGCGGTGAGCTGAGGCTCGGCGATGCCGAGCCGGGGTTGCGTGCGACACTGGCGATCCCGGCGCTGGTCGGCGACGTCGGCGACAGGCTTGCGGCGCAATTGCCTGATATGCCACAAAAGGTGGCATGATCTCCTCCGCGAAGGGCGACGCGGACCAACATCGTCTGGCCGCGCGGTTCGTGGACGGGCCGCATGTGTCCGCACCTGCCGAAGCCGAACAGCGTCTGGCAGGGTGGCTCGTCGATCTCGAGCCGCGGCAGGCGGCCGCGATCCGCGAGCGGGCCGCGCAGTATTCTCGCCTCAACAGCATCCTTCTCGGCATTTCGCAGGCCTCACCCTATTTGTTCGACCTGTTGCGGGCCGATGCCGCGCGCGCGATCCGGCTGTTTGACTGTGCGCCGGAGCCGCACCTCGCCCGGCTGATCGAACACGGCTGTCGCGACGTCGAGGCGGCATCGAGCGAAGCCGACGCGATGCAATTGCTGCGCCGGATGAAATCGGAAGCAGCGCTGCTGATTGCGCTGTGCGACATCGGCGGTGTCTGGCCGGTGATGCAGGTAACCGCCGCACTGACCGACCTTGCGGTCGCCGCGGTGCGATCGGCATTGCGCTACCTGCTGCGACAGGAAGCAGCCCGGGGGCGGTTGTCCCCGTCCAATGCCGACCGCCCCGAGGAGAACAGCGGACTGGTCGTGCTTGCGATGGGCAAAATGGGCGCCGGCGAGCTGAATTTTTCCAGCGACATCGATCTGATCGTGTTCTTCGATCCCGACGCGCCGACACTTGCGGCCGATATCGAGCCGCAACCATTTTTTGTCCGCCTCACGCAGGCCATGGCCCGCTTGCTGCAGCAACGTTCCGGCGATGGATATGTGTTCCGGGTCGATCTGCGGCTGCGGCCGGACCCGGCCTCGACTCAGGTGGCGATCTCGACCGCCTCGGCGCTCAACTATTATGAGCGGGAAGGGCGGACCTGGGAGCGCGCAGCCATGATCAAGGCGCGGCCCTGCGCCGGCGACGCCAAAGCCGGCGCGGCGCTGATCGCGGAAATCGCGCCCTTTGTCTGGCGCAAGCATCTCGATTTCGCGGCGCTTGCCGACGTGCATGACATGAAACGGCAGATGCAGACGTTTCGCGGTCAAAGCGACATCGCGGTCGAGGGCCATAACGTCAAGATCGGGCGCGGCGGCATCCGTGAAATCGAGTTCTTCGCCCAGACCCAGCAATTGATTGCCGGCGGCCGGCATCCGGAACTGCGGGTGCGGCCGACGCTCGAGGCCCTGAGCGTGCTGGCGTCAAGCCACTGGATTACCCGCACGGCGCGGGAGGAGATGTCGGCCGCCTATCAATTCCTGCGGCGGGTCGAACACCGGCTGCAGATGGTCGCCGACGAGCAGACCCATACGCTGCCCGAGGATCCCGAGGCGGTGGAACGCTTCGCCGGTTTCTTCGGCTATGAAAGCCGCGTCGCGTTCGCCAAAGACCTTCTCGGCCATCTCAATGTGGTGCAGGTCCATTACAGCAAGCTGTTTGAGGGCGACCCGACCGGCACCGCGAAACTGCCGGCCGTGGACTATGGCGCAGGCCCGGAAGATCCGCGCCTGATCGAGCATCTGGCCGCGATCGGGTTCAAGAACTCGCTGGTGGTGGCGAAGACGGTGCAGCAATGGATGGCCGGCGACTACCGGGTGTTCCGGCTGGCGGCGACGCGGAACGCCTTCGTCGAGTTCGTGCCGGCGCTGATCGCGGGCCTTGCCCATGCCGAGCAGCCTGACGACGCGGTGACGGCGTTCGACCGCTTCCTGCAGGCGCTGCAGCGTGGCGGCCGGCTGGTCTCGCTGCTCAGCCAGAACAGCGACCTCGTCGCCCTCGTGGCCCTCATCCTCGGCGCCGCGCCGCGGCTTGCCGACATGCTGGCGCGGCAGCCGCAGCTCATGGACGGGTTGATCGACCCGCGCTTCTTCGGCGCGATGCCGGACCAGCGTGAATTGTCGGCGCGCCTCGCGGCCACCCTGGCCGATGCCAATTCCTACGAGGAGTTCCTCGACCGCCTGCGGTTGTTCGGTCAGGAAAGCCTGTTTCTGATCGGCACCCGTATCCTGTCCGGCACGGTGTCGGCCTCGCAGGCCAGCGTCGCCTTCGCCGACGTTGCCGAGGGCATCGTCGACACCGTCCACGGCCTGGTGACCGACCGGTTCGCGACCCAGCATGGCCGGATCAGGCGGCAGGAGACCGCGATCCTCGCGATGGGCCGGCTCGGCAGCCGGGAGATGACCGCCTCGTCCGATCTCGATCTGATCCTGCTTTACGATTTCGATCACGACCAGCCGGACTCCGACGGTGCCCGATCGCTGCATGGCGCGCATTATTTCGCGCGCTTCACCCAGCGGCTGATCAGCGCATTCACGACGCGGACCAATTATGGCGTGCTCTATGATGTGGATATGCGGCTGCGCCCGTCCGGCCGCGCCGGCCCGGTGGCCTCGCGGCTTGACTCGTTCGCCCAATACCAGGATCGCGAGGCCTGGACCTGGGAGCACATGGCGTTGACCCGCGCCCGGGTGATTTCAGCCTCGCCGCAATTCCGCGGCAAGATCGAGGCCATCATCCGCGAGGTGCTGACGCGGCCGCGCGACGCCGTCAGCACCGCCGTTGACGTTGCCGACATGCGTCGGGCGATTGCGCTGGAGAAGGGCGAGGACGACATCTGGGACATCAAATATGCCGCCGGCGGCATGCTCGACGTCGATTTCATCGCACAATATCTCCAGCTGGTTCACGCCGCCGACAAGCCGGACATCCTCAATGTCAGCACGCTGCAGGTGCTCGACAACGCCTTGCGGCTCGGCGTGCTGGCGCAATCCTCGGCGGAAATCCTGCGTTCCGCGACCCGCCTCTATCACGACCTGACGCAGATCCTGCGGCTCTGCGTCAGTGACAAATTCAGGTCGGACATCGCCGGCGAGGATTTGTTGCGGATCATGGCGCGGGCCGGCGACGCCCCGGATTTTTCCTCGCTCGAGGCGCGGGTACGGGAGACCCAGGCCGAGGTGCGGCGGGTGTTTGTGGCGCTGGTTGGCGCCGGCAGCGGCTAATTCAGGTCAGGCAGCCTCGGATATTTTCGCCGGCGGCGTCCGCACGTCGCGCGGCAGCGACACGCAGACCACGGTGCCGGCGCCGAGCTTCGAGCGCAGCCGCATCGATCCGCCATGCAGATCGGTCAGCGACCTTGCGATCGCGAGCCCAAGCCCTGAACCGTGATAGGTCTTGGTGAGCTGGCTCTCGACCTGCTCGAACGGCCTGCCCAGCCGAACCAGCGAATGCGGCGCGATGCCGATGCCGGTGTCGGCGATCATCAGCACGATGGAATCGTTGAGCAGCCGGCTGCGCACCACCACCTTGCCGCCATCGGGGGTGAATTTGACCGCGTTGGACAACAGGTTGACGATGATCTGCTTGATCGCGCGGCGGTCGGCCACCACCTGGATGCTGCCTTCGATATCGGCGTCGAGCTGCAGCTTCTTGTCAGCGGCGCGTCCGGACACCACGCGGAGCGATTCCGCCAGCGTCTTCGACAAATCCAGCGGTTCGAGGTCCAGCTTCATCCGCCCGGCCTCGATCTTCGACATGTCCAGGATGTCGTTGATGACCTCGAGCAGATAGTGACCGCTGGTCAGGATGTCGTGGCAGTATTCCTGGTACTTCTCCGAACCAAGCGCGCCGAACATGCCGCTTCCCATGATCTCGGAGAACCCGATGATGGCGTTGAGCGGCGTGCGCAGCTCATGGCTCATGTTGGCCAGGAACTTGGATTTGGTCTGGTTGGCTTCCTCGGCGCGGTTTTTTTCCTCGGAATATTTTTCGGCGAGATCGGCGAGTTCGATGGCCTGCTGTTCGAGCGCCGTCTGCGACCGTTTCAGGTCGATCACCGTGGCGCGCAGCCTGAGATCATTGTCGACCAGTTTCTGTTCGTGCTCCTTGATGCGGGTGATGTCGGTTCCGACCGAGACGTAGCCGCCGTCCTTGGTGCGGCGCTCGCTGATATGCAGCCAGCTGCCGTCGTCGAGCTGGGCCTCGAAGGTGCGCGCTCCCGGCGCCAGGGTGGCGGCGTCGTGCAGCCGGGTACGGACCTCCGGCATGCTGCCGACCTCGATCACGGTTTCATAGGAGGTGCCCGGCGTCACCGCGGTATCCGGCAGCTTGTGCAGGCGCTGGAAGTGCGAATTGCACAGCACCAGGCGATCGTCCGCGTCCCACAGCACGAAAGCTTCCGGAATGGTCTCGATCGCATCGCGCAGCCGCAAGTCGGCCTCGACGGTCTTTTCCGCGAGGCTTTTCTGCTCGGTGATGTCGACGGCAATGCCGATCAGATGCAGCCCGGAATCGCCGGCGGCGTGACTGAGTTCGCAGCGGACGCGCAGCCAGATCCAGTGACCGTCGGTGTGCCGCATCCGGAAGGTCTGGTCGATCTGGCCGATCTTCGAAGCGATCAACTGGTCGGCGATCTCGAACAGGTCGATGTCGTCGGAATTCACCAGCGCGTTGACCTCGCCGAAGGTCAACAGGTCGCTGCGGGCGTCGAGGCCCAGCATCGTGAACATCGATTGCGACCAGAAGATCCGGCCGCGCGACAGGTCCCAATCCCACAATCCACAGCGGCCGCGGTTGAGCGCGGTATCGATCCGGCCGCGCACCGCGTCATTGATGAGGTCGCCTTCGCGGGCGCGGGTCGACTGCCAGTGGAATGCGAAACCCAGGATCAGCACAACGAAGCCGGTGGTGGCGGACAGCGTGACGGACAGCGTGGCGTCGGACCGCCAGAGCGAGTCGTTGTTTTCCTGGATGACGATGACCCGGCCGGGCAGTGACCGCACCAGCCGCTGGACGGCCAGCGCGCCACCGCCATTGGGCAGTGTGAGTTCGGTGACGCCGCCGAACTGCCCCTGCGCGCTCAGCGGCAGCGCGGCGCTGATGACGTCGAGAATGCGGTCGTTGTCTCCGATCGGGGCCTCGATCGGAATGCGGGCGAGCACGCGCTGGTCCGTGCTGGTGACGATGATATGGCGGCCCGCCGCGAAGCCCCATGACGGTATCAGGCCGGCAAGCAGGCTTTGCAGGCGCTCGATGGTTGCCGCGCGATCCTGTCGAACCGAAGCCAGGCGGTCGAGACGCTCCGCGAGCAGATCGGCAACCGCCGCGAGGTCGCGTTTGGTCGAGTCGCGCTTGAGACGGCTCTGGTCGACCACCTGCACGAAGGCGCCGAGGCAGATGGTGATCAGGAATGCGATGATCAGGGTGGGCACGGCACAGCGCAGCGCAGGTTCCGCTGTCAAAAGCCGGTGATAGGCCGGTTTCGCGATCGATTGCGCCAATCCCTTGATCGAATCGGATTGGACGCACGCGTTCGCGCCGTGTGCGTGCGGCATGCCCTTGACCCCCATGGAATATTTTCTGAACGCCGATCGGAAGAACCCCACTCGCTTCCGAATCAGAGTGATTTGAATCCAGTTTTCGGGCCCTGTCGAGAGTCAACGATTCCTTAATGAAAATAAATCTTATCCAGAGCAAGTTTCTAGTCGCGAAGTGAATACCAACCGAGTCCGAAACGAGAACGCGGGTTTCGCTTTTCGGATTCCGCTATGGCGTCTTCGAGCGAAGCGGGTACCGGCTTCGCGTGAAGAAAACGCGTCAAGACAAGAAGCTAAAGTCCGGTTCTGATTCAATCAAAATCGAACAGGCGTTAGGACTTGGGCGGCTCGGCGTGACTGATGACGCGCTTCACGGTCGGAAACGTGCGGCGCAAGGCGCGCTCGATCGCATCGACATTCTCGTGAACCTTGATCACGCTCATCGAGGGAGCGGCGCGGCAATGGAAATTCACGATCTCGCCGGCGTCGGTATCGCGCACCCGTACATTATGGATATCGTGAATGGCGCGATCGGCGGCAAAACCCGACAATGCGGTCCTGATCGCGTCGATGCGGTCGGGCGCGGCGTCGGCGCCGAGCGGCAACTCGGGTTCCAGCGGCTCGATATGGGTATCGACCTCGACATCCTCGCCGAATTCCTCGCGGATATTCCGTTCGAGTTCCTGGGCGATGTCGTGGGCTGCGGCGAGCGCCATATCGCCGTCCACCTCGAGATCGATGCTGACGGTGAGCTTGCCGCCGAGATCATGCACGGTGACATGGTGGACCGCGAGACCTGAATTGCGCGCGATCACCATGATGCGTTCGCGCACGCTCTCGTTGTTGCGCGCGACCGGCACCGCGGTAAAGGTCAGATCGGCGTCGTCAAGCGCATGGCTGACCGCCTCCTGGGCCTTGCGCTTGATTTCGTCGACCCGATCGATCGGATAGGTGCGCGGAACCTGCACCACGGCTTCAATGAAGTGGGTCGGCCCGACCATTCGTACCCGCAGCCGCTCGACATCGACGACGCCAGGCACTGCCCTGATCGCCGCGGCGGCTGTCTCCGACACGCCGGCGGGGGCCTGGTCGAGCAGGGTTTCCACGGTGGAGCGCGCCAGCCGCAATCCCAGCGCCGAGATGATCACCGCGACGCCGATCGCGGCTGCGGCATCGCCCCAGGCGTAACCCAGTCCCGAAAGCGCAAGTCCGACAATCACCGCGACCGAGCCGAGCACGTCGGATGCAAAATGCATCGCATCGGCGGCCAGCGCCTGGCTCTTGGTGTCGCGGGCGGTGCGATGCAGCGCCAAGGCGCGCCAGAGGTTCACGGCGATGTCGAGCAGCAGAACCGCGAACGGCACCGCCGACAGCGTCGGTGGCGGCGCGGCTTCGCGCAGCCGGCTATAGGCTTCGACCAGAATGCCGCCCGCCAGTACATAAAGCATCGCGATCACGCCGAGCGCGGAGAGGCTTTCGAACTTGCCATGACCGTAGTGATGCTCGGCGTCGGCGGGGCGATCGGAAAACCGCACCACCAGCCAGGTGATGACGGTCGCCACCAGATCGACCGAACTGTGCAGCGCTTCGGAAATCAGCGCGAGACTGCCGATCGCGATCCCGACCACGAATTTCGCGGCCGCCATGCCGGCGCTGGCAAAGATCGAGATCGCGGCGACGCGGGCCTTGGCACGGTGAAAGGGAGGCTTCATGGGCGCGGGTTTAGCAGCCCGTCATGCAACATTAAAGCGCCGATCAAATGCGCTATCGCCACTCAGTTGCAGCAGCAATTGTTGCGAATTGTTCCTACTCAAATCAAGCCGGAAGCTACAGCGTCAGGACAATCTTGCCGAGGTGCTGGTTGGCTTCCATGCGGTCGAAGGCCTTGCCGATGTCGGCGAATGCAAACACCTTGTCGATCGGCAATTGCATTTTGCGCGATTCCACTGCCGGCCAGATATCCTTGCGAACTTCGTCGAAGATGTCGCGGATCTCCTCGATCGTGCGGGTGCGGAAGGTGACGCCGATATAGTTGATCCGGCGTGCCGCATGCAGGTCGAAGTTGAAGTCGGCATGGGTGCCGCCGAGCCGGCCGACATTGACAATGCGGCCCCTGATTTTGGCGGCCGCGAGGTTCTGGCTGGCGACCTTGCCCGAAACCTGGTCGACGATGAGGTCGACGCCTTCGCCGCCGGTTGCGTCCAGTACCTGCTTGACCCAGCCGGGGTCGCTGGAATCCACCGCCAGATCGGCGCCGAATTCCTTCAGACGCCCGCGACGCACGGCATCGGTCGAGGAGCCGATCACGATTCTGGCGCCCTTCAGCTTCGCGATCTGCATCGCCATCAGGCCGACGCCGGAACTCGCCCCCTGGATCAGGACCGACTGGCCGGGCTGCAGGGCGCCGTTCGTCACTACCGCATTGTGCATGGTGGCAAGCGCGACGGGCAGGGTGGCGGCGTCCTGGTAGCTCATGTTGCTGCTGGCAGGGATGTGAAACAGCCGGCCGTGATCCGCCAGCGTGTATTCAGCGAACGCGCCGCCGCCCGATCCCATCACGCGGTCGCCGATCTTGACACCTTTGGCATCGGGACCGAGTTCGGCGATTTCGCCTGCCCATTCCATCCCGAGCACGGTGCCGACGCCGCCGGCGCTGCCATGGGCGTGGCCTTTGGTCATGCCGAGGTCGGCGCGATTGAGGCCGCAGGCGCGAACCCGGACCAGCACCTGCGTACCCTTCGGCGCGGGCTTCGCGACCTCGGCGATTTCGGCGCCGCTGGCGCCGTAGACAAAGGCCTTCATGACATCACTCTCTGCTGATCGGCGCGGGCAAGGACTTATTCCGCCGCTTCGCGGCGCGGGCCGGACATCATGGCTTCGAGCCGGCTTTGAATGATGGCTTCGGCGTCGCGGATGATGCGCGACACGAGCTCGGCGCAGCTCGGGATGTCGTGAATCAAGCCCTGCACCTGCCCGGCGGACCAGATGCCCTCATCGGCATCGCCGGTGGCATACACCATCTTGCCGCGCGCGCCGGCGACGAGATCGCGCACCTGCTCGAAGGTGGCGCCTTCCTTTTCCATCGCGACGACCTTGCTGCTGACCGCGTTCTTGGCGACCCGCGAGGTGTTGCGCATGGTGCGGAAGATCAGCTCGGTCTCGCGCTCGTCATTGGCGACGATCTTCTGCTTGATCATCTGGTGGATCGGGCTCTCCTTGGTGCACATGAAGCGGGTCCCCATGTTGATGCCCTCGGCGCCCAGCGCCAGCGCCGCGACCAGTCCGCGACCATCGCCGAAGCCGCCCGAGGCGATGATCGGAATCTTGACCTTGTCGGCAGCGACCGGGATCAGGATCAGGCCCGGTGTATCGTCTTCGCCGGGATGGCCGGCGCATTCGAAGCCGTCGATCGAAATGGCATCGACCCCCATGCGCTCGGCCGACAGCGCGTGGCGGACGCTGGTGCATTTGTGCACGACCTTGACGCCGTGCTTCTTGAATTCGGTGACGTGTTCCTGCGGCTTGTTGCCGGCGGTCTCGACGATCTTGATGCCGCTCTCGATGATGGCCTGCCGATATTCGGCATAGGGCGGCGGCTTGATCGAGGGGAGAATGGTCAGATTGACGCCGAACGGCTTGTCGGTCAGGTCACGGCAGCGGGCGATTTCCCGGGTCAGATCCTCAGGCGTCGGTTGCGTCAGTGCGGTGATGAAGCCGAGTGCGCCGGCATTGGCGACGGCTGCCACCAGTTCGGCACGCCCAACCCATTGCATGCCGCCCTGCACGATCGGGTGTTCGACCCCGGCGAGTTCGGTAAACCGCGTTTTGATCATCTGTGGCCCCTGAACATTTCCCCCGGCGGACCTGCGTGCCCGCTGATTTTTTTCGGGTTTTCAGGGGGCAGGATGCCGTCAGGCCCGGCAAATGTCCATTGCGCAGGGCGGTCGCCCGAACAACACCATCATGCAAAAACGCAGGATTTTGCCTCGATCGGCGGTTGCCAGCACGCAATCAAGACGGAAATCGCCGCTCAGGCAGGAACGGATTGCGCCGCCGCCGTCGCCTCTTCATCGAATGCGGTAGAAATGTCGCGGATGCTGACGACGCCGATCAGGCTGTAATTGTCGATTACGGGCAAATGACGGATGTGGTTCTTGTTCATGAGATGACGGACTTGTTCGAGCGTGTCGCTCGAACTGCAGGACACCAGTTGCTGCACCGAAATCAGTTGCGAGACCTTGAGGCTGACGCCGGCCGCGCCGTGCTCGGCAATCGCGCGGACGACATCGCGCTCGGTGAACATGCCGACCGCGGTATTGCCTTCGGTCCGCACCACATCCTTGACCACGAGCGCGCTGATATTGCTGGCGCGCATGAGTTGGGCGGCAATCGCGACAGTCTCGTTCATTCGAACCGTTGCCACACGTGCAGTTTTCTTGCGCAGGATGTCTCCGACCTTCATCGCAACCTCCTCAGGTCAAACGCAGGGGTGGGTGTCGCCAGTGCACGCGATCTTGGTATACATTATTCCAATTGTCAATCGGGTTGGGTCGAAATCCCGGAGGTCGTCATATTGAAAGAAAGCGGCAGCAGCATTGACGTTTTTGTCCGCCAGCGATCATCGCTCGACCCTGCAGCGGAAGGGCCCGTCAAGCTTGTCGCTCAGTTGGTATTTTGTATTCCAGATAAAAATTGCAAAAAAGAAGCGCGCCACGATCGGGTGCGCTTCTCCAAGGGGTTCGGTCAGGCGAGGGTTCAGCGGGCCCCGCCGGCCGGCCCGCGAACGGCGCTCATTCGGCTAGCTGGCCCATCGGCCTCTTGTTTTCCGATGCACTGATCGAGAGTCGCATCGGCCGCACCACGAACAACGCCATCGCCACCACGATGAAATTCATCACCGCGGCCACGGCGAACACGGCGTGCCAATTGCCGGTGTAAGCCTTCAGGACGTTGGCGAGCGGAACCACGAAGGCCGACAGTCCCTTGGCCGTATAGAGCAGGCTGGTGTTCGTGGTGGCGTATTTGGGACCGAACATATCGGTGCAGGTCGAGGGGAAAAGACTGAAAATCTCGCCCCATGTGAAGAAGATCAGCGCCGCACATATCACGAAGGTCCAGGGCGTCGTGCCGGCCGTGCCGAGCAGCCAGTAGGCAACGCCACCCGCCGTGAACGCGATCGCCATGGTGTATTCGCGCCCGATCTGATCCGACACCCAGCCGAAGAACGGTCGCGCGCCGCCATTCGCAACGTTGTCGATCACGCCGGATACGATCAGCGTGGTGGCGCCGAATAGAATCACGGACTGCGCGACACCGTAGTCCTTGGCGATCAATGCGACCTGCGCCGCCACCATCAATCCGCTGGCAGACACCAGCACGAACATGACGTAGAGCAGCCAGAACACCGGAGAAGCCAGCATCTGGCCGGGTGTGCTGCTGGTCCTCGATTGCAGAACCTTGACCGCGGATCCACTGGGGACCTCGCCCGACAACGGTCCGCGCAGCAGCCATGCCAGCACGAAAATGACGGTACCCTGGCCCAAGGCGAACCAGAAAAAGGTGTCGGAATATCCGATCGAGGCAATCATTTTCTGGATCGGAATGACGGTCACCGCCGCGCCGGCGCCAAAGCCGGCTGCCGTCAGCCCGACCGCGAGACCGCGCCGATCGGGAAACCATTTCACAGCATTGCCGACGCATGTCGCATAGATCGCCCCCGCGCCGATGCCGGAGACGACGGCGCCGGCATAGAGCGCCTCCAGCGATCCGGCCTTGGCGTTGAGGAGCCAGCCGATCGCGACAAAGATGCCGCCGGCAGCGACCATCAGCTTCGGACCACGCGGACCAAGCGAGTCGACGATCCATCCTTCAATCGGCGTCAGCCAGGTTTCCAGCGCGACGAAGATGCTGAATGCCACCTGGATGCCCGCGACGTCCCATGAATTGGCTTTCGCCATCGGCCCGACGAAATAAGTCCAGCCATACTGAAGATTGGCAATCATCGCCATGCAGATGACGCCGACGATGAGTTGCATCCAGCGAAAGCTGTTGGACGGTGCCTGACCTGAAGCACTTACTGCAGTTGCAGCCATGGTTTCCTCCGATGCGCGCTTTTTGCCTACGGCCCCCGAGGCGGTGACGCTGCATCGTAGAATTATATTCCAATGTGCAAGGTCGAAATTGACGCAGGGGCACATCCCCGCGACCGCGAGCGCGAGCGGCGGGGAGGGCCATTTCCGGGGCGGAAACGAAATGCCCCGAAAGGTCGGGGCCATCGAAACAGGATTGATCTGCTCCTGCCGGGCGAGCCGCGGCGATCGCGGCGGCTCGCGAAAAGGTCAGACTTCGCAGCGCGAAACGTCGCCGTTGCGGATCGCCGTTTCGGCATAGGCCAACAACAGACGGTCGATCGAAGCAAACAGCCGGCCGAAAAGGGCGTTGGACGGAGTGAAGCCAAGCGAGGCAGTCTTTGACATGGTGCGGTCCCTGGTTGTGGCAGCAGGTGCGCTGCGTTCTGGGGACAATCTACGTATACCAGATACCAGAGACAATCCGTTATTTTGCATAGCAGCATTTTGCATTTTGCGGTGCAATATAAATCGAACGGTGAGGTTGCGAAAAACGCAAAAGGGCCACCGGCTCGGCGGCCCCAGCATTTCGCAAGCCCAGGCGCTTATTCAGCGGCCACTTTACGCGGCGGATCGAGCGCGCCGGAATCATGGATGTCGGCGACCTGATGATCGCTGAAGCCGAGAACCTCCCGCAGGATTTCGTCGGTATGCTCGCCCAGCAAAGGCGAGCGCGTCACCACCGTCGGGCTGTCCGACAGCTTGATGGGATTGCCGACCGACAGATATTTGCCGCGCTCGGGATGATCAACCTCGACCACGGTGCCGGTGGCGCGTAGCGACGGATCCTCCGCCAGCTCCTTCATCGACAGGATCGGTCCGCAGGGAATGTCGTCCTTGTTGAGAATCTCCATCGCCTCGAACTTGCTCTTGGTCATGGTCCATTGCTCGATGCGGGCGAAGATCTCGTTCAGCCGCGGCAGCCGGGCAGCGGGCTTGGCGTAATCGGGGTGGCTCTTCCAGCCGGGTTCGCCGATGACCTCGCAGATTTTCTCCCAAACCGGCGCCTGGGCGATGAAGTAGATATAGGCGTTGGGGTCGGTCTCCCAGCCCTTGCACTTGAGGATACGGCCGGGCTGACCGCCGCCGGAATCGTTGCCGGCGCGCGGCACCGCTTCGCCGAACGGAATGCCTTCGCCGAACTGGCTGTATTCCTTGAGCGGACCGTGGGCGAGGCGCTGCTGGTCGCGCAATTTGACGCGTGCGAGGTTGAGCACGCCGTCCTGCATCGCGGCGGTGACCCGTTGTCCGCGTCCGCTCATGGTGCGCTGATAGAGCGCGGTGACGATGCCGAGCGCCAGATGCAACCCGGTGCCGCTGTCGCCAATTTGCGCGCCGGTAACCAGCGGCAGGCCGTCGCGGAATCCGGTGGTCGAGGCGGCGCCGCCGGTGCACTGCGCGACGTTCTCGTAGACCTTGCACTCCTCATAGGGACCGGGGCCGAAGCCCTTGATCGAGGCCACGATCAGTTTTGGATTGATGCTCTGGATCTTCTCCCAGGGAAATCCCATGCGATCGAGCACGCCGGGGCCGAAATTCTCCACCAGCACGTCGCAGCTCTTCATCAGCGCGGTCAGCACCTCCTTGCCATTGGGGTTCTTGGTGTCGAGCGTGATCGAGCGCTTGTTGTGGTTGAGCATGGTGAAATACAGGCTGTCGGCATTGGGCACATCCTGCAACTGGCCGCGGGTGATGTCGCCAATGCCCGGACGTTCCACCTTGATCACGTCGGCGCCGAACCACGCCAATAATTGCGTGCAGGTCGGTCCCGACTGGACGTGGGTGAAATCGAGAATGCGAACGCCCTTTAGCGCCTTGGTCATGGTCTTGCTCCGTATCGTGTCAATTCCTGCCTCGGCAGGAAGGAAAGAGAGCGGCCTGACGCGGCCGGAATTTGCCGGTTATTTCTTGCGGATTTTGCTTTGCGGATTGAGGTTGCCGATCCTGCCGCTTTCGCTGCCGGCCGCCGGATCGATCACCGCGTTGATCAGGGTCGGCTTGCCGGAGTCCATGGCTTCGTTCACGGCGCGCTTCAATTCATCGGGAGTGGTGGCATTGACGCCGACGCCGCCGAACGCCTCCATCATCTTGTCGTAGCGCGAGCCTTTGACAAAGACGGTGGTCGCAACGTCGGAAGTCCCGGAGGAATTGACGTCGGTTCCGCGATAGATGCCGTCATTGTTGAAGATCACAACGCAGACCGGCAGGTGGTAGCGGCAGATCGTCTCCACTTCCATGCCGGAGAAGTCGAAGGCGCTGTCGCCCTCGACCGCGAGCACCGGCTTGCCGGTCTCGATCGCGGCGGCGATGGCAAATCCCATGCCGATGCCCATGACGCCCCAGGTGCCGACGTCGAGCCGCTTCCGCGGCTGGTACATGTCGATGATACCGCGCGCCAGATCGAGCGTGTTGGCACCCTCGTTGACGAGGATGGCATCCGGTCGCTCCTTGACGATGGTCCGCAAGGCGCCGAGCGCGCCGTGGTAGTCCATCGGCGAGTTGTTGTTCATCAGCCGCGGCGCCATTTTGGCGACGTTTTCTTCCCGCTTCGAACTGACGGTCTTCAACCAATCATCCGGCGCAGCCGGCCAGCTGCTGCCCATCGCCGCAAGCAGCGCCGCCACGCAGGAGCCGATATCGCCGACCAGGGGAGCGACGATCTCGACGTTGCTGTCCATCTCCCTGGGCTCGATGTCGATCTGGATGAACTTCTTCGGTGCATCGCCCCAGCTCTTTCCCTTGCCGTGCGACAATAGCCAGTTGAGCCGCGCGCCGATCAGCAGCACGACGTCGGCGTCCTTCAGCACGGTCGAGCGCGCCGCGCCGGCGCATTGCGGATGGGTGTCAGGCAACAGTCCCTTGGCCATGCTCATCGGCAGGAACGGAATGCCGCTGGTCTCGACCAGCGCACGGATGTCGTCGTCGGCCTGTGCGTAGGCTGCGCCCTTGCCGAGGATGATCAGGGGACGCTTCGCGCTTCGCAACACATCCAGTGCGCGCTTGACCGCTGCAGCGGAGGGGATTTGCGCCGGCGCCGGGTCGATGACCTTGACCAGCGACTTTGCACCGGCGTCTGCGTCCATCACCTGGGAGAAAAGCTTGGCCGGCAGGTCGAGATAGACGCCGCCCGGACGGCCGGAAACGGCGGCGCGGATCGCCCGCGCGAGCCCGATGCCGATGTCGGCGGCATGCAGCACGCGGAACGCCGCCTTGCAAAGCGGCTTGGCGATCGCAAGCTGGTCCATCTCCTCGTAGTCGCCCTGCTGCAGGTCGACGATCTCGCGCTCCGAGGAGCCCGAAATCAGGATCATCGGGAAGCAGTTGGTGGTGGCATTGGCGAGCGCGGTCAAACCATTGAGAAAGCCGGGAGCCGACACCGTGAGGCAGACGCCGGGTTTCTTGGTCAGAAAGCCGGCGATCGCCGCCGCGTTGCCGGCGTTCTGCTCGTGTCGAAACGAGATCACGCGAATTCCTGCGGCCTGCGCCATGCGGCCGAGATCGGTGATCGGAATGCCGGGCACGCCGTAGACGGTGTTGATGCCGTTGAGCTTGAGCGCATCGATGACGAGATGGAAGCCGTCGGTCAGTTCCCGCTCGGCGTCGGCCGTGGCTGCAGCAATGCTCTGTACGACTGCGGACATTCCGCTTTCTCCCTGATCGTTTCTTGGTACGGACGAGTTCGTCGTTGCAGGCCCTGGTCCGAAGTGAAGGATTCCGGTTCGTTAAAACAGCTCCTGGCCGTGCGCCTCGACATAGGCGGCGAGGCCGAGGGTGTGATCGCGCGCCCGCTTTTCCGCAAGCTCGGTATCGCGCTCTTCCAGCGCCTCGATGATGGCCATATGTTCGGGAAGGGACGATGCGGTGCGATCGGCACGCCCGATGGTCAGCTGCCGGAAGCCACGAACATGGAGCAGGATATCGTTGGTCATGTCGATCAGCACCGGCGACTCGCTGAGCGAGATCAGCGCCTGGTGAAAGGCGATGTTGGCCTTGGAATATTCCTCGATATGATCCTGCGGCAGGCGATCCTTGCCGAAGTTCCTGAAAAAGTCACGCAGCGCCGAGATATCCTTTTTGCGCGCGGTGGTCGTGATCAGCCGTGCGGCCATGCTTTCCAGCGCGGCCCAGGCCCGTATCATGTCGACGATTTCGCTCTTGGTGCGGCGCACGACGACAATGCCGCGGCGTGGCACGGTCTTGACGAAGCCGTCCTGTTCCAGCATCGCGATCGCTTCGCGGATCGGGGTCCGGCTGACACCGAGGCGCTCCGATAATGCGCGCTCGTCGAG
>Ga0182024_10012143_pt1 | contig 17086 bp, 19 predicted proteins | sample P32metaG_FD_120480 | JGI IMG/M metagenome (GOLD analysis project Ga0182024, IMG submission 120480) | Permafrost microbial communities from Stordalen Mire, Sweden - P3-2 metaG (Illumina Assembly) | ecosystem: Environmental > Terrestrial > Soil > Wetlands > Permafrost | place: Sweden: Stordalen...
AAATCGCCCGCGAAGCCGGAGCGCTGCTGCACGGTTTTTTTGAGCGCCACATCGGCTTTGAGCTCAAGGGCGAATTCGATCTGGTGACAGAGGCCGACCGCACTTCGGAAAAGCTGGTGATTGAGCGGCTGCAGAAGCATTTTCCAACGCACTCCATTGTCGCGGAAGAGAGCGGTGGGCACGCGGGCAAGTCCGCCGAGTATTGCTGGTACGTGGATCCTCTGGACGGCACCACGAATTTCGCGCACGGCTTTCCGATGTACAACGTTACTCTGGCGCTCGAAAAGGCCGGAGAAATCGTAACCGGAGTAATTTTCGATCCGGAGCGCGGCGAAATGTTCACGTGCGAGCGCGGATCCGGTGCGCGGCTGAATGGCAAGCCGATTCACGTTTCAGGCGTCCAGCATATCGACGACGCTCTGGTCGCCACAGGATTTCCCAGCCGCAAGCGGCATCAAAACGTCAACGTGCATTTTTACTATCAGCTCGCGATGATCACCCATGGTGTGCGCCGCGCTGGCGCAGCCGCATTGGATCTGGCATACGTAGCGAGTGGCCGGCTGGATGCCTTTTGGGAATTCGGCCTGAATCCCTGGGACATGGCCGCCGGTATTTTGTTGGTCAGCGAAGCAGGCGGTAAGTGTTCGGATATGTCGGGCGCGCCGGCACGTTTGCGAGGCCCCCATTTATTGGCCGACAACGACACTGTCCACGAAGAGATGCTCGAAGTTTTCGCCGAGGTATACCGCCGCGAGTATCGCTACCCCATGCCCGTTATCGAGTAAATTCGGCCAGCCGCCGGATTCCTTCGCGGATCGATCGCTCGCTCGTGGACGAGAAGCCTACGATAAATTCGGCGCGCGGCGCTGCCGTCAGATAGCAAGAGGCCGAGCCCACCAGTTGCACTTTTGCCGCGGCTGCCTTCTCTGCGATCCCTTGGTCATCGAAGCGGACCAAAACATGCATTCCGGCGGCGTCGCCATAAATAGTCACGCGCTCGCCGAAGTGGCGCTGCAACGATTCCACCAACGCGTTTCGCCGCTCGCCATAGATTCGCCGCATGCGGCGGACGTGACGCTCCAGATGACCTTCTGAAAGAAAATCCGCTAAAGCCGCTTGTTCGGGAACGGGGGTATGCCGGTCGGCCAGCCACTTCGCGCGCCGCAAGCGGGGCACCAAACTGGGAGGCGCAATCACATATCCAATCCGCAACGATGGAAACATGATTTTTGAAAATGTTCCGATGTAAATAACGGCCACGCCCGCCGCCAGCCCTTGCAGCGACGGCAATGGCGGTCCGCTATAGCGGAATTCGCTGTCGTAATCGTCTTCAATCAGAACCGCTTTGCGCTGCCGGGACCATTCGATCAATTCCAGCCGGCGGGCCAGCGACATGGCTACCCCCGTTGGAAATTGATGCGACGGCGTGACGTACACCACGCGAGCCTTTTTGCCGAGATCGCGAATCACGATTCCGTTCTCGTCGATGCGAGCCGGCCGAAGCCGCGCTCCATAACCGGCGAAAATACGATGCGCGCCCTGGTAGCCGGGATTTTCGATCGCTACTTCGTCGCCGCGCTCCAGCAACAGGCGCACGCAAAGATCGATGCCTTGAGCCGAGCCGTTTACGATGATCACTTGCTCGGCGGTACAACGCACCGCGCGCGATCGCGATACGTAAGCCGCAATTTCTTCGCGTAGCGGCCCATATCCGGCCGACTGATCGGAATAATCGAAAAGCTCCGGCGTAGCCGACCGCAGCCGCCGCATCACTAGCTTCCGCCAGGTGGAAAGCGGGAACAGCCCTAGATCCGGACGCCATTGCGTCAAACGAATGAAGCCCGCGGGAGACGGCGGATAGGAGAAATCCTCGTTCAAGCCTGCGCCATAACGCGAGAGCCGAATAGCCGGAGCCGCCTCCGTTCGCGGGACATGCTTGTGGTTCGGACGCAGCAGCTCATCAGGAAGCTCGCGGCAGACGAACGTGCCGGACCCGCGTGACGACTCCAGATAGCCTTCCGCGATCAGCTGATCGTAAGCCTGGGTGACGGTGCTGCGCGAAACTTCGAGCGCCATGCAAAGGTCTCGCGTGGAGGGTACGCGCTGGGCGCCACGGAAGCGGCCCGTCAGGATTCCCTGCCGCCACTGATCGTAAATCTGGCGATGCAACGGTTCCGAAGATGCCCGGTCGAGCACAAAAGCGGTGCGCATAAGTGGACTGCTCTAGATTATCAAAAGTGGATCTTTCACCGGTCCAGAATCTGCTCTAAGATTCAAAGCATGGAAAGTTCCACGCCGTCCTACCCACCTACCGAACGAACCCAAGTTCGCCGACGTTCCACGCGCGGCGTCTACGACAAAGCGCAGGTTCACGCCATCCTGGACGAAGGCTTCGTGTGCCATATCGGGTTCGTAAATCTGATCGATGGCCAGCCCTATGTGATCCCCACTGCTTATGCGCGTTCGGGAGAACAGATTTACATTCATGGTTCACCCGCCAGCCGCGTGATGGGCGTGGCCAGCCGGCAACTGGATATGTGCCTCACCGTCACGCTGATCGATGGCCTGGTTCTAGCGCGCTCCTCGTTCCACACTTCCATCAACTATCGTTCGGTGGTGGTGCTCGGCAAAGCCCGGCACGTTACCGACATCGACGAGAAGCGAGAAGCGCTGCGGCTCTTCACCAATCACGTCATTGCGGGGCGCTGGGAGCAAACCAAGCAGCCCACCGATCAGGAACTGAAAGCCACCAGCGTTTTGTCGCTGCCGCTCGAGGAAGTCTCGGCGAAAATTCGCACTGGCCCACCCATCGATGACGAAGAAGACTACGCGCTGCCGGTTTGGGGCGGCGTGGTGCCGGTGTTTCAATCGTTCGGCGAACCTGTTCCGGACGATCGTGTACCGGCCGGAATCGCCGCACCAGCGCGTATTCGCTAATCTCGCAAACGAATCGCGGACCCTTTAAGTCGCACATCCTCCATTCAACCTGAGATGCAACTCGTTTGCTGTTTTGTTGTCGTACAAAATCACTGATATTGCTAGTCTTAGCCAGTTGGTGCAACTGACTTGCTAAAAACTATCGTATCCCTAATACCCTTTCTGGTATTGCCTGCATGGGCCGGCGAAGGCCCTTTCTTTGTGACGTACACCCATCAAATGGAGGAGCCTGACAATCTGGAATTTGCCGCGAAGTCGCTCACCTCAAGCCCTTCGGGAGGCAACCGCTTCTTCGCCGTGGCCGACGAGTTCGAATATGGAGTCCAAGCCTGGTGGACCACTGAGGTTTACCTGGATGGGCAGGTGACGAACAACGAAAGCGCCATTTTCACCGGATTCCGCTGGGAGAATCGCTTCCGCATGCTTCCCCGGGAACATTGGATCAATCCGGTGCTTTATGTTGAGTTCGAAGACATCAACGGCGCTGACAAAACATTGCTCGAAGTGGTGGATCACGACGCTAAGGACGATCTAATCGCCCCTAACGCCCTTGCCCGGCAAGAGAAGCAGCGGGAGATCGAAGCCAAGCTCATCCTGAGCAGTTATTTCAAGGGCTGGACCGTTGCCGAAAACTTCATCTCCGAGAAAAACGTCGCGCATGCGCCCTTCGAATTCGGCTATGCAGTGGGAGTAAGCCGGCCTTTGGCGCTCGAAGCCCGTCCGGATCGCTGCAATGCCTGCGCTGAGAATTTCCAACTTGGCTTGGAGATGTACGGCGGCTTAGGCACGCACGACAATTTCGGTCTGCGCGGCACTTCGCACTATGTCGCGCCGGTGATGGCCTGGACGCTCGCCAGCGGCACGATGTTCACCCTGTCGCCGGGCTTTGGGCTAACCGGGGCGAGCGCCGGATTCCTGCTGCGCCTGGGCGTGTCGTACGAAGTTCCACAGATCGGGCACAAACTTGGGAATCTGCTCCACTCAGGAGGCGCGCAATGAAATTCGTATTGATCTTCGCCACACTGGCAGCCGCGGGCATCCTGGCCGGCGCGTTGTACGCCCGCGAGCCCAACTTGCCGCAGCAAGCTCCGCCGCAATGGTCCAGCAAATCGAATCCGCTGGCCGGCAATCCACGCGCGCAGAGGGCAGGCGCTAAATTATACGAACGCGAATGCTCCGCCTGCCACGGGAGAGGCGCCGACGGCATCGACAAAGCGCCGTCTCTCCGCCAAGCGGCAGTAGCTCAAGCGCCCGCGGGCGCGCTCTATTGGATCCTCGAAAACGGCGCCATCTTTCACGGAATGCCGTCTTTCGCTCACCTGCCGGAGCGTGAGCGCTGGCAGATTATCACTTTCCTGCAAAGCCTCAATACGCGGCGGCAACCGCTCCCGCCGACTTCAGATTCTCGACCGCCGAACTGGTGCCGCGCAGCGTGTTCATCATCGATTCTTTCGGGAACGTCTCGAGAAAACCCTTGAGCATCCACCCGAACGCCACCGGAACGTCGCGCGATAGCGAGATGGCTTCGCACTGCGCGTACACCCCGCCGTCGGCCGCCACAAAATGCCAATAGGAATTCAGCCGCCACAGAAAGCCTGAATCGTTTCCCACCGGTGCTTCGTCCGTGTAGGAACGATCGGGATCTTTCACTTCGGCGATGCGGGTAGAGCGCGAGATCACGCTCAAGTGTTGCGAGTCAGGCATGCGGTAGGTGACGTGAGACGTGGCATTCAACACAACGGTCAGCAAATGCTCTTCATAAAGCCGCAGATATACATCATAGTCGTCGCCCATTCGCGCCAGTTGCTTCGATTCGATTACTTTCGGCCGATAGTAATTCTTATAGTTGGCATAATCCCTCAGCACGTTTTGCACTTGCGCCAGCGTTGCGCCAGGCATAAACATACTGCCGACCCAATCCTGGATCATGCCACCCGGCGCTTTGGTATTGCCGCCCGCGCCGCCGGGTTCGATGCGCAGTTCCCCGCCCCGCAGACTCGAGTCTCGTGGTGGGTCCTGATTCATTCTCGCTTCGGCCTTCGCCACATAACGGTCAAACGCAACTGCCGTTTCCGGATTGAGCTTCGCGGGGATTACTTTAACCGAAGGGTAGGCAAGCTGCGCGGCCAGCAAAAGCATGGGGAGCGAAAACAACTGGCGCGCCCAATTCACACATCTATTATCGCTCGATCAGAGACTTTTGAACTTCAGCGTCACGTCGCCCATCCGGATCACGTCGTTGTCCTTGAGTTCTTCGCGCGCGATGGGATCGGCACGGTCGTTCAGAAACGTCCCGTTGGTGGAATCCAGATCCGTAATCGTATACTTCTGGTCTTTGTACCGCAGGCTGGCGTGTTTCCCGGAAATGGCGTTATCGCGCAATACAATGTCGGCGTCCGGCGCAGACCCCAGGATGTTCGGCCCTTCGCGAATCCGAAAGTCTTCACCCTTCTGCTCGCCCGTCAAGGCTACGAACCACCCCACCACCGGCGGCTTTCGTTTATCGGTTAACACCACGTTCCGGCGCGTGGTGGCATGAGTGGCACTATCGCGCACACCCTCGCGTGGAGCATCCGTTTCCAACCGCGTTTTCACCGTGACCGCCGGCGACCCCGGCTGAAAACCCGTTCGCTGACAATACGGACAAACCTCCCACGTATCTTCCATCTGATGTCCGTTCGCGCAAAACTTTGCCATCGCGTGCTCTTCTCCTTGGAAGCTGAACTCGGGTCTCTACCGGGACCTTAACGCGCTTTTCGTGGATTATATCGTGCTCCCATTTTGCCGATGCTGTCAAGCACTCCCTGCGCCGCCACAGAATCCTTTACTTTCAAACACATAAGATGGTACCCTGAAGAACTTATAATGCGAACTGTCGATTTGATCCACCGAAAACGAGATGGTGAAGAATTATCGCCAGAGGAAATTGCCGCTCTCGTGGAAGGCTACAACCGGAATGAAATTCCGGATTATCAAATGTCCGCCTTCTTGATGGCCGTCTTCCATTCCGGAATGACGGACCGCGAGGTGAGCGCGGCGACGGAGTGCATGGTTCGCTCCGGCGAAACTGTCGACCTCAGTTCCATCCCCGGCATCAAAGTAGACAAGCATTCTACCGGCGGGGTGGGAGACAAGACCAGCTTAATATCGGCGCCGTTGGCGGCAGCCGCGGGCGTCGTTGTCCCGATGATGTCCGGCCGCGGGCTGGGCCATACCGGCGGCACGCTCGATAAGTTGGAGTCCATTCCCGGCTTCCGAACCGATCTGACCATCGAAGAGTTCAAGGCGCAACTGGCCACTCATGGCTTGGCGTTCATTGGGCAAACTGTCGAGGTGGCGCCGGCCGACGGCAAGTTGTACGCGCTCAGGGATGCCACCGCTACCGTGGAATCTATTCCGCTAATTGCGACGTCCATCATGTCGAAGAAACTGGCCGAAGGCGTGGATGCCTTGGTGCTGGACGTCAAGGTGGGCAACGGCGCGTTCATGAAGAAGCAGGTGGATGCGCGCCGGCTGGCGCAAATGATGGTGGGCATCGGACGGCGCGCCGACAAGCGCGTGCAGGCCCTCATCACCGACATGAACCAGCCCTTGGGCTATGCGGTAGGGAACGCACTGGAAGTGATGGAAGTTTCCCAAACCCTGCAAAATGCCGGTCCCACAGATCTCACTCGCCTGTCGCTCGAACTGGCCGCCCGCATGATTTTCCTCTCCAAAGTTGTTGCCACGCTCGAAGAAGCACGCGAGGTGGCGCAACAAAAACTGCTGGATGGCTCCGGTTATCGCAAGTTCAAAGAAGTGATCGAAGCTCAGGGCGGCAACTCCCAGGTTCTGGATCGCTTCGATCTTCTGCCCAATGCCACCGGCGTCCGCGAGATCTCTTCGCCACGTGCTGGCTATGTCAGCGCCATCGCGGCCGAAGATATCGGCTTGGCGTCGTCGCGAATCGGCGCTGGCCGCAACACCAAGGAAGACGATATCGATCCAGCCGTCGGCGTCATTCTGGAAGTAAAGGTCGGCCACAAGGTGGAAGCAGGCGCGGTGCTCTGCCGCGTTTACTACACCCGCGACGAACACGTGGATGAAGCCTCTGAAGAAATCGAAGACGCTTTCCGCATTTCCGCGCAGCCTCCCGAGGAGCGGGAACTGATCCTTGAGGTCGTAAGCTAGGCCATGCGCTAACCAAACATGGAGAAGTTCACCGGCATACTGGGAATCCTCGTGATTCTGCTGGTGTGCGTGGTCTTTTCCACCCACAAGCGCTCCATACGGCCGTCGCTGATTTTATGGGGCGTTGGTTTGCAGCTCACGTTCGCTTTTGTGGTGCTGCGAACGCCCGCCGCGCGCGTCTTTGAAGGTCTCAGCAACAAAGTAAACGCGGTGATCGGTTATTCCCAGGCCGGCAGCAAATTTGTATTTGGCGATCAGCTTGGCGGCGGCCAGCCCGCTATTTTCGCGTTTCAGGTGCTGCCCATCATCATTTTTATCTGCAGCCTGTTCGCGATTCTTTACTATCTCGGCGTCATGCAGGTGCTGGTCAATGCCATGGCGGTTGTGATGCAGCGCGTGATGGGCGCGAGCGGCGCCGAAGCCACCAACGTGGCCGCCAGCATCTTCATGGGACAGACCGAAGCGCCCATCACCATTCGGCCGTTCCTGGAAGGGCTGACTGAGTCCGAGCTATTTACAATCATGGTGAGCGGCATGGCCCACGTGTCGGGAGCAACCATGGCCGCCTACGTCTTAATGGCGCACGTCGAAATCCGGCATCTGCTGACCGCCGTGATCATGACCGCGCCCGCCACCATCATGCTGGCTAAGATCCTGGTTCCCGAGGTGGGAAAGCCGGTGACCGCTGGCCGGGTGCACGTGGTGGTCGAGAAACCGGGCGTCAACATTATCGACGCCGCGGCGCGCGGCGCAGGTGACGGTTTGCATCTGGCGCTGAACATCGCGGCCATGCTGATCGCCTTCCTGGCCCTGATTGCCATGTGCAACGGCGTGCTCGGCTATTTCCACACGTCGCTGGAACAGATTCTCGGCATCCTTTTCTCGCCCATCGCCTGGCTGCTTGGCATCAAGTTTCACGACTGCCGCACCGTCGGAAACCTGCTCGGCACGCGCCTGGTGCTCAACGAATTCGTCGCATTTCAGGAATTGGGCCCGATGAAGCCGACGCTCGATCCGCACTCGTTCACTATTGCCACGTACGCTCTGTGCGGTTTTGCCAATCTCAGCTCCATCGCGATTCAAATCGGCGGAATCGGAGCGCTGGCGCCGGGCCGCAAATCGGATCTAGCGCGTCTGGGGCTGAAAGCTGTAGCCGCCGGCACGATGGCCAATTTTATGTCGGCCTGCATCGCGGGCATGCTTCTGTAGATGGACGGAGCAGTCGCATACATCCGCAGTATTACAGGGCGGGAACCCCGCGTCGCGGTAGTGCTCGGCAGCGGCCTGGGCGCATTCGCCGACGACCTGGACAACTCCGTCGCCATCCCCTACTCCGACATTCCGGGCTGGCCCGCATCCACAGCCCTCGGCCATTCGGGAAAACTGGTGTTTGGGAAATTGGGCAAGCTGGATATCGCCGTGCTGGCCGGACGCGCTCACTTATACGAAGGCTACACGCCCGCGCAAGTGACGATGGGTATACGGGTGCTGCATCAGTTGGGAGTTCGTTCGTTGGTTCTCACCAACGCCGCCGGCGGGATCAAACTTTCTTATCGCCAGGGCGGGCTGGTGCTGATTTCCGATCACATCAACCTGCAAGGTTCCAACCCTCTGATTGGCCCGAATGACGATTCCGCCGGGCCGCGCTTCCCGGATATGACCGAGGTTTATTCATCGGACTATCGACAAAAAGCGCACCAGGTGGCGCGCGAGCTCAATATCCAACTGGACGAAGGCGTCTATGCTGCGCTTACCGGGCCGAACTATGAAACGCCCGCCGAGATTCACTACCTTCGAACCATCGGCGCGGATCTGTTGGGGATGTCGACTGTCCCCGAGGCGATCGTTGCGAATTACCTCGCTATGCGCGTGCTCGCTATTTCTTGTGTGACCAACATGGCGGCCGGCATTTTGCCGCAGAAGTTGGATCATAAAGAGGTGATGGAAACGGGCCATCGGGTGCGTGACACTTTGATCCGATTCTTGAAAGCGCTGCTGCCGAAATTATGAAGCTGATCGAAACTGCCATCGACGCGCGGAAAAACGCTCACGCTCCCTTCTCGCACTTCCAGGTCGGCGCCGCCTTGGAAGCCGAAGACGGCCAGGTGTTCACTGGTTGCAATATCGAGAACGCCACCTACGGCCTGACGGTGTGCGCCGAGCGCGTCGCCGTCTTCAAAGCAATTTCCGAAGGCGTACACAAATTTCAACGCATCGCGGTGGCGGCCGACACCGACGTATTGACTCCGCCCTGCGGGGCGTGCCGCCAAATTTTGTGGGAATTCTGCGGGGACATCGAGGTGACGCTCTCGAACCTGCACGGAAAAACCGATACCCTGCGCTTGAAAGATCTGTTCCCCAGGCCCTTCGATGCTTCGTTTATTTAGCTGCTTCCTGTTTGCCGTCTGCTGGTTGTTCGCCGAGCCGGCCGATTCCATCTACACCGCGCGCTACGTCGTCACCATGAACGCGCGTCATGACCTGATCGACGATGGCGCAGTCGCCGTTCGCGGCCGGCTGATCGTGGGCGTGGGAAAACGAGCCGACATCGAGAAACAGTTTCAAGCCCGCCAACATATCAACCGCCCGGACGCCATCCTGATGCCCGGCCTGATTAACACTCACACTCACGCCGCGATGTCGCTTTTTCGCGGAATCGCCGACGACCTGAAGCTGCAGGATTGGCTGAACAAGTTCATCTTTCCCGCCGAGGCCAAGAACGTCACTGGGGACTTCGTGCTCTGGGGCACCCGCCTGGCGTGCCTGGAAATGATGCTTTCCGGCACCACCACGTTCGTCGACATGTACTATTTTGAGGATCGCGCCGCCCAAGCCACCAAGGAAGCGGGCATGCGCGGCATCCTGGGCGAGACCATGATCCGCTTCAAATCGCCCGACGCGGCCACGCCCAAAGACATGCTGCGGTTCACCGAAAAGTTTCTTCAGCAGTATCACGACGACCCAACCATCATTCCCGCCGTCGCGCCGCACGCGATCTACACCAATGACGATGCCGATCTGAAAGCCGCGCGCCAGCTTGCCAACAAATACCACGCGCCGCTGACCATCCATGTCTCGGAGACCAAAACCGAAAACGACGACGCATTGCGAACGCGCCACATGACGCCGACGCGGCTGTTGGAATCGCTGGGCGTACTGGATGGCTGGACCATTGCCGCGCATGGCGTCTGGCTGGATGCCATCGACGCGAAGATCCTCAAAGCGCACGGAGCCGGAATCGCACATTGCCCTTCGAGCAACATGAAGCTGGCAAGCGGCGTGGCGCCCGTGGTGCGGCTTCTCGCCCTGGGCATTCCGGTCGGCCTCGGCACCGATGGCCCCGCCGGGAGCAACAACGATTTCGATCTGATGGAAGAAATGAATCTGGCGGCCGATCTGCAAAAAGTCAGCACCGGCGATCCTACTGTACTGCCCGCGGAGCAAGCCGTCGCCATGGCGACCATCTTAGGCGCGCGCGCCGCCGGTCTCGAAAAGCAGATTGGATCGCTTGAAACCGGCAAGCACGCCGACTTGATCACCTTGCGTCTGGACCGCCCGCATGCCGTGCCCCTCTACAACGTCTACTCGCAAATTGTTTATGCGCTCAAGGGCTCTGACGTCGAAGATGTCGCCGTGGATGGCAAGCCCATCGTGCGCGAGGGACGTTCGTTAACGCTCGATTCCGCGCCCATCCTTGCCAAAGCGAAGGAGTATGCCGCGAAGGTGACCGAATCGTTTAAGAGATAGCCGCGGGCGCTTAAGAGATAGCCGCAGGCGCTTAGGAAGTACCCGCAGGCGCTTTGAAAGCAATAGTCCGCTCGCACGTCGCAGGCGGGTCACAATAATCCGAACAATTGTTCCAAAGCGGCGAGAGTAACGCACCATTACATCCACTTACCAGTTTCAAGTTTTCAAGTTTTCAATTGGAGTGACCATGCAAGTGAATATTCGTGCGTCCATCCTCTCCCTATCCATCGGCCTTGCGCTTGCGCATACGCCGGCCTATTCCACCACCATTACCACCTACGACAATTCGACGGCTTGGCAAGCTGCTACTTCCGCCGGATATCAGACCGTGGCGTTCGAAGGTCTGACACCGCCTGCAACCGCAACGAACTATAACGGTGCTAACGGCGTAACCGCCGACGGCGTCAATTTCATCGGATACAGCTCCACCGGCTCGTCCGACATCCAGGTGGTGGATACCAGCGCCTTCTCGTGGTACGACTGGGGCACCGGCGATGCATTGCTACAAAACCTCGGCCGCCCCAACTCGGGTGCGCCGCTGCCGTACGTCAACATTGTTCTTCCAGCGAATATTACCTCGCTCGGCTTGGATCTTTTCACCACCAGCCCGCAAGCGCTGAATTACAGCATCACAGTGGCTGGGAACCAATACACGGTTCCCACCTTCGGCCAACCCACGCTGGCTTTCTGGGGAATCACGTCGGACACGCCCATCACTTCGCTCCAGCTCACTCTGCAGGGCACCACTTGGAACAGCGGCTCGAACGAACTGATCGACAACTTCACTTTCGGCGCATCCGATTTGACTGCGGCGCCCGAAGCCGGCACCTATTTATTGATTGGGTCGGGACTCATCGGGTTCGTCTTGCTGCGCAAACGCTTGACCGCGGGGAAAGGTCTATAATCGAGGTTGATGAATAAGGCCAACTGGCGTCCCGCTGCTCTATCTCTTACGGTGTTGGGAGCGGTAGCGCGCTTGCTGCCGCATCCGCCCAATTTTGCCCCGGTGGGCGCTACCAGCCTGTTCGCGGGCGCTCGATTGCCGCGCTGGCAGGCGTATCTGGTCCCGCTGGCCCTGATGGCCGTTACCGATCCGATCCTGGCTTCGTTTTACGGTGTCCAGCCCTATACGAAATACTCGCTTTTCGTTTACGCCAGCTTCCTGATCAGCGTGTGGCTGGGACGGAGGCTTCGCAATACAGAGAGCATTTCACGCATCGCGGCGGTCACGATATTAAACAGCATCCAGTTTTTCCTGATCACCAACTTCGGAAGCTGGGTGTGGTTCAAAGCATATCCTTTGACGGCAGCCGGCCTGGCGAGCTGCTATACGGCGGCGATCCCATTTTTCGGCTGGACTCTGGCTAGCGACGTCCTCTATACCGCTGTTCTCTTCGGCCTCTACGCCTGGCTGAGCCGAACAGTGGCCACGAGTGAACGGCTAACCGCCGCGGCTTAGAGCTGTGTGCGGGTTGCACTTTCTTGGTCCAGTGGTAAAGATAGCGCCTGGTCGCTGCATCTCCTCCGGCAGGACCCCACGGTTGAAATCGTAGCGCTCGTCACCACCCTCAACGAACAGTTCGATCGAGTGGCCATGCACGCCGTCCGGCGCGAATTGTTGGAGTTGCAAGCCGAGTCGCTGGGCGTGCCGCTCTGGACCGTTCCCCTTCCCTGGCCCTGTTCCAATGAAGAGTACGAGCGTCGAATGCGCGATCTTTGCACCCGGGCAATCGATAAGGGTGTCGAAGCCATGGCGTTCGGCGATCTTTTTCTCGCCGACATTCGCGCTTATCGCGAGAAACAGCTGGCGGGTACGGGCCTTGAACCCCTGTTCCCAGTCTGGCAAATCCCGACCGGGCAGCTCGCTGCCGAGATGGTTGCTTCGGGCCTGAAAGCGAAGATTACCTGCATCGATCCGAAGGTTCTGCCCGTCGAATTTGCCGGAAGGGATTTCGACTTGCAGTTTCTGGCCGACCTGCCTTCGGGGATCGACCCGTGCGGGGAAAACGGCGAATTCCATTCTTTCGTTTACGATGGCCCGGGCTTCCGTCACCCGATCGAGGTTTCGGTGGGCGAAATCGTGGAGCGTGATGGCTTCGTTTTCGCAGATCTCGTAGCATGATCGATTCGAACGAACGATAAGCCGCGCACGACGCGTCTGCATCCCGCCGCACTCCTATCCAATATTGATAGCAGTATCCCAGTTCCATTGATGCTGAGCCGTCCTTCCACGGTTCCCCGGCGGCACGCTTCCACCAGTGAAACGCAGGTCGTCGGTTCCCGGCCATCCGGTAGGTTGCAGCGATGTTGGCGACGTGGATCTCAAGCCCAGAACTCTGGAGCTTCTTTTTCAGCCGTGCAATCTCGGAGCGATATTTGTTTATGTTCAACTCCAAGATAAGACAGGCAACCGCGCAGCATGTGCCCATCGTTGCCGTGAGGAAGTAGTTTGCGATGGCCCGATCCTGCCCTCCTAGGGGCGCTGGATCGGGCCGAGGTGGGCTACCCACGGAGGGTTACCCTGGCTGGCGCTAGGAGCGGCCTTATAAGCCGCGAACGTCTTCGGGCGTTGGGGTCCGATCCCCCTACCCTCCGCCAAGACAGCTCTGCTCTTCTCTTTGCTTGGGGCTTGCCGCCCTTTCACAAACACAACTATAGCATTCCACGCCACGATTTCCGTACTTGGTATCCTAAGGAATGAGGGTGGCTTGCAGGTCCTGGTAGCGGACTGCTATCGTGCTACGCTAATACGGACGAAAGGCTATAGATGGACCAATCTAGAGCAGAAGAGACTTCTAAGGGCAGAAACCTGCGTGTCCGAACCAACAAAATCATTGTTGGACTCGACCAAGGTGATACTCCAGATCTCTCTCCATTATTCGTGAACAATGCCGAGGTGCTTGTGGTTGGCACAGATTTCTATCTTGACCTCGGAATGGTGCTACCCGATGAGGTGACCGCCGCTGGTGCCTCCCAACAGGATGACTCGATACGCCAGATCGATTTTTTTGTCCTGCAACGCGTAGCGATGAGCGAGTTTACTTTTAGGACCATTATTCAAAGAGGAGCGGAGCTAATCTCGCGCATGGATGCGGATCGCAAAGGGATGGAGCTAAAATCATGATTCCCATTATTGACACGGCGGAATTGGATTTTCCGGTCCCTTTTATTGTGGGCTTTAGCCCTGATAGAACAAGTAGAGTTACGTACAGGACAAGTCCTGATGCGACGATAAGTTATTTTCAAGTTCCGGTAGATTCTAAAATCTCTCTCGAAAACGCGGACGAAATTATCCGTAAGATTGATGAGATAATTGCGGAGGATCAGGACGAGGGCGAGCCCCCCCCAACGCAACACGCTCTTAGCAAAAGTAAAGAACTTATAATGGGATCTTTGGCGTTAATCAGAGGGTTTCGCTTCAGGTCTCATATTGTTGCGCTTGATGGATCGCTCAGGATCACATGGCAATCGTCAGCCCGAAACGTTCGTTTGGTATGTCCTGCTTATTCGGAGCCCTATATTTACCACGAACGCCTCCTTGGTCGTCACCCAATCGAGTACGGAACCGAAAAGGCAACATCCACGACATTAACCAACTGTCTCCGTTGGCTGGCACGGATTCGATAACTGGACTCCGTACAGAATGATCCTTCTTCCAGACGGAGGAACACTATTCAGGGGTTTGCTAAAGAAGCGGTTTTTTGATGCGAAAAGCAGAACCGTATTCTTTGAAGCTTATCTTCGGAGAGAAACACAGAACCTAGATGGAACTTGGACCAAGAGGGACTTACAGGGCATATCAGTAGCTATTTCCAAATAAGCCTTGGAGGCCGGCGGATTGGAGCTAAAGGGAACTGCCAAAGTAGAGTCGAAGTTCGTCAGGTCGATCAAATACAAGAGTCTTCCTTTTCTAGAGATCTTCGCCGACCCACCAGCTATCGATTCTACGCACGGAAATATTAGAGAGGTGCCCTATATTTCCGAAGACAAAGAAGCTGCCGAATACCTTGCTGGCGAGCTCGCCCGCCAGTCTGAACTTCTCTAACTTTCCGGCCTGTCACGCCACCCCAACCTTATCCCCCGCAGGCTCATGGTGTCACGTGCATAATCACACCGATGAATACTCTCGCGAAGAGGCGCTCTATCATCTGGCAATTGCCTACCTGGACCTCGATGCTGAACCACGAGGCCAGCGTCGAGCTGCAAAGTTGCTGCGCGAGGCCGCTTCCGATGGCGACTATCCGCAGGCTTCTGCTCTCCTCGCCCGCTTCGAAACTCATGTGGGGATTCCGGTCTAACGTGAACGCGATTCCGGGATGATTCCGAACGGCATTCCGGGATGATCCCGAACAGGGTTCCGGGATGAAGGTGAACGCCGATTCCGCGATGAAGCCGAACAGTTTCAGGTCGCCCCCGGAACGGAGTTCGGCTTGAGCCCGGAATGATTTCCACAAGCTGAGTGGCGCTGGACAACACAATGGCAAGAAGCCTCCCCCGAAAGGGAGGATCAGCTTGCCAGCCAGGAGATTGTCCGTGCGCAAGATTAAAGAAGTTCTTCGATTGAAGTTTTCAGTGGGCCTGGGGCTGCGGCAGATCGCCCGCAGTTGCTCGATTGGGCTCGGAACCGTACACGAGTACCTGCAACGAGCCGAAGCTGCCGGGGTCAAGTGGCCGATTGGCGAGGATTGGGACGAGGGCCGGCTGGAGACTGTTTTGTTCGGGGGACCACCGCGGGCTCGCCCGGCGGTGTTACCGATGCCAGACTTCGCCGAGCTGCACCGGCAGCGACAGCAGCATCGACACGTAACCCAGCAGTTGCTCTGGGAGGAGTACCGACAAGCCAACCCTGACGGGTATGGCTATTCCCGTTTTTGCGAGCTGTACCAGCGCTGGCGCCGGAAGCAAGATGTAGTGCTCCGTCAGGAACACAAGGCCGGCGAGAAGCTGTTCGTCGATTGGGCGGGAACAACCATCCCGATCCACGATCCTCGCGGCGGTCCCGTACAGCAGGCGCATCTGTTCGTCGCTGTACTGGGAGCCAGCTCGTACACCTACGCTGAGGCCACCAGCGATGAGCAGCTGGCGAACTGGATCGGAGCACACGTCCGTGCCTTCGAGTTTTACCGTGGCGTTCCGAAGCTGGTTGTGCCCGACAACACTAAGACCGGCGTCACGAAAGCCTGTCGCTACGATCCCGATCTAAATCCAACGTATCAGGAGATGGCCATGCACTATGGCGTGGGCGTGGTTCCGGCGCGACCTTACAAACCCCGCGACAAGGCCAAGGTGGAATCAGGCGTTCAGTTGACTGAACGATGGATCATCGCGGCGCTGCGCCAGCGAAAGTTCTTCTCAATCGAGGAACTGAACCAAGCCATCCGTGAGCTGCGCGACCGCATCAACCAGCGGCCGTTCCGCAAACGCGAAGGCTCGCGCGCGTCGCAGTTCGCAGCTCTGGATAAGCCCGCGCTGAATCCTCTGCCCGCCGAGCCGTTCGATCTCAGCCAATGGTCTCGCGCACGGGTCAACATTGACTACCACATCGTTTTCGACGCGAACTATTACAGCGTCCCTTACAACTTGGTGCATGAGTTGGTTGAAGTGCGCTCGACGCCCACGACCATCGAGCTTTTCCACAAAGGCCAGCGAGTAGCATCACACCTGCGTGCGCGTGGTCAGGAGCACACCGTCACTCTCGCCGAGCACCGTCCACGTTCCCACCAAGCGCATCTGGAATGGACTCCCTCACGTATGGTTCACTGGGCCGAGACCATCGGTCCCCACACGGCACGGCTGTTCGAGCGGATCATGAACGACAAACCGCATCCCGAGATGGGTTATCGCGGGTGTCTTGGCATCATCCGTCTAGCGGACAAGTACTCCGCGCAACGCGTGGAAGCTGCTTCCGAGCGTGCGTTGCTCACAGGCGCATGCCGTTACAAAAGCGTCGAGTCCATCTTGAAGAACTCGCTTGACCAGATGCCGCCGTCTTCACCGCCGCCCACTTCCACTCCACCGCACGACAACATCCGCGGTTCCGAATACTTCGAGTAAGGAGACCCATGCTAAAAGAACCAATGATGGAAAAACTGACCGCGATGCGGTTGCTCGGCATGGCGGATGCGTTGAAGGTGCAGGAGCAAGATCCGGCTTCGCGCGAACTAAGCTTCCTGGAGCGGCTCGGCCTGTTGGTGGATCAGCAGTGGACCTGGCGCGAGAATCAAGCGCTGGC
>Ga0182024_10012144_pt1 | contig 17085 bp, 13 predicted proteins | sample P32metaG_FD_120480 | JGI IMG/M metagenome (GOLD analysis project Ga0182024, IMG submission 120480) | Permafrost microbial communities from Stordalen Mire, Sweden - P3-2 metaG (Illumina Assembly) | ecosystem: Environmental > Terrestrial > Soil > Wetlands > Permafrost | place: Sweden: Stordalen...
GGCGATCCGGTGGCCGGATCCGATGCGGAACTGATCGACATCCTTCGCGAGATCGGCGCACGTGGCGGCATGACCGAGAACCGTTTCGACCCGGGCGCTCCCGATCTTGACCTGGACCTGCCCGACGGCAGCCGCCTCTTTGCGGTGATGGCGGTGAGCCGGCGGCCGAGCGTGACCATCCGTTGCCATCGCCTCCTGGACGTCACCCTCGACGAGCTCGTCGAGCGCGGAACCATCGACAACGGGCTTCGCGAGCTGCTCGGTGCGCTGGTGCGCGCTCGCCGCAATATCATCGTCAGCGGCGGCGCCAGCGTCGGCAAGACGACGCTGATTCGAGCCCTCGCCAATGAGATTCCACCGGACGAGCGCGTGGTCACCATCGAGGATCCACGCGAGCTGCACCTCGACCTCTTTCCCGATCGACATCCGAACGTCGTATCGCTCGAGGTGCGCAAGCCGAACGTCGAGGGCGTCGGCCGGGTCACCGCGTCCGATCTTGTGCGCTGGTCGCTGCGCATGTCACCGGATCGGGTCATCGTCGGCGAGGTCCGGGGGGACGAGGTGGTGCCCATGCTCAACGCGATGGGCGAGGGCAAGGACGGCTCGATGTGCACCGTGCACGCCAACGCGTCCTCACACGCCTTCGACAAGCTCTGGACGTACGCAGCTCAGTCTCCGGAGCGGCTCTCCGCTGAAGCCACATCGCAGCTCATCGCGTCCACGGTGCACATCGTCGTGCACGTGGTGAGGGTCGGTGAGTTGCGAGCCGTGAGCTCCGTGCGCGAGGTCGTCGGCGCCAATGAACGTCAGGTGATCTCGAACGAGATCTACAAGCCTGGTCCGGGCCGCATCGCGACACCCAGCGGTGTTCCCCTGCAAGAGCGAACGCTGCAGGATCTTGTCGACATTGGCTTCGATCCCGCTGTGCTCGAAGGCCGCGCGCTGCGGAGCGCCTGGGCATGATCGCCATAGCCGCCGTGCTCGGCGCCGGCATCGGCTTGGGCGTCGCGTTGATCGTGGCTGGGCTACGCGGACGAGCTTCAAACGGGCCGCTCTCGGCTTGGCGACGTATTCGTCTCGTACCGCGACGTCTTGCCATTGGAGTCGCATGCGGCCTCATCGTTGGTATCGCCACCGGTTGGCCTGTGGCGGCGCTCTTCGCACTGGCGCTCGGCCTCGTGCTCCCCGATGGCATCCGCCGGCATCGAGTTCAGGGTCGCGCCGCGTCGCGGATCGAAGCCGTTGCCGCATGGGCCGAGATGCTCCGCGACGCGATGGCCGGGGCTGCGGGCCTGGAGAGCGCGCTGGTTGCCACGGCGCCCGCGGCTCCGCTTGCGATCCGAAGCGACGTGCGGGAGCTGGCTGCCAGCCTGACCGGCGAGCGCATCGGAACGGCGCTCCGGAACTTCGCCGACCGGGTCGCGGACCCAACGTGTGACCTGGTCGTGGCTGCGTTGCTGATGGCCGCGGAGCACCAGGGCCGGCAGCTCGGAGAGCTACTCGGTGCGCTGGCGGCCTCGGCGCGGGAAGACGCAGCGATGCGCCTGAGAGTCGAGGCCGGCCGCGCGCAAATTCGCGGCGACCTCCAGATCATCCTCGTCACCGTCTTCGGCTTCGTCGCGATGCTCCTGCTCGTCGATCGGGCGTACTACACACCGTACGACTCGCCTCTTGGACAGCTGGTGCTCGCGGCGATCGCCGGGATCTTCGCGGGTGCGCTCGCGTTGCTGCTTCGACTGGCGCGCCTTTCCGTCCCGCACCGTCTCCTCGTCACCCGCTCCGAGGAGACACCGTGACGATGGCGATCGCTCTCGGCGCCGGCATCGGAGCTGGGCTTTGCATGATCGCTCGCGGGTTCTGGCCGCCACGCCTATCGCTGGCCGACGCTCTCGCGGCGCCTCGTCGTGGGAATCGCCCAGCCGCTCCTCTGCACGCCACCAGCGGCAATGAAGGGCTGCTGAGCCGCGTCGGCCGACCTATCGCGCGAGCCTGGCCGCGTGACACTCCTCGCCAACTTTCAGACCCCGTGCGCAACGACCTGGCGGTGCTGGAGCGCTCGCCGGAACAGCACCTTGCGGAGAAGCTCGCCAGCGCTCTCGTCGGGCTGCTGCTGGTACCGTGCGTCGTTGCGTTGCTCGGGCTCGGTGGGGTCGATCTCCCCCTGTTGCTCGCGCCCGGGCCGGCGATACTGCTGGCTCTCGCCGGATTCTTCGTTCCCGACCTCGCGCTGCATAGCGAGGCGGCACACCGCAGGCGCGACCTCCGGCGCGCGCTGAGCGCCTTCATCGATCTGACCGTCGTTGCGCTCGCCGGCGGCAGCGGCGTCGAAGGAGCGCTGCAGAGCGCTGCCCTGATTGGTGACGGACCGGCGTTTCGATCCATCCGTCATGCGCTGGATGGAGCGCGTCTCACCCGCGAGGCGCCGTGGACTGCGCTGGAGCGACTCGGTCGCGAGATGGGAGTTCCTGAGCTCGAAGAGGCCGCGGCGAGCGTGGGTCTGTCCGGGACAGAAGGTGCTCGCGTCCGTCAATCGCTGGCGGCGAGGGCGTCGTCGCTGCGGAGCCACCGGCGCGCCGACGCGGAAGCCGAGGCGCATATGGCGACCCAGCGAATGACCGTGACGATGGTCTTGTTGCTGATCGGATTTCTGGCGTTCGTTCTGTTCCCCGCGTATGTGCGCGTCTTTACGTCTCTGTAGTTCAGGAGGTTGATGACATGGTCGAGCTCGACGGTTTGGGAACCCTCATCGGCGAGGCCTTGCGACGCCTACGAGCGCTCAGTGAGGACCAGCGCGGCTATTCCACCGAAGCGGTGGTGGTGACCGCACTGCTGGTCGCGCTCGCCATCCTCGCCGTTGGGATCATCACCGCCAAGGTGATCGCCACCGCCAATGCGATCCAGACCGGCTGAATCGTCATGCGCTCCGCAAGACGGAGGTGGCGGCAAGCGGGAGCGGTGACCGCGGAGCTTGTCGTCGCCACGCCGCTGCTTCTGCTCCTCATCTCCCTCATCGTGCAGTACGCGCTGTTCGAGCACGCCGAGCACGTCGCGCAGTCGGCGGCGGAGGAGGCCGTGACCGTCACTCGTCTTCAGGGAGGCACCATCGCCTCCGGCCGTCAGCAAGGGGAGGCGGTCCTCAACACGCTCGACAACGGGCTGCTCGTCAATCCCGTCATCACCATCACGCGGACCGGCACCGAGGCGCGGGTAGAGGTCAGCGGGTATGCCGACCAGCTCGTTCCGTTCCTTCACCTCTCCATCGACACGGTGGCGGTGGCGCCAGTCGAACCACCGAGCGGTGGCCCGTGAGAGCCCGCCAGCACGGTGGCGCCGCAACCGAACTCGTACTTGCAACGCCGCTGATCGTCGTGCTTCTGCTGTTCGTCGTCTTCCTGGGACGGATCACGGAGACCAGCGCTGAGCTCGAAGGGGCCGCTCACTCGGCCGCGCGCGCCGCCTCGATGGCGCGCGATCCCCAGTCAGCCGTGCTGGCAGCGCAACAGATGGCCAGCGCTGCTTTGAGTGGACAGCAGGTTTTGTGCAGTCCGCTCGCGGTCGCGGTCGATACCTCGCAGTTCGCGCCTGGCGGTGAGGTCGGGGTGACGATCACATGCACGGTCAGCCTCGCCGACCTCGGGCCATTGCACGTCCCGAACTCGGAGACGCTCTCGACGCACTTCACCGAGCCCATCGATCGCTACGAGGGGTTGGGATGATCCGCGAGCGACGGGGAAGAGTCCGGCGCCGTGGCGAGCGCGGTCAGGTCATCGCTTTCCTTGTTGCGATGACGGCGGGGTTCATCGCGATCGCCGGCCTCGTTGACGACGGAGGTCGAGCGCTGTCGGGGCGCGTGCGTGCTCTCGACGAGGCCCAGGCAGCGGCAAGGGTGGGCGCGCAGCAGATCAACCTCACGCTGCTACGCGAAGACGGGTCGGTTGAACTCGACGCTTCCGCGGCGGTCCAGGCGGCAGACCAGTACCTCGCGACCGTCGGCGACGCCGGCGCTGTGACGGTATCGGGGAACTCGATCCACGTCACGGTCACCATCAGCGTGCCCACGCAGATCCTCGGAGCGTTCGGGGTCACGAACCTCACGGTCTCAGCCGAGGGCGAAGCTGCGGCTGAGCAGGGAACCGGAGCCTGACAGTGATGGACCGGCGAGCGGCGACTGTGCGACGGGGACTCGGCGCAGCGCTTGTCCTCGGTTGCGTCGCCATCGGCGTACCCGTCGTCCTTGTGGCGATGGGCGGCGTGCCGGTGCCGCGTGGCCTCCCGAGCTGGTCGCAGGTCGTCGCCGCGCTCACACAGAACGGTATCCCAGACGCGGTGCTGCTCCAGGCGGTGGCGGTGATCTGCTGGTTGCTCTGGCTCGATCTGGCCGTGGCTGTGTGCGCCGAAGCTATCGCCGTCGTGCGCGGCAGACCTGTACGACTACCGGGCTTTGTGAGCCCCCTGCAACCGGTCGCGGCCCAGCTCATCGCCGCCACGTTGCTCGCGATCACTGCGCTCTCCATCCGTCCGACAGCTACGCCGGCGCCCGGCCTCCGGGCGGCCATTGCCATGGCGACCGTGAGCGGCGAGCCACACCTGGCCGCCGTCGCTTCCTCGCCGCCGGCATCCATGTCTGCGTCGGCAGGTGGCGACAGCGACTACGTGGTCCGGCGCGGCGACACGCTCTGGGCCATCGCGCAGCGGAAGCTCGGTGACGCGCTCCGCTGGCCCCAGATCTTCGATCTCAACCGCGGTCGCATGCAGCCGGATCGGCGGGCGCTCAGCAATCCACACTGGATCTACCCGGGTTGGGTATTTGACCTCCCGGATGGCCCGGCCCAGCGACCCGGCGCGGCTGGAACGTCGCCGAACGGGAGCATCGGCTCCAGTCCGCCTTCTGCCGCACCCGGCATCTCGCCAGCGCCAGCCATATCTCCGACCGCGGCGCCGACACCGCCCCCTCCGCCCGCCAGTCCGAGGCCGGAGGTCCCGCGACGGACACCACCAGCTGTACGGCCGCCTCAGGCTTCTACGCAGACGCCCGCCACGGTCGCGCTTCCGACGGGGGATGTCGTCGGCCTCGGGCTGGCTGTCGCGATCGCGGCGGCGGTCGGTGTGGCGCGCCTTCGGGGGCGCAACCGGCCGGGTGAGGACCACTCAGCGCGTCCGGCGTACCTTCGCCTGTTGACACCGGCGGTTCGTCGCCTCTCCGCCGCGCGCTGGAGGACGGTCGAGCCAGACGGCGGCGACGAGGTTGCCAGCGTCCCGCTGATAACGCTGGCCGACCGTCGCAACCAGCCGGGAGTGATCTCGATCGGCGAGGTGGGTGGCCAGGAACTCGCCGTAGAGATCGGGCAGTTGGGCGGCATGGGGTTCGCTGGCGACGGGGCCGCCGGGGTCATCCGCCATCTGATTGTCGCGTTCCTTCAGCACGCGGCTCCGGATCGCGCTGAGGTGACTCTGATTGGAGAGTTTGCTACGCTCGCGCCTTCGGCAATAGAGGTGCCGGCGGTGAAGGCGATCCCTGACTGGGAAACGGCTTTGGGTCACCTCGAGGTTGAGCTTGTCGGACGCACCCGGACGCTCGACGAGCACGAGGTGCCCGACTTCGCTGCGCTCGCGAAGCGGTGTCCTGCCGAGCCACTCTCGGCGTTGCTGGTGGTAGCGACACACGCGCCCGATGTAGCCCTGCGCGAGCGCCTCCGCTCGCTCGCCGCCGCAGTGCGGCGCCTCGGTATCGGGGTTGTGTTCCTTGGACCGTCGCATGTTGGGGACACGGTGACCGTCGCCGCCGATGGTGCGGTACAAAGCGTCACCGGCGGCCAGATGGCTTCAGCCCGAGCCGCGCGGCTTTACACACTCGCGCCATCAGCCGCCGCGGAGCTCCTTGCCTTGATCGCCGCCAGTCGGGGTGCTCCGCTCGTCGTCGCTGCCTTGCCGGAAACGGCACTGCCCGTCACGACGCCGCCTCCCCGCGGGGATAGGATGCCTGCGAACCGACGAGTTCACCTGTCGCTGTTCGCGGACCTTCCCATGATTCGTATCGATGGCGATCCACTCGACGACGTACTTCGAAGAGTGAGACCTGCAGGCGCGCCCCAGAAGGACCGTGAGGGTCTGCGCCGAAAGGGTCGCGAGATTCTTGCGTACCTGGCGCTGCACCCTGGCGGCGCGACGATCGAGACGCTTCTCGCCGCATTGTTCCCTGATGATGATCCTGGCGCCGCTGTCGTCCGGTTGCGGCGCGACATTTCCAACGTTCGTGACGTGTTGCGCCGAGCCACCCAGATGCCCGATGCCAAGTTCATCGCGTTCGGCGCCGAGCGGTACCGACTCAATGCGGACTTGACTGGTGCGGATGTCTGGAGTGTAGAGCAGGGGTTCGAAGAACTTCGCGCTGCTGGCGCCTCACGAGATGATCGTGTTGACGCATTGCGACGCATCCTTGGCGCTTACAACGGACAACTCCTTGAGCATGCTCCGTACGAATGGGTTGACATCGGACTGCGCGAGAACTATGTGCGGCGAGTGGTGGACGCCGCGCAGCAGCTGTCACAAGTGCTCGAGCAATGCGGTGACGTCGATGCTGCCCTCGAAGCGGCCGAGAGGGCGCTCGCAGCTGACCGAGACGCCGAGGAACTCTACCGACGCGTCATGGTGTTGCAGATTGGACTGGGTCGCCCCGATGCTGCCAAACGCACGCTGAGGGAACTGGAAGCGCGTCTATCCGAAATCGACGCCGAGCCGGCCGAGGAAACCGTAAGGCTGCTAGGCAGATAGCGATACGCGTCGCGCTCTCGCCCGTGTGGCGATGCATGGTTGCGCCGGTCGGCGGACGCGGACTTGAGGTGAATGCGGCTGTTCCCGCCGGGGCACGACGGTACAGAACGCGGCAAACGCTTCACCCTCCGAACTTCAGGGATGGACAAGAGCGCCAACCTGCGGTGGTGCCGGCGGCGTCCGGCGGCCGGAACGATCGGGGGCCAGTCGTCGAGGGATGCACTAGAGTCGCCGGGTGGCAGAGGGAAGTTGAAGGAAGATCCGGACGTCCTCACGGCGGAAGAGGCGGCAACCCTCTTGCGGGTTAGCACCAAGACACTGCTTGCACTTGCCCGCGAAGGCGAGCTTCCGGGGGAGAAGGTCGGCCGTGCCTGGCGATTCCTTCGCCCCGAGCTGCTCGGCTACTTGCGAGGGGCCGGACGTTCCGCGTCTCGCGACCGAGCAAGGCCCCAGCTGTGATCGCGATGGAGGCAATCATCGGCAAGGTCGGCCCCGCCGGCATCATCTCGGGAGACCACAGCGGGGGCACCAACACCAGCCACACGATCGTCGTAGGCGCGCTGTCCCTGTTGCTTGGCGCTGTACCAGCTGACAGTCAGGCTGAGACGTATGAGCGCGCGGCCATCGACAACAACGTCCTTGGCAAGCAGACTGACGGCGCTCGTCGGCGCACATTTCGCTACCTAAAAGAGCTTTACGTCCTCCGCCCGAATTCACTCTTGTTTCGCGCCCTTCGAGACTTGTGGCCGAACGATGCTGACGCGCGTCCGCTCCTCGCCGGTTTGTGTGCCCTGGCCCGCGACTCGGTGTTTCGTGCCAGCTTCACTGCGATTCTTCGGGCCTTGCCCGGCGACATGCTGACGGCCACCGACCTCGCACGCGCCGTTGCCGAGCACTTTCCCAGCAGTTACAGCGACAGCACTCTCGCCAAGATCGGGCGCAACACATTCTCTTCGTGGGAGCAGACGGGTCATCTCAGGCATGCGGGACGGACTCGCAAGGTCCGCACCAGAGCAACGTGTCGCCCTTCCGCCGTTGCTTACGCTCTGCTCCTCGGCCATATCGAGGGTGTGCGGGGAGGCGCGTTGTTCGACACGCTTTGGGCGCGGGCACTCGATCAGCCGCACTCGAAGCTGCTCGATCTCGCGGGGGATGCCTCCCAGCTCGGAATGCTGGAATTGCGTCAGGCAGGCGGCGTCGTCGACGTCGGGTTCCGCGAACTTCTGCGCCCATTGCCTCACGCGGCACAGGGGCAGCTCCTTTGAGCTACATCGACGACCTTCTGGTTGCTTACGCCAAATTCGTAGGCATAGCGTGGCCTCAAAACCTCGCACCGCCGCAGCGCGTGTGGATGGCTGTCTACCCTGCGGAGCACGAGCGCCGGCTCCGACTGCACCTACCCGCGTTTCAGGCTGCAACCAACGAGCGCCATCATCCTTGGGCGCTCATCGACATCACGACGACATTCGAGAGATGGATGGCGGACCACGAATACCGAGAGGAGTACTTCGCGAACCCCGAGCTCCTTGAAACGGCGCTCCCGGCGTTCTTCGATCAGCTCGTCACTGACGTTCGGGCTCAGCTCAGCGACCATGATGCGCCCGACGGCGTGGTCGCATTGCTCGGAGGCGGCGCGCTGTTTGGGCTAGGCGGCGCCGTAAAGGTCTCGGCTCTGATTAATGCAGTCAGCGACGCGGTCGCAGGGAGGCTGCTCGTTTTCTTTCCTGGCGAGCACGAAGGGAGCAACTACCGCCTGCTGGATGCCCGAGACGGTTGGAACTATCAGGCGGTTCCGATTACGCCAAATAGGAGCAGTCGATGACGCTGACAAACCGAGAGGTTTTCTACCACGACCCGACCGAAACGAAAATCCCAAACGACGGCGTCACCCAGGTCGTGCGGCCCGAGACCGAACAGCAGTGGGACGTGCTGCGGTGGGAGCTCCGCAGCTTCGTGTGCGAGGGCCAGTACGCACAAGGTCTGGCGAAGATCCTTGACAGCTTTCTCTCGAACCTCACTCAGGATCAGCAGCCGGCTGCGTGGGTCAGCGGCTTTTACGGCAGCGGCAAGTCACACCTCGTCCGCGTTCTCGAATATTTGTGGTGCGACGTCGCGTTGCCCGGAGGCGACCGAGCCCGCACGCTCGCGACCCTACCCGACGAGGTACGTGACCATCTCACTGAGCTCTCAACCGCGGGTAAACGCTTCGGTGGCCTATGGTCCGCCGCAGGCACTCTGGCATCTGGCAAGAGCGACGCCGTGCGTCTGGCTTTCCTGTCGATCTTGTTCGAAAGCGCGGGACTCCCCGGGGAGTACTCGCGCGCCAGATTTACGATCTGGGCTCAGAAGAACGGCTACCTCGAGACCGTTCGTGCCGCCGTCGCCGCCAACGGCCGCACGCTCGGCAAGGAGATCCACGATCTCTACGTGTCACCGGTGATCGCCAAAGCGCTACTCGAAGCCGACCCAACCCTCGGGACCTCCATCAAGGATGTGCGCGATCTGCTCAGGACGCAGTTCCCGCCCACGACGAGGGACGTCACCGACCAGGAGCTGTTCGACGTTATGGACGACGTCCTATCCGTGCAGTCGACGACGCCAGGTAGGCTGCCGCTAACTCTTATCGTCCTCGACGAGATGCAGCAGTATCTCGGTGACGACAATGAGAAAGCGCTCATCGTCCAGAACATCGTCCAAGGCTGCTCGGCGCGGTTCGCGAGCCGGGTAATGTTTATAGCTACTGGTCAGAGCGCGCTGACCGCGACGCCGACCCTACAGAAGCTGATTGACCGATTCCCGCTCCCGATTGAACTGTCAGACAACGACGTGGAGACGGTCGTCCGCGAGGTCGTGCTCCGTAAGAAGCCTGAGTACGTGCCCCTGCTCGGGACGACCATCGACGCGGCTGTAGGCGAGGTTGACCGACAACTAGGCGGAACGCGATACGCATCTAGAGCGGAGGAGAAGCCGAAACTGGTCCCGGACTATCCGGTGCTGCCTAACCGGTGGCGGCTGTGGTCGGAGATGCTTCGCGCAGTGGACCGCGCCGGCAAGTCAGGCCTTGTACGCTCGCAGCTCGGTCTTATCCACGGCGGTGTTCGCTCCTGCGCGACTCGACCCGTTGGCAATGTCATCGGCGCTGACTACCTCTTTTTCGATGATAAGGCGCACGTCGACATGCTGATGAGCGGTGTCCTGCTCCGTGAGGTGGACGCTTTCATCCAAGGCATGGTCAGCGAGGGGGGTGACGCCGCGACGAAAGGTCGGCTCTGTGCGCTGATTTTCCTCATTTCGCAGATGTCCCAGCCGGTGATCGGAGGCGAAAGCGGGCTTCGGGCAACGGCGCCCTTCCTAGCCGATCTGTTGGTCGAGGACCTCGCTGGCGACGGTGCGCGGCTCCGCAAGAGGATCCCGGACCTCCTAGAGGCTCTCGTCGCGGAAGGCCGAATTGTGCGCGTGGACGACGAGTATCGCCTCCTCACTCAGGAGGACGCGGAGTGGGAGAAGGATTATCGGGGCAGGCTCGCCGCCGTTCGTGACGACGCAGAGCGCATAAGCCAACTCCGCGGCGAGCGGCTCATCGCTGCCGTCGACGCTGCGCTCGGCAATCTCAAGTTCACCCAGGGCGCGAGTAAGACGCCTCGCAGGATTGACGTTCACTGGGGCCAGGAGGAGCCGTTGGCTAGCGAGGGCGACATTCCGATCTGGATCCGCGATGAGTGGTCCGTCAACGAGTCAGCCGTGAAGAGAGTGGCGGCGGAAGCCGGCGACGAGAGCCCGACCGTGTTCGTCCTGCTTCCGAAGCGCGAGAGCGACCAAGTCAAGGAGACCCTGGCGAGCCTCGTTGCTGCGGAGGACACGCTGCGCCGGCCGCAACCACAGACGGATGAGGGGAGGTCCGCCCAGCGGGCCATGCGCACACGCCTCACCACTGACGATGAGCGGCTGAATACGCTATTCGGCGACATCGTTGCGGGCGCTAGGGTCTACCAAGGTGGCGGCAATGAACTGACGACCTCGACAACGCGCGACGCTGTCGAAATGGCCGCCAACCGCTCGCTCATTCGCTTGTTCCCGAAGTTCGCTCTAGGCGACAACGCCAACTGGGGCAAGGTCGTCATCAAGGCCCGCGAGGGCTCGCCTGATGCACTCGAGGCCGTCGGCCATCACGGTGAACCAGCCACAAATGCCGTCTGTAAGGAGGTCCTTGCCGCAATAAGTCCCGGGGGCATAAAGGGAGCGGAGCTCCAGAAACGCTTCGCAGCGCCGCCTTTCGGATGGCCAAAAGACGCGCTGAGCGGTGCCATCCTGACCCTGCTCGCAGCCGGGAATATTCGCGCTGCACAGGACGGCAGAGAGCTGACCGGCCCCAAGGAGCTGCCGCAAACGCAGATTGGGAAAGTCACGCTCTACCGAGACGAAACTCCGCCGAACATGGAGCAGCGCCTAAAGGTGCGGGGCCTCCTGACCTCCGCCGCTATCGCGTATGAGCCAGGCCAGGAGGGAGCGCAAATCTCGGCGCTACTGCAGCATCTCAAAGGCCTTGCCGCTCGTGCGGGTGGTGTGCCGCCCCTGCCCGACCCGCCAAACACTGATCACCTCGACGCCCTCCTCGCACTTGGTGGAAACCAGCGGTTCCGTGACGTGGCGGAGGATCGCGACCGCCTCAGTGACGAACTCGACCGCTGGAGAGTTGCAGGCCAGCAACGCGAGAAGCGCGAGAGCGAATGGCACGACGTGCAGCGCCTGCTTCGCCATGCGGATGGATTGCCCGTAGCCACGAAAGTATCTCCCGCCGTCGCCGCCATACGCGACGGGCGCCAGCTCCTCAACGACCCCGACCCGATTGCGCCCGTTCTCGCAGACCTAGTGGCGGCGCTCCGAGATGAGATCACACAGCGTGCCGACCAACTCGCTGCAGCGCAGCACGAGGCCGTCGCCGAACTGGAAGCTTGGGACGATTGGAACAAGCTCAACCCGGCTGACCGTGAAGACATAGTCGCCAATGCGAAGCTTCTCGCCGACGCCGCGCCCGACGTGAGCACCGAAACCAAGCTGCTCGAAGTGCTCGACGCAGTGCCGCTCAGCGCCTGGATCGACCGTCTGAGTCTCGTCCCGAGCCGCCGCGACCAAGCACGCCAGCGCGCCGCCAAGGGGCTCGAACCCGAGAGCATCGCCGTCACCGCACCGTCTGCCACGATCAAGGACGAGGCGGACCTCGACGAGTACGTGACTGTGGTGCGCTCGCGTATACAGCCCCACCTCGACGCTCACAAGACCGTGATCATCTGAAGCTCGACGTGCGCGCTCTGTCCTCGCCGCTCCGAAAGCAGCTCGAGACTGCAGTGTTGGCCGCGCGGCGGGCCGCGGAGAGCGCGTCGCGGGCCGCAATCGAAGGGCTCGGTGTGTTTGCTGACCGCCGACCCGAACACCTCGATGCGCAACAGGCATCGCTCCGAAATGGGCTCCGGGCAAAGTGGCGGCAGGTTGGTGACGACCGGGCCCTCCTCGTCGCGGAGTGTGCCTACGAGCAGTGGCACCGCCTGCTGTTCGCACGCTTCCTCGCCGAGAACCGCCTGCTGCTGCATCCGCAGTACCGGGCGCCAGTCACCCTAGCCGATTGCGATGAATTGGCCGCCGACCTCGGCGAACCTGACGCCTGGGCGGTCGCCGCCCGGTTCGCAGCGGAGATCCTCCCCGGGATCTTCCGCCTCGACGACCCTTGCGTGCGGTTGCGGTTCGCCCCCGAAGGCCGCCAAGCCCTTGAGCAGATCCTCGAGGCCCTGCCAGCAGAGACCTTTGCGGCCGACGACGCGCTGGGCTGGGTTTACCAGTTTTGGCAGAAGGACAAGAAGGACGAGGTCAATGCGTCTGAGCGCAAGATCGGAGGTGCCGACCTGGGACCGGTCACCCAGCTCTTCACCGAGAACTACATGGTGCGGTTCCTGTTGGAGAACTCGCTCGGAGCGTGGTGGGCCGCCCGGCATTCGGACAGCCCGCTCGTGAAAGGCTTCGACTACCTGCGCTTGGACGACGACGGCCATCCTGCTGCTGGCACGTTCGATGACTGGCCTGGACGTGTTGCCGAGGTCACGGTCATGGACCCCTGCTGCGGCTCCGGCCACTTCCTCGTTGAGGCATTCTCAATGCTATGGAAGATGCGGGCCGAAGAGGAAGGGCTGAATCCAATCGCGGCGCAGGACCTGGTCTTGCTAGACAACCTCTTCGGCCTCGAGCTCGACCCTCGCTGCGTCCAGATTGCCATGTTCAACCTCGCGCTCCAAGCATGGAAGGCCGGTGGAGCGTGGCGGCAGCTACCCGTGCCGCGCATCGCGTGCTCTGGGATCCCGGTGAAGGCACCTGTGGAGGAATGGCAGGCGCTTGCTTCCGGCGATGAGCGCCTCGAGAACGCGCTCGTTCGACTTCATACTTTGTTCCGCGATGCCGACACCCTCGGGAGCCTCATCGATCCGCATAAGAGCGCGGGGGAGGGTGACTCGATGCAACCTCTGCTGTCATTGTTCTATGCGGATTGGAGGAATCTCGCCCCCGCCTTGGACGTGGCCACCGTTAGCGAGGCGACCGGAATGGCGCTTCAAGTGTTTGGTAGAGCGGCGGACAACGCCGGGCACGCTGCCAGTCTTCTGTCCCGCGAGTACACGCTGGTGGCGACTAACGTCCCCTACCTCGCGCGTGGGGCGCAGTCAGAGGCGCTTCGCTCATACGGCAACGACACCTGCCCTGCCGCGTCTGGGGATCTCGCGACGATGTTCTTGGCGAGGATCCAGCGACTGGTTCAGCCGGGCGGGGCAGCAGCTACGGTATCGCCTCAGGGCTGGTTGACCCTAAAGAGTTACGAAGCCTTCCGGCGAGACCTACTTGGGTCGAGCTCTATCGCGCTAATGGCTTGGCTGGGAACCGGAGCATTCCGAGCTATCAGCGGGGCTGTCGTAAATGTACATCTATCGGTCGTCCTCAATCGACGCCCGGTCGCTGACACCAGCTTCGGTGGCCTAGATGTAGCGAAAGAGTCGACGGCGGCTATGAAAGCCACAGCACTCAGGGGAAACCCGCTTCTCTTGCTCCAGCAGTTGGGCATCGTCGGATCGAAGGCCGCGAACCCTGACGCTCGAATAACTCCCGCGAAGATAGGCACAGCTAATCTCCTCTCAGATGCTGTTTTACTTCGACAAGGATTAGCGACGGGGGACCTCGTCCGATTCGTTCGCATGTTCTGGGAACTCGCAAGCTTCGATTTCAGGTGGGTGCCGTTCCAAGGCTCAGTGAGCCAGCCTGCGCCATACGGCGGCTGCTCCCGTGCGCTGCTATGGGAGGATGGTCGTGGATCTCTTCATCAGTTCAATGAGGCCTACAAGAGCGTAAGAAAGAACACGCATCTACGTGGGTCCGACGCAGTGGGGCGCCATGGAGTACTTGTCTCCCAGATGTCTCTCGCTGCAAGCCTATACACCGGCCAGCGCTTTGACGACACGACAACGGTTATGATCCCAAGGGTACCGGACTCGCTGCCTGCGCTTTATGCGCTTTTATCGTCGCCAGAATACAGCTACTCTGTGCGTCGAATAGATTCGAGCTTGAAAGTGCCAGCCGCCACCCTGGCGAAAGTGCCATTCGACATCGAGCACTGGCGCGCGGTTGCCGAGCAAGCAGGGCCGCTACCGGAGCCGTGGTCCGACGATGCGACGCAGTGGTTGTTCGAGGGTCGACCCGAAGTGTCGAAGGCACCATTGCAGGTTGCGGTGGGTCGACTGCTTGGCTACCGGTGGCCGAAACAGGCTGAGTTGGATGATCTCCATGCCCTCGCCGACTCCGACGGAATCGTTTGCCTGCCGTCGGTGGCGGGTGAGGCGCCGGCATCGGACCGAGTGCAGGAAGTTTTGGTCGCGGCCTTCGGGCAGATGTGGTCGCCGGCGAAGCCAAGGGAACTGCTCGAACAGGCAGGGAGCACGAAGAAGAACCTCTCCGATTGGTTGCGCGACGAGTTCTTCAAGCAGCACTGCGCGCTGTTTGCGAACCGGCCATTCATCTGGCACATCTGGGACGGGCAACGCGACGGGTTCTCAGCGTTGGTGAATTACCACCGGCTCGACCGCAAGACGCTGGAGAAACTCACTTACTCATACCTCGGCCAGGACTGGGTGGAGCGTCAGCGGGCGGAGGTTCGCGACGAGGTCACCGGCGCCCAGGCCCGCCTGTCGGCGGCGCTCGGCCTGCAACGAAAGCTGGAGAGGATCCTTGACGGTGAAGCGCCATACGACATTTACGTACGCTGGAAGCAAACGCACGAGCAGCCGATCGGGTGGGAGCCCGACCTGAATGATGGCGTGCGATTGAACGTGCGCCCCTTTTTCGAAGCCGGCGTGCTGCGGGCGCCGTTCAACGTTCATTGGCGCACGGACCGGGGCAAGAACCCCGACGGTTCCGAGCGTGAGAACGACAAGCACTTGAAGCTCGCCGAGAAGCTCGATGTGCGAAGGAGAGCGGGACGCGCATGAGCGACACTGTGCTCGACCGCGTTGTCGCGTGTCTCGGCGCTGCTCTGGGATACGACCAGAATGTTCGGGTAGCGCCGGTAGCGCTGCTGTGGCCCGATGAGGGTGCGCAGTGGAAGCCGGTGATGGAACGGATCGGCGCACGTCTGCCGGTCGTATCGCTCGGCGACTACGATCCGGCCACTCGGTGCGGCCCAGCGTACTGGATCCGCTGCGTTGTGGCCGGGACGGTTGACGTCGGTCTTCCCGGTGGCACGCCGATCGTGTACCTACCCGGCGTCAGTCGCGGCGCATTGCGCGCAGCCGACAACTGTCCCCGGGCGCTCTCGCCCATCGCCGAGCTGCAATATCGAAGCCAGTGGTTCTCACACCCGAACAATCGCGATTGGACCGTCCGTGCGCTGCTCTCCCACCCTGAGCGTGGACTCGGGCTGCGCATTGCTGAGGACATCGAAACGAGCGCTGCTCTCCTCCTCGCGCTCGATCGCCTGCTCGACGAGCGGGTCGAACGTGCTGCGAAGCAGGTTCTCGACACCAACTACCTGCTGGAGTTGGTCAGCCAGGATCCTGTCCGGACCCTACTCCGCTGGCTCGACGATCCAAGTGGGTACCGCGGTCGAACCGACAATGTGCGATGGGCGGCGTTCGTGCAGCAATGCAAGGCTGATTACGGCTTTGACCCGACGGTGGACGGTGAGGTCACTGCAGCTCGCAAGCTCGGTGGCCGCCACGGCCAGTGGGCCAACGCTTGGAAGCGGTTCGCCGACACACCTGAGCGCTACCCGGGCATCGCCCGCCAGCTCCGTAAGGCTCGCCCCAACGAGCTGATTGTTGACAACCTCGACGCCTGGCCGCAGGACAACGAGAGGGCCGAGGATCAACTGCGCAGCCGGCTACGAGACTTCACGGCGCTGACCCCCGATGGAGCCCGCAGCCAAGTCGCCGGTATCGACTACGAGCACGGCTGGCGGCGGGGCACTGTCTGGGCGGAGCTCAAAATGGCGCCACTGGCGTTCGCACTCGAGCAGCTTGTCACGCTGGCGGAGATAACGATGCAGCCGCTGGCAGCAAGCGACCTGGATTCGCTCGTCGCCGACTATGCCGGCCGCGGTTGGCGCGCTGACGAAGCCGTTCTGCGCGCCCTCGCCGTGGCGACGACGGCCGCTGATCGGGACGCCGTCTCGGCAGCAACCGCGGCAATGTACCGTCGTTGGGTCCACACCGGCGCCGAGGCTTTGCAGAAAGCAATCGGCCCCCTAGCCAACGCACGCACGTATGAGCCAGGCCCACCGGCGTCCACGACGCCCGGTACCGTCACTGTGTTCGTCGACGGGTTGCGTCTCGACATCGCCCACCGCTTGCGTGTACGGCTCGCTGGCGCTGGGCTTGGCGTCGCCGTCACGCCGAGCCTTGCAGCCCTGCCGACCGTCACCAGTACTTCCAAGCCCACGCTCATCCCTGCGGCGGCGGGCGCTCTGAGAGCGGGCTCTGACCTCGATGCCGCAAACGCAGTTACCGGCACCAGGGCATCGATCCAGGTGCTACGCGGCCTTATGGCGGAGAACGGCGTGCAGACGCTCATGCCGACGGAGATAGGCGACACATCGGGAACGGCTTGGACGGAGGCTGGCGAGATCGACCGCAACGGGCACGAGGTGGGCATTCGGCTGGTAGATCACCTAGCCTGGACCTTTCAGTAAGGATCTGAGGTCGCGGGGGCCAGAAAGACAAAGTGCCCTGCCAGGGAACGGATACTTGAGTTGTTCACGCCCAAAGATCCTGACCTTGGAGAGCACCTTGA
>Ga0182024_10012145_pt1 | contig 17084 bp, 10 predicted proteins | sample P32metaG_FD_120480 | JGI IMG/M metagenome (GOLD analysis project Ga0182024, IMG submission 120480) | Permafrost microbial communities from Stordalen Mire, Sweden - P3-2 metaG (Illumina Assembly) | ecosystem: Environmental > Terrestrial > Soil > Wetlands > Permafrost | place: Sweden: Stordalen...
TCATACCGCAGAAATTTTTGCCACAGTGTGTACGCCACCGGAGCCAGCGCCATCGGCGTGCCAGGATGACCGGAATTGGCGGCTTGTACGGCGTCCATCGATAAAGTGCGGATGGTATTGATACTTAGTAGGTCGAGGTTAGGCTCGGTCACTCCAGCTCCAGTGGCAGACAATTGCGCCCCCATTCTTCGCGCACGCATTGGATGCGCCGACTGCAGATTTGATTGCGGGAATTCTACGCCAAAATAGTGTCGTAGATGGTCAACAAATTAATTTCGACGGAGGGGCGCCCTGGTCCGGGCTAAAGACTTAGATTTTTACGTTGCGATGACCCAGTGGGGGTGCGCTGTGAAACCGCTATGGAATTGTAGAGCCGGCGTTAATGTGCGGTGACGGCCGAAGCCGTCGCATCATGGTTCGACTCTTGAATTGTCAACATGTCGGTGCGGGTTTTATCCCACTCACGAAGCATCAGGCCGCTGGCGGTAAAGAAGCGCCGAATTTTCACGGAGTCCCAGCGCAGTACTTCCTCCAGCACCGGAACGAGCACGCTCATGGTGTTGTCGCTCAGCACCGTTCGCTGCGCGATACGCGTTATGAATTTCGCTTCGGACACCGCGATGGTCAAGCCGTCGTGTTGGTTCACGTGCATCATGACCGGGAGATCGGAGCTGCCATCGCCCATATAGATGATGTTGTCGTGGCTGATTCCGAGTGAAGCGCGAATTTCTTCCAATACGGTAATTTTGCCCCAACCAGCCGTGGCGCGAATGATGGAGTCTACTTCGCCGGTCTCTTCGTTGTAGCGAAAACGAGTGCCGAAAATGTGGTCCGCGGGAACGATGCCTTCAAGAGCGGACTGGATAATCTCCTGCGGCGCGGCTGAGATCACGTTGAAGTGAAAATTGTAACCGTCCGCCAGGGTGTCCAGCGCGCGCGCAAACAGCGCGACATTGTGCTTCAGCCGAATTCGCTTGCCAGTCTCGATAAGGTGCGAGCGGCGCACGTGGCGGAACTCCGGGTCGTGCAAAATCAGGTAGCTTAGTTCAGCGCCTTGCTGCACCAGGTTCATGTGCGATAGGCCGGAAACCTTGTCATGGAAACCGTGAAAACCGATCAGTTCGCTCAGAACCACACCTGAGTCGTTGAAGCTAAGGGTTTGGTCGAAATCACTCGCCAAAAGATACTGTTTCTGCATGTTCTAGTACTCCTTCTTACTGGGGAACCGGCGGCTTAAGCCTCGACTCAAATCCGCCTTGCATTTCAAGGATAACGTTATTTCAAGTGGCAGCGTCACGAATAATTCTGATAGGTGCTATGCGTAAAAAGATTGAACGCAATGTGAACATTAGGTTAGATGCTGCGTAGTGGTAAACGATACAAAGGAAGGGAGATGAGCCATTTTGGGACAGTTCCATGCTGCAAGATGAGCTGTTCCTTTTAGATACCGTAGGGCAAAACTAAAGCGAAAGATCCAGGAGTTGCGGCAGGAATGCGGTTTAGGGCATTAAAAAGTCGAGGAATCTAGTTATCCACAGGGAGCCCGATCCTGTCTCACCGTGAGACTTGAGGCTGGGCTCGACGTGATCATCCACTGTGTAGGGCGCCCCAGTGCCAGCGTGAAGGTATAGCAGGCGGGTTTCTGCGCCGTTTAAGGGCCGGGCGCCTCGGCGGCCGAATACCGCCAGCTGGTTGCCGGATTCGTCCACCGCGCGGTCACGATCGATGCCCTTTGATATGGCCAGCGCGGGTCCCCGGGTCCGCGCCGTGGCGATGAGCTTTGGTATCGGGCGTGGGCTGAAGCCGGAGAAATGCGCGGGATCATCCCAAGGCGAAACAATTTCGAGAACCCGTAGGCCATTTTTGCCGTCAGCGACGAAAGCGAATGCGCTCGCGGCGACCATTCCGATTTTCACGTCGTTGACATCGTTGAGCTGGCCGCCGGCATTGAACATTTGATCGAGCTTCGGGGCCTCTGGTTTTTCCACGTCGACGATTGCCACTCCGTCTTTGCCCGCCGAAATGTAAGCGTAGGTGCGAGCGACATAGATGTTGCGCGCATCGGCCAACGGTACCAACGCATTTGCAACTGGCTTAGGTTGCGCCAGGTCGGTAACATCGAAAACTTTGAGTCCCTGGCGATCCACCACAAATGCATAACGAAACTGAATTGCAATCGCTGTGGGTCCATCAAGAACTAGTGCGCCGATCGTTGCGGTTACTCGCGGCGACAGTGGATTGTTGAGATCCACCACGACCAAGTTTTTGTCTGTGAGGATATACGCGAACGTGCCGGCAATCGTGATGCGTCGGGCTCCGGTGAGAATGCCACTGGGATTGAATGCCAACGCGCGCTTGAGGAAATTATTCGCGGGGTTGCCATCAAGAAGCGTCCCAACGCCTGGGCTCTTCGAGTGCAGATCGGGATTGCCGACAATGACCAGACCTTCTTCTTCATCGGCAACGTAAAGAAATCCATACAACAAATGAATGGATTGTTCCTCGTTTTCCGGCAGGCGCTGCCGCAGAGGGTCGATCGCGAGCGTGGACGGGGAAGCAACAGCCACTGCGTTTTTCGTGGGCACGTAGAAACGCTGGCCGATAGGCGAGACCGGAGCAGTCACAACGCGTTCTGAAAAACCCTTGTTATCGATATTGGCGATGTCGTAGACGCGCAGCCCGCCCGGTCCATTGGCGGTATACGCGTATTCTCCGCGTGCCTGAATATCCAGGATATTTCCGCCGTGTTCCGCAGCCGCTGAGAGTTCGCGACGCCGCGCAACAAATTTTTTAAAATTTTCGGGATACGCGATGCGTTGCAAATCGCTGCCGTAGATGGCTTCCGGCTCATCGTGCTCAGCAACGGCTATGGCTTCCATTCCCCCCTTTCCGGTCGCAACATAAATATAGCGGCCCATGAAATTCATGAAGTTGGTGCCTTGCAGCAGAAGCTGCGCCATCCACGCGTTGTTGTCGTTCGCTGCTGAAACGTGGCAGTCGCTGCATTGCTTGGTTTCCTTGCCGCGCACGGTGTGGGGAACAAATGTGCTGTAAGCCTGACCGGAAAATCCCGCCGCGGAAATTGTTTGCTGGGTGTAGTACAGCCACTCGCGATTAGCATTCTGTGAACTAACCAGCACCGCGCAACTGGAGCGCGCCGGCGCGATGCGATGTCCGGTCACTGTGCCATCCACACCCAGCATATAAATGTCGTCGCGGAGTACTTGAAAGTTATAGGAGGTGTAATTGCGGGTGAGCAATCCTTCGTTGTGCAGCATCGGGCGGCGGGCGTTGGCGGTCATTTGCAGGTGGCAGCCAAAACAGGTCGGCGTCCAGGACGTGTGACATGCGTAACAGGTCATGCTGCTGTTGCCGTGGGCCAGATGTGTGTCGTCCTTGGGCATGTTCGAATCGACCATGCCGTCTTTATTGATGAGCTTGGCGCGCATAGATTTTTCGTTGAAGTGCACATTGCCGGGAGTCACGGTGTCGGCGGTTTGGACGATTTCCCACTGTTTGTGCTCATCAGACATGGAGCGTTGAATGAGCGCCTCGCCGCGCCATTCAAAACGGCGCTGTCCCCAGGGGGTGCGGAGGGTATCGAGATGGCGGCCACGCTCTGGAACGCGCGCGCCGTTCAACGCGGAAAATGTTTCAGGCGCGGCGGGACCAGAAGTGACCAGCGTGGCTTTCTTTCGAATGGTGCCGTGGCAATCGATGCAGTCGATTTCTACGGCGGCGCGCGGTTCACCGTAAATTTTGCCATTGCCGTGATTGTCCTGCGCAAAATGGCAGTCGCCGCACTGCATTCCTTTTTCCAGATGAATATCCGCAAGGTGGACCGCTTTTGAAAAGCGCTCCGGATCTTCAAACGCGATGGGATTGCCATCCTTGTCCAGCCAATTGCCTTTGCGGTCGTGATTGAATACCGCGCGAAAGACCCAGCCGTGTCCGTGAAAGTCGGCAAACTGCGTCGTTTTCAATTTGGAATTAAATTCGGGGCTGCCGAGCTGGTCCAAAAATTTATCGTCGTTCCACAAGCCGCGCGCGGCGGCGCCTTCGGGATTGCGTGAGAGCGATTGGTAGCGTTGCTCTTCGCTGGGATTGCGTTGTTGCGTTGGATACATTTTGTCGCCATCGATTTCGTTGTCCCACCACGTCAACCCGAAATAGGTGGTGACCATGTTAGTTCCCGGATGAATGTGGCAAATCATGCATTGGCTGGAAGGGATCGAGCGCGTGAAAGCGTGGCGGATGGGATGGCCGGATTCGCTTTTGGAAATAGTCACATCCACGGATGCGCTCTGCCCGGAATGTCCAAACTTTGCATAAGCACCGGAGTGCGCCGGGTCACGATCATTGGCGTAAATTACGTGGCAAGCGGAGCAACCGCTGGAGCGGTAATCGCCGGGATGATCGTTAGTTCCCGGAAGCGACATGACCGGATCGAGAAGGCGCGTTTTTTGCAAGCCGAGAAATACCGGATCGGTACGCAGCTCAGTGCCAAATCCACGGTCGCTCAGTTTGTCTTCGGGCTTGCCGGGATTTTCTTCCGCGATCGGATTGCCAACCTCGCTTTTCTTGCGGCCGCCGCGTTCGAACACCCGCAGCACATTGCCGGGCTGGGAAGTTTCCCAGCGGTAAAGTGGATCAAGCTCCGGAAGCACACCTTTTGCTCGCGTTTCTTCGGGCGTTGGAGTGGGCGAAGTTTTTATCGATTCGGGCTTGCCATTACGGTCGTAACTTTCACCGAAGCGAGTGTTTTTAGTGGGGTATCCGCCATTGTTGTATAGCGCCGCGCCCCACAGCATGCCCGAATGCGTCATCATGCTGGTGGAGACTGCGCGAGTTTCGCTGGCGTGGCAGCCGCTCGATCCGCACGTTTTCGGGGCCACGCGCAAATCGCCGGGGTTTACAAATTTTATATATTCGTAGGATTCATTTAGCCACGCGGTGAACGCACGTTCAGGCACAGCCGTACGCTTTTTAAAGGCGGCATTTTTCGGATGCACATGAGCTTTTTCTTTTACCGCGTTGTATTCGGGAGAATTGCTGGCAATTCCAGAATTCACGCTTGCGGAACCAGCACCTCCGTGGCAATCGGTGCAGGCGAGTTGCACGGTTTTTGTAGGGTGCATCGTTGGTTCGTCGGTAGCGGTATGACAGGAGACGCAACCGGCGGATTTGCGTTGCGCTTCTTCCTGAGATTGGCCGAGCAAGCCCGGGAGCGGGGCGGACGAATTTGTCGACGCATCCTGCGGCGAAGCGGAAGCCGTGCGCGCACGCACTGCAATCCACAAGAGAGCCGCGGCCATTGACACGCTGAGCAATAAAAGAAAATTCGCGCGGCCGTATTGAGATAAGCGGCGCGTGATTGTCGCCAAGTCGCAGCCGCCGGAAGTGAAACACTTTCTCAAAATATAACTTTCACCGATCCAAAGATTGAAAACAGCGTCCTACCCGTATAAATGTCCTTGAAACCCTGGCCCGGCTGCAGCGCGGCCGCGCCGCCAGTGAGAACAATATTTTCGCTAAGTGGCGGACGGTATTCGACGCCAAGACCTAAATCGGTGCCAATGGTGTGATGGATTGGCGATTGAAAAAGCAAGAACTCCAGTGGTTCCGTGCGTTCGAATCGCAAAAAGTTAACGTTCACAAAACCTTTTAGCTTGGGGGTGATATCAAAATCGGCGCCGGCATTGGCCAGAAAAATTCCCGGATTGACGAAGTTAGCTTGGCCTTCCTCGGGGCTGGCGCGCACAGCCGGAACCAGGCTGCCCGGCGACTTTATTAACACGTCTGAGCCGGTGAGGCGAATACCTTCGCGATTCCAGAAACTAAATATGCCGCCGGCAAAGTTGGGCAGGTCTTCAATGGAATCGAAGCCACGGGCGCGGCCGTCGCGCGGGTTGGCGTCACCCGAAGTGTAAAGAGTGGAAACGCGATAACGAATCCAATCGCGGTCGTAAGACAGTTCCACCGCGGCCATTTGGGCGTTAACGGTGACGCGCCGCCCGGCGATGGGATTAAAAGTGTCTTCGCCGAGGGCTTGATAAAACGCGTGCGTCACGTTTACACGCCCGATGTGGCCGCTGCCGAGCCAGCCCAGATATCCCACACGAATGCCGTGCAAGATCGGGCCTACTCCCTGGTTGATCACACTGCCGATGGGCGCAGGGCGCACCAGGAAACCGTTGTCATCGTAATGGAGGCTGGGATCGTCTTTGTTGAAGGCGCCAATAAATTCCGCGGTGTAGCCGGGGAAAAAGAAGTCCTGCAGGTAAACGTTGCCGAGAATAACTTGTTGATGGCGCTGGTTGAAAACGGTATTCAGGCCGCTATTAGTGTTTTTCTCAAGCAGATTGAAATACGCCGCGTTGTATTCGATGCGGTCGCTGTGAAGATTTCCGAAAATACGCAGGCCTGGCTGCTCATCGACAAAAAGAAATCCGCGGAAGTCGGCATTGAATTGCTGAATCCCGGCGCGCGCGGAAACGAAATCGTAATTGGAGCTCAGGTCGTGAAGTTTTAATTCCACGAAAGCTTCCTGTAGTCCGACGTGAGTATCAAAGCGATTGGTGCCGGCCCGCACATCCGGGCTGATAATTCCCCGTTCGCGCACTGCCAGATCATTCAAGCTGATTTCGGGAGTGATTCGAATGCGCCAATCGACCGGCTTGAAGGAAGTGTCGCCGTGAAAAAGATCAAACGTGAAGCGGAAGGTCTGGTCGAAGAAAGCCTGTTCGCCTTGGCCGAAAAACGTACTGCTGCCAGGGCGCTCGGAGCTCTCGTTGCTGGGTGATGGCACTCGCCGTCCGTCAAAAAAAGATTCAGCCGACGCGGTGATGTTTAGAAAAGTTTGTTGGCCAAGCACCTTGGGCCAAATGGGCTCGTCACCTTTGTAGCGATTGCGATTGAAGGGGTCGTACCAGTGCGAGCGCGTGTAAATATATTCGCCGCCTTGCGGGTAGCGTCGATAGTCGGGTTGCGAAAGCGCCCAGCGATTAGGAACAGCGTTATAAACATCGGCGACGGGAGGAAGATAATCTGGCGCGAGCTCCTGAATGTAATTCGGATCGGAATCGAGACGATGCCGGAGTTCGCGATAGGTTCCCGCCGTTGCCGGTGGATTCGGCGCAGGCGCAGGCCCTAATTCGGGAAGGCGCGGAAGTCGTGAAGCGCTCTCGGTCGTCCCCGTCGGCACCAGCGAAATTTCGAGAGTGACGACTTCATTGGGTCCCAGCGCAACATCTTGTAGAACAAAGGTCGCAGCCCCGGTGGCCTCCACATTCAGCTGGTAATGTCCAGGCGCCAAGGGAAAAATACGGAATAGTCCTTCGCCGTTCGCGGTCAAAGTGTACTGTTGCCCCGTTTGTAAGTTGCGCAGCGTCAGTTGTGCTCCAGGAACAGGGTTGCTGCCGCCGGCGGCCGTGCTCGAGCGAACCACGCCGTCCAGTGCGGCGGTGTTGGACGCTTGCTGCCGCGGAATGCGCATGACGGGGGCTTGTTCGCGAGAAGGTGTTGCCTGTCCAAGGGCATCCGCCTGGGGAAGCTGGGCTGAGGCCGCGCTTGCGGGTTCCATGGCCGCAAGCGAAACAAAAATAATCACGATGCAGCCAGTGAGGAGTGCGACAGGTCCAGTCCGCGGAGAAGACATCGCGCTTTCGTCCTGCTCAAAGTAGGCTAAGGCCAAGGGAGCGGCATCTACATAACAGCAAGCGGAGGGAAGGGGCAACAGTTTTCAGAAGCAGTCAGGCACTTCCAACAAGCGCGTTACCGCGAAAGATCTGAGCGATGACCTGGACGATAGACCTGAACGATAGGCCTGAACTATAGACCTGGCCTTCATCACTTGGTTGCACTGTCCATCGAACTCATTGAACACATCGAAAAAGGATGGTTGAATAGAGCATCCCCCCAAGGCCAATGCATACATTGAGAGAACCCGTGCCCGCACGCCGCGCCCATCAACGGCGCCGCAACGTGCTGATGTTCAGCATCGCCGCTGCCGTAATCCTGTTGGTAGTGCTCTCGATTTTCCTGGTCGGCTGCGGGGCCGGGAACCAGACCACTCCGCAATTCGCGGTTAACACTCCCACGCCCTCCTCCGCGTCTGCAACGATCACTTTGACTGCTACAGATGTAGACACGATCGTCCGAGCGGCTGCAGCCGCTACTTCGCCAACGACCGCTGTCATCGCCGTGGTAGACCGCGCGGGTAATGTTCTGGCCCTGTATCGCAAGCCGGACGCGCCACTCACGGTTGCCGGAAACTTTGGGATTCAGACCAGCACCAATGATGTAGCCATTGGGCTGGCGCGCACCGGAGCGTTTTTCAGCAACGATCAGGCGCCTTTGCCGAGCCGTACAGTGCGATTCATCAGCGGCGTGCATTTCCCACCGGGAGTTTCGAATGCTTCAAACGCCGATTTGTACGGAATAGAAAATACCAATCGCGGCTGCAAACTTTCTTCGGAACTGGAGACGAGAGGCATTCATCCGTCGACCGCGCTTGGCGGCGGCCCGGGTCCTGGCATCATTACCGGTAAAGCGGATGTGTTGGACAGCAATCCGAACGCCGTGAACCCCGGGGGACTGCCGATTTACAAGGACGCGATTTTAGTTGGAGGAATTGGTGTGACGGCGGTGCCGGCGGATGTGGCGGAATTCACGGCGTTCTCGGGCGCTTTGGCCAACGGCTTTTCTCCGCTGCCAACTCCGCTCCCGGCTCCGGGCGAAGTATTTCTTGGCGGCGTGGCGCTCCCGGCGATCAATCAGACTACTCGGCCTGCCTCCGTTGGCACGGGCACTTTCTCGGGCAGCTATGTGGTCAGTCCGCAGGCAGGTCAAGCCGCACCTGAAGGCGATCTGGTTGGCCCCCACCCGAGCATAAATCCGAACCCGGCAAGCGGCGGTCTGAGCCAGGCGGAAGCCACACAGATTCTCGATGCCGCCGAAAATACGGCGAATCAAACACGCGCATCCATTCGGCTTCCGTTGGGATCGCGCGCGCGCATGGTGATTGCGATATCCGATCTGGACGGAAACATCATCGCTTTGCGCCGCATGCCGGACGCTACGATTTTTAGCATTGATGTTGCGGCAACCAAGGCCCGCAACATGGTGTACTTCAATGGCACTCAGCGTAGCGATGCGGATTTGAGCCAGGTGCCCGTCGGCACCGCAGTCACCAACCGCACCATCAGCTTCGGCGGGCAGCCTTTTTTCCCGCCGGGCATTGATGATTCGAATGCCGGGCCATTCTTCCCGTTGTTCATGAATGACGTGGTTAATCCGTGTTCACAAGGTCTGGATGGCGGATTATCGAGCGGAAATAACAGCGGGATCGTGTTTTTCCCCGGCAGCACCGGCCTGTATCGCAATGGCAATTTAATTGGCGGGTTGGGCGTGAGTGGTGATGGCGTCGATCAGGACGATTACGTGACCAACGGCGGAGCAGCGGAATTTCAAGCGTCTGCAAATATACGCGCCGACCAGATTTTTATTCGCGGCGTGCGATTGCCATATTTTAAATTTCCGCGTAACCCCACGAATTGAAATATTGCCGTTCCAAAGTATTACGTTTAACGCAGGCGGGAAAGATCAAAGTCCGCGGTGACGGACTCACCCTCAGGCGGCTGTACCGTGATGCTCGCGGAATCAGCTGAAAAAGCCTCCGCCGGAAATTCAAATGTGAGCGTCGCACCAGTCAGAATGCAAGGACCGTATTCTCCGCAGCTATAATTTGGCCGCCCGTGATAGACAGTGTTAGATAGTGCTTGATCACCGTTAAAAATTTGCACCTGGAAGTCTCTCCAGAAATCGTCGGGTCGCGGAATCAAAGCCGACGTGGAAGCGGAGCGCGAATTGGCCTTGGCGGCGGCGATAAACTGGCCGTAGGTTTCCGTCAACTGAATTTCCACCGTAACTTTGACAATTTCTTTTCCCGCCTGGCGATGATCCAGTTCCGCTTGTTGGGCACTGTAATTTCCAATGTAGTTGTTAGACAGTTGCGCGGCATTCACGAACGGCGTAACGAACATTACGGAAGAAATGTATGGACCGGTTTTCGGTGCAGGGAAGCGCCGCGTGGATTTTTCGACCAAGCCCTCAAGCGAGCCATCGTGGCGCTGGCCCAGGAAATACGCCTCACGTACGGACTCGTCGGACAACGGAGACTGAAACGCAAAAACAGGCTGCGCCAGCATCACAAGCGCTGAGATGGTGGAGAACGCAGGTCGCGCCAATGAATGCATAAGCGCTCCTTTATCTATTAGACCGTGAGAAGCGGGATATGGTTTCAGAACCACCGGACGCAACACTCGCTTCTACTGGACATGGCTTAACCATGCCATGCTGTCCTTGTTAGATGGTTAGATGCACTACATTATTAATATTAATTTAGCTGGCGCGGAATAAATGCGGTCTAAAAGGAGAGAAGCAGCTAAGACGTTTGGTCTTAGCTGCCTCCCGGGGTGTGTCCTCGAAGTGGTATTGATAACTTAGATGTGCTGGGGCGGAAAAGGTTTCACTGTCACCTAAATTTTTCTTGTTAAGTTTTGTTAATACGAGAAACTCTAATAAAACAGATACTTACGCCATCGTTCATCACGATGACCAATTAATCGCATCAATTGTCTTGATGTATGTAGGGTAAACGGCCGAGGTTTGCGCGCCAGCTTGATTCCTGCTTCTTCCGGGGTGCGGTCGCCTTTGCTGTTATTGCAGCGATAGCAGCAGGCCACCAGATTTTCCCACGACGAGCGCCCGCCTCTCGAGCGCGGCACTACGTGATCCAGTGTCAATTCCGAGCTGGGAAATATTCGCAAGCAAAATTGGCAGGTGTTGCGATCGCGCAATAAAATATTTTTACGCGACAGTGCCCGGCTCTGTTGTGGGATGTGCCGGTACGCGAGCAGCCGAATCACAGAAGGGACGCGGTGAGAATGCGCGGCGGAATGCACTTCCGCGTTATGCAGTTCTTCGGCTTGCGCCACGCCTTTCAGCATTAGCACCATGGCGCGTCGTACGGCCGTCACATTGATGGGTTCGTACGTGGCGTTCAGCACCAGCACAGGCTCCTGCATCAACGCCATACGGTGGGCCGTCATCGGAGATGGGAATCTACTGCCAGCGGGACTTTCTGAGCCGGGCGCAAGCGCTCCAGTCGCATCGGGGGTGTGGCGCCCCCGGGAATCGACCATGCTTGGCCGTCGTGCGCTCATCGCGCTTCCCTCGGGTACGTTGCTACCGGAGACGTTCGGCGGCGTTCTTTAAAACCGCGCGGGCCACTGTCAACCCGATCACCGATCTGACGCCGGCCTCGCGCAGAGTCTTGGCACACGAGTCCAGCGTCGCTCCAGAAGTCATTACATCATCTACCAGTAAGACGCGTAAATTGTCAACCTGGCTGCCTGGACGTGTGGCAAAAGCGCCACGGACCGATTCCCATCGTTCTTCATAACTTAGCAAATGCTTGTCGGGACGGGGCCGGATTCTGGTGAGTAACACCGATTTGTAGGGCAGCCCCAGCAGTTTGGCTAGCGGTTTGGCGATCAGGGCCGCCTGGTTATAGCCACGTTCGCACTCGCGCTGGCGGTGCAGCGGCACCGGCACCACCACGTCAGCCTGAAAAGCGGGCCCGCCCTCCGTGGCCAACTGAGCGAGCCATCGCGCAAACAGTCTTCCCAGTGGGTCGATATTTTCGAATTTCAAAAGCAGAATCGCGCGCACCAGCACGCCTTCGTAAATCGCCCAGCTTCTTACTCGCTCGAAGGCATAACCGCCCCACTCGTCGTTTACGCAAGTGGGGCAGACGAACGCTTCGGCGTCTGAAGTGTCAGCTCCTTCGATAGGCCTGCCGCACTTGTCGCACACCATGCTGCTAATGGCCCGAAACGAGGCCAGGCATTCATTGCAGATGGGAATGCGCGTGGCTGCAGTGAGTAATTGCTCGCAGGTGCGGCAACCCGCAGGGAATACCACGCTGAGCAATGCAGAGCGCACATTGCCAAGCCAGCCTCCTATGCTTCGCGCAGCAGGCGGAGAGGCGCGCAACAATCCCCCGGGTCTCATGCGGGAAGTTTACCTGCACGGAGCCCAAAAGTAAGTATTATTTAGTTATTTAACCAGATGGGAATAAAATTTACAGCAGGCCCTGCTCCATCTTTTCCTGGCAGCTGATGCAGTGCTTAGCCCAGGGCACCGCTTCCAGCCGCTTCTGCTGCATTTCATCCTGGCAATTCGCGCACACGCCGTACTCATCCACCTGGATGCGCTTCAAGGCCGCGTCGATCATGTTCAGGATGGTACGGTCCGTGTTGGTCATGCCAAAGAGAAATTCCTTGGTGTAGGAGTTTGCAGCCTTATCCGCCAGATCGACAGTTTGATCATCATCCGCGGTGCGGCCCTCTTCCTGGGTGCGCGCGATGGTCTTCATCAATTCTTCGCGACGGGCAGCAAGCTTTTTCTTAAAATACTCTAATCGTTTCTTGTCCATATTATTATTCCCGCCCTCACGGTGAGTTATTGAGGGTATCTAAAAACTCGGTAGTGTAGGCCGACTTGTAAGCAGTGTCAATAGAACAGCGGTGCGTGATCGCCGTATTACGCAACAGAAAATTCTGTACGCGCTGCATGACCTCGAACGCGAGGCCCAACTCTACCGAGCATCAGCCTTCGATGATCGCCAGCGACATTTGGTTACTCGCCGGCATCATGTGGATCTGCCTGGAGACAGATTCGGCCGATCAGTAACAAACCGTATGGACCGTAAAGCTGCGGTTATGGCATTTCTGTGGAGATTCTGAGCTTGACGGGAGGTCACCATGATTAAGAAAACAGAAGGCGGCTACAAGGTTGTTTCAGAGAAGGGTAATAAAAACCTCGGCGGTCCTTACAAAACAAAAAAGGAAGCCGAGAAAAGATTGCAGCAAGTGGAATACTTCAAGCACAAAAAAGGCTAATGAGTCTAGGTATTCCGTTTCCGGGTGACACCACGATCGCAGTGTGTCACGCAAAGCCCAATCGAGTCGCGTGATGAGTTTTACTAGAGAGGTTTCGGATGCGCCGCCAAGGCCTCGCGAAACGCCGCCAGATTTGATTTGTCCACTACGGCGGTGCCGGTGTCCACAAATGTTGGGATGGGCGACGCAGGCGCGGTATTCCATTCCTTGAATTCGTGCACAGCGTTGTGATGTAAATCGTCGAGGAACTTCAGTCCGTAATAACTCATCACGTAAGGCTTTTGTGCAATTGTCGCGGCGATAGCGCCTTGTTGGACGAAGTCCAGCGTTTCCGGATCTTTGTCGAACGCCACTATCGGAATTTTCCCGGTCTGATCCAGCCGGTGCAGGGCTTCCGCGGCGCCTGGTCCGCCTGAAGCTTCCAGGCAGATAATGCCATCGACTTTTTCTTTGGCATTTTTCGCGCCGAGCAGGGCCGAAATTTGATCGTTCGCGCTGCGCGGGTCGCCTTTGTCGTCAATCGTCTGTACCACTTTGATGCCCGGGAATTTTTTCAACGCCTCGTTGACGCCGCGCACTCGTTCATCCAGATTGTCTTGTCCCGGGATGGAAACGATGACGATGTTTCCCTTGCCCTTGAGCAGATCGCCCATGCGCTTGCCGCTTTCCATCCCAGCGCGAAGATTGTCGGTGCCGATAAACGATATGCGTTTGGAATTGGGCGCGTCGGAATCGATGCAGATCACCGGGATTCCCTGGGCAATGGCCGCATCGATGGGATCCCGGAATATCTCCTTGCGCGAAGCGGACAACAATATTCCCGAGGGCTTCTCACTCACGGCTTTTTGAAATGCAGCCAACTCCTCTTCCGGCGAAAACTTCTCGGGGCCGGCGAATTCCACTTTGACGCCCAGCCATTTCCCGGCGTCCTGGAAGCCCGCTTCGGCCTCCTGCCAGTACGGCAGATTCGAATTGAACGTTACGAATACGTAGCGCTCCTCTTTCTGGTGATACGAATCCCCGCCGCACGACGCCAGCCCGATCCCCATCGCGAAAATCGCGCATGAAAAAATCCCTAAGCGAAGTCGGTTCATAACAACTCTCCTTTAGTCGGTGAACAAAATTTTCCAATGATGGGAATAACGATCAGCACAAAACCACGCGAAACGGTGCCCCAACGAATGCCAGAGCCTATCACAAAGTCGTTCCGGGAGGGTCACGAGACGGTCCGAGCGAGAGGGCCCCCGGAGTTGTGACATATTCTTGCTATTAACTGATTCCGTTATCTTTTGGCTACCGATTCGCAGGTACGCTTGTTCCCGAAAATCCTATGGCTCATAATCGCAAGTACTTTCTTTTGTGCACGCCTCGAAGCTTGTCGCACTCCCTTTCAGAGTGATGCGCCACTTCGGGTGCTGTGCGCATTTAGTACGACCATGGCTGGAATAAGGCACTCACAGCGCGTAAGGAAGCGATCAAAAACTTGATACCTCAGGATTTAATCGTGCTCGCCTTACTGGCGGCTACCGCTCTGGTAACCGGATTTTTTGCATATATCTACAGCATAAAACGCCAGTCCTACCTGCTGGTGTGGACCATTGGCTGGGCTTTGTATTCGTTGCATTTTCTCGCACCCGGCCTTTCGCGCTGGATCCCCGAGAGCCCCATCGAAACCTCGCTCAGCACCTGGATCTACGCTCTGGCGTCCATCTTCTTCTTCATCGGGGCGCAGTTATATGCCCAACGCAAGCCTTGGATCGTCCCAGCCGCGATCACTGCCGGGGTGCTTGGTCTGTGGACCGTTGGCAACTATCTGAATTACGTGTCCATTTCCGTGGTGATTCCGTCAGCGTGTCTTTTCCTGGCGGTGGCGATCATCTTTTGGCAGGAAACCCGGCGTCATGAGACCCTCGCCGACCATTTGCTGGCGATTTCTTTTGCGTGCTGGGCCATTCTGAGGTTGTCGGTTTTTCTATTTTTCGCGCACGCCGACACAAGCCAGCGGACTGCGTTGATGTCCATCGTCGCGGTGCCTTCCGCGTTCGTCGCCATGCTCATGGTCATGGCGTTGTATGAAGAAGAGAAACGCCGCATCGAGCGCAACATGCTGGCGCTTTCGAATCTCAATCTGGCCACCTCCGGTTTCGTGGGCGGAGAAATCCAGCGCATGCTTTCACAGGCGCTTGACCGCGTGCTGGGTGTCGTGCGCCTTCCCGCCGGAGCGCTATTTCTTCATCATGGCGACCCGCAGGGTCCAACATCCGTCGTGGCGGTAGGTTTGGATGACTCCTTCAGCCGCTCTGTTCAGGAAGAAGGATTGGACGACTATTTGGTGGGCTTGGTGGCTCGCCTCGGGGGCCTGCTGGGTTTCCGGGATTTGCGCGATGACTCGCTCTCCGCGCTGGACAAGGAACCATCCATTCGGCGCTTCCGCGAGATTGCTCTAGCTCAGGGATTACGCAGCATTGTCGCTATCAGTTTGCAGGCCAAGGAAAACGCTTTCGGGGTTCTGCTGTTAGGCACTTCGGATAGCCGCAAATTCACAGCTGCGGAGCTTCGCCTGCTTCTCGCGCTGGGACATCAGATTGGCATGGCCGTAGAAAACAGCTATTTGATTCAGCAAACTTCCCGGCGCTCCGAAGAGCTGCATGTCCTTAACGAGATTGGCCGCGCTCTCAGCTCCACGCTCAACAAGGAAGATCTGTTGCGCAAAGTCTGGGAAGAATTGCGGCGCTTGTTTGATGCTGAAAATTTTTACATCGCGTCGCTGGAATCCAACAGCGATGAAATGACCTTTGATCTGGAAATGATCGACGGCGCGCGTATGCCCAAGCGCACGCGTCCTTCCGGGAATCATATTTCCGAATACATTATTCGCACGCGTCAGCCCGTCTTGATTCGTGAAAATTATGTCGAGGAAGTCAAAAAACTCGGCGTCGATCCCATACGCACGCGTGGCTGTTTCTGCGGCGTTCCGCTGGTGGCTTACGACCGCGCCATAGGCGCCATGGCGGTCTTCTCGGACAATGAGCGGGTCTTCGATGAGGGTCATCTCGAACTATTGCGCGTGCTCGCCAGCGAAGCCAGCATCGCCATTGAGAACGCACGTCTCTTCCACGAAGAGCGCACCAAGGCGCGGCATCTTTCCTTGCTCAATATTATTTCTAGAAACGCTATCGCCACTCTTAACCCTGATGAAATGCTCGCCAAAATCGCCGAGCAACTGGAAGACGGCCTCACTTACGATCACATCGGCATTGGCGTGCTGGAGTACTCCACACGCGAAATCGTGGTGCAGGCCGAAGCCGGCAAGCGTCGCGGGAGCTTGGGCCAACGCGTACCGCTTGGCGCGGGGCTCATCGGACATGTCGCGCGCAACGGCGAGATGGCGTTCTATCGTGGGGCGAATGTCGCGGATGCCGCGCTCAAGCCGCTCCTACCGGACACTGCTACGGCGGTGGCCCTTCCGATTTTCTATGCCGAGCAGCTTCACGGAATACTTTTCATCGAGTCCTCCGCCAACATCGAATTTTCCGAGGAGGAAATTCTGCTCGTCCGCACGCTTGCCGACCTTATCGCCGGGGCGCTGCACAATGCCTATTCCTTCCAGAAAGCGCAGGAGCAAGCCATCACTGACGGCCTCACCGGCGTCAAAACGCACCGTTTTTTCATGGAAGCGCTGGGCAACGAGTGGAAGCGCTCCACGCGTGCCGCTCGCGCCTTTGCACTGGTGCTGATGGACCTCGACCGCTTCAAATTCGTCAACGATTTTTACGGTCACCTTGAGGGCGACCTTGTTTTGCAACGAGTCGGACATATCCTCGAAACGAATTGCCGGCGCTCTGACGTGGTAGCCCGCTACGGCGGAGATGAATTCGTCCTGCTAATGCCGGAAACCAACATGGAGCACGCACGCCAACTTTCTTCCAAGCTGCGCAGCCTGGTGGCCGTCGATCCGTTATTGCGCGAAAAAAATATCAGCGCCAGCTTTGGTATTGCTTGCTATCCGTTGCACGGCTCGTCCCCGCAGGAATTGATCCAGGTGGCGGATGCTTCCATGTATCTGTCCAAGCATCAGGGCGGGAATACCGTATCGACGGCCGATCACTTCGATCCCAA
>Ga0182024_10012146_pt1 | contig 17082 bp, 20 predicted proteins | sample P32metaG_FD_120480 | JGI IMG/M metagenome (GOLD analysis project Ga0182024, IMG submission 120480) | Permafrost microbial communities from Stordalen Mire, Sweden - P3-2 metaG (Illumina Assembly) | ecosystem: Environmental > Terrestrial > Soil > Wetlands > Permafrost | place: Sweden: Stordalen...
GCTGAGAAGAAGAGCAAAAAAGCTCCTTCTGCTCAAGCCAGTGCAAAACAAAAAGCCGAGTCGAAATAAGCGGGCACGCTTATCAGGCGCAAGGCGCATGCTCAAGGAGAAACGCAGATGCAGTTGACAGATCTAAGACCCAACGAAGGCGCGCGCAAACGCAACAAGCGCGTGGGCCGTGGTCGCGCTTCCGGACATGGCAAGACCTCAACTCGTGGGCACAACGGTCAGGGACAGCGTTCAGGCGAGAGCAAGCGATTTGGTTTTGAGGGTGGACAGACTCCACTTTTCCGCCGCTTACCGAAAATCCACAACTTTAACGACGTGCCCGAGCGCGATTGGGTCGAGCTCAACGTCGGTGCTCTCAACAATCTGAAAGCCAATGCGGAAGTGACTCCAGACTCTTTAGTGGAATGCAAACTTTTGCGCAAGCACAACAACAGCCTGCGCATTCTCGGCAACGGCGATTTGAAGGTGCCTCTGAAAGTGACAGCGCACCACGTAACTGCCGGCGCCAAAGCCAAGATCGAAGCAGCTGGCGGATCTGTCGAGCTTATCGTAGCCAAGGAAATTCCTGGCAAGAGAGCAAAACGGGCGCGTCAGGCCGTAGAACGTGCCGTTGAAAGAGAAGCAAAGCGCTTAGCTCCCAAACCCATCAAACAGAAAAAAGTAGGCGAGCCTAAGAAGAAAGCCGACAAAGCACCGCAGCCGCAAGGTGGTGGCGGCGGCGTCAAGAAGACTGATGCTAAGGGTGGTAAGGGCAAACCTGGCGACAAGTCGAAACAAAAGGGAAAAAAATAAAGCTTCTTGCTGCGCTTTCGTAATACCATGAACTTTGGACTTATCCTGAGTTGGATGAGGCAAGTCAGGAGCGCAGGCTAATGGGCGATAGTGGAGCAAGACGCGGAAACAGAATTGGCGGGCCTGAGGCTTTGCTTAAAGTCCTTGGTGCGGCCGGGCTCAAGGATCGCATTCTTTTTACCCTGGCTATGATCGCCGTCTATCGCATCGGCGTGCACATTCCCATTCCCGGTGTTGATCCTTCTGCTTTCGGCAAACACCCTGAGTTGGCCCAAAACCTGCTCGGTATGATCGATCTCTTCACAGGTGGAGCCTTGAACCGGCTTTCCATCTTCTCCATGGGCATCGGTCCATACATCACAGCCTCCATCATCATGCAGCTCATGTCTGTGGTTGTTCCCAAGTTGGAAGAGTTGCAGAAACAATCGGGTGAGCAAGGGCGCAAACGGCTGCAGCAGTACACACGATTTGCCACTGTCGGCCTGGCTGCCTTCCAGTCGGCGATGCTGGCTAATCTCCTTACTAAAATTCAAGCACCGCCGGTTGTCATTCATGGCGGTTTGCCGTTCATGATCAACACAACGATTATTCTCACTGCCTCGGCTGTTTTCGTCATGTGGATGGGTGAAATCATCACCGAGCGTGGTGTCGGCAACGGTGCCTCTTTGCTTATCTTTCTCGGTATCGCCTCGCGACTGCCTGTCATGATCAACAACACCTACCAGGCTGTGGAGACGCAGCAGTCGCCCACCTGGGGTGTGGCCGGCTTGTGCCTGGTCTTTTTGTGCCTCGTTGCTCTGATTGTCTGTCTGCAGCAAGGAGTGAGGAAAGTGATGGTCGCAGGTGCCCGCCGCAATGTCGGGCGCCAGGTATTTTCTGCACCAGATGACTATATGTATCTGCCTGTCAACCCATCGGGGGTTATGGCAATTATCTTTGCTTCATCGCTTTTGATGTTTCCTTCAACGGTGATGTCTTTCCTGGCCGCCAAACAAACAAAACCTGGTGATGTGGTGACCAACTTGATCAAGGGCGTGCCAGGCCTGGGAGAGTGGTTCACCACCATGACTCAACAGCATTGGGTGCAAGACGCGTGGCAAGTTGTCGCCACTGAATTTGCCAACACGTTCTCTTATTATCACTGGGAGCATTCCCTCATCTATTTCTTGCTTATCCTTTTCTTCGCCTTTTTCTATGCCTCCATTGTTTTGCCTGTGCGCGACATGGCTGAGAATCTCAGACGCTCAGGCAGAGCCATTCAAGGAGTGCGTCCAGGCCGACCAACTGCTGAGTTTCTGGAGAAGACACTCAACCGTTTGATCGTCATTGGCGCCACCGCCGTGGCGATTATCGCTATTTTGCCGATTCATGCCGAGCAGGCTTTCCAGGTGCAAACTTTGCAGGGGCTGGGCAGTACATCGCTTATCATCCTTGTTGGCGTGGCTATCGATACGCAGCGCCAGATCATGACTCACGCTTTATCCGCCCGTTATCAGACACGCGGATTATTTAGATCAAGTGACAAGAGGGATATGTGATATGCGAATACTTTTTCTGGGCGCACCGGGTGCAGGCAAAGGTACCCAGTGTCAAAGACTGGCGGAAAAACTGAATCTGCCCCATCTGTCGTCTGGAGATATTTTGCGTGGTGCGGTCGACCAGGGCACGCCGGCAGGCATCGCCGCCAAACCCTTTATGGACAAAGGTGTCTTCGTGCCTGACAACGTGCTTGTCGATATGTTCAAAGAACGGCTTTCCACCCCAGGTTGCGCTCGAGGCTTCATTCTTGATGGTTTTCCCCGCAATATCGCTCAGGCAAAAGCGCTTGACGTTATGCTGGAGGAGATAAAAGCGCAGCTCACGTACGTGATCAATTTAAATGTGGATGAGCGTCTTTTGAGCGAGCGCATCACCGGGCGCCGCACATGCAGCAGCAAAGACTGTGCCGCTGTCTATCACACCAAATTTTCGCCGCCGGCAAAAGACAACATCTGTGACAAATGCGGTGCTGTCCTGTCGCAGCGCTCTGACGATAAAGAAGAGCTGGTCAAGAAGCGACTCGATACTTATCGTGAACAGACCCAACCGTTGATCGAGTACTATGACGGTAAGCATGTGCTTAAAACTGTTGATGGAGAAGGCAATCCAGACAACATCTTTGACGCCATATTGCACACTTTGAAAGTTACCTGTTGACACTGCTCTATGATCCTCACTGAAGACGCCGATCTTGAATTGATTCGCAAAGCTGGTCGCCTGGCTGGAGAGGTGCTTGAGCATCTGACTAAAATCGCTTGCGCTGGAATGTCCACCTGGGACCTTGATGTGGTGGCTGAGAAAATGATTCGTGATGGGGGAGCGCTTCCCACTTTTAAGGGCTATCGAAATTTTCCCTGCACGATCTGCGCTTCTGTAAATGAGGAAGTGGTGCACGGCATTCCCAACAAGAAGAAAATTCTCAAAGACGGCGATATCTTGAGCATGGATATTGGCGCCACATTCAGGCGTCAGACCAACGGCAGCAAATTTGATTTTATCGGCGACACGGCTATCACCATTGCCATTGGCACCATCACTCCGCGTCTGAAAAAACTTCTTGCTGATACTCAGCAGTCTCTATATGACGGAATGAAAGCCTGCCGTGCCGGTGCCAATCTGGCTGAAGTGGGAGGGGCCATTGAAGATATCGCCAGAGCTAACAACTATGGACTTGTACGTGATTACGGCGGCCACGGCATCGGCCCTGATTATCACGAAGATCCCTTTATATTCAACTATCGAACCGAACAGGGTAGCAGGGTGAAACTGAAACCTGGTATGGTTATAGCGATTGAACCAATGTTCAATCAAGGCGGCGATCACGTCAAAACAAAGTCTGACGGCTGGACTGTTGTAACCAAAGATTACAAGCCATCAGCACATTTCGAGCATTCTCTTTTAGTCACTGATGGAGAGCCTGAGATCTTGACGAAGCGCCCAAGCGAGGTAATTGGATGACGAAACAGGGTGTAATCGAGTTCGAAGGTACGATCCGGGAATCGCTGCCCAATGCGATGTTTCGAGTCGAGCTCGACAACGGCCACAAAGTTCTCGCCCACATCTCAGGCAAGATCCGCAAAAACTTTATTAAGATTCTTCCAGGAGATCGAGTAAGAGTAGAGCTGACGCCTTACGATCTAACACGTGGAAGAATTACTTATCGCATCAAAGATTGATGTACAATTTGTAGTTCGCCACCAGCTGCCAGCTAAACTCGCGTTCACGCTTGCTTAGAGCAGTAAGTGATACTTTGGGTCCTTTACATTATCGCGCGATAATCTCGCGCAGCGAGTTAATCATGAAGGTCAGAGCGTCTGTCAAAAAAATCTGTGATAAGTGCAAAGTGATCCGCCGTAAAGGTAGGGTTGCCATCATTTGCGAAAACCCGAAGCATAAGCAACGGCAAGGATAAGCGAGGAACGTCTCAGTTAAGCTGAGCGGTTTAAGAGGAGTTGAGAGGAATACATGGCCCGCATAGCTGGTGTTGATCTGCCAAGAACCAAGCGCGCAGAGATTGCCCTTACTTACATTCACGGTATTGGGCGAACGACTGCAACCAAGATTTGTAAGAAAGTAAATGTGCCCAACGAACGCCGGGTGCAAGATCTGACTGAAGATGAAGTGGGCCGTTTAAGAGAAGAGATCGAGAAGTCTGGATTGCAAGTCGAAGGTGACTTGCGCCGGGTGGAAGGCTTGAACGTCAAGCGCTTGATCGAAATCAACTGCTACCGTGGTCAGCGCCATCGTCGCGGCTTGCCAACCAGAGGTCAGCGCACCAAGACAAACGCGCGCACAAGACGTGGTCGCAAGCGTCTTACCGTTGCAGGCAAGAAGATTGCTCCATCTAAGGGCTAAATCATTCGTAGGTGAGACGCTGAGCGTCATTACAAGTAGGGTCGCGCCAGGCGCGAAAAAATCAACAAAGGACAGAACGCAAAGTTATGGCTAAGTCTCCCAAGGCTAGAACCAAAAAGAAAGAAAGACGCTATGTGTTGCAGGGAATAGTGCACATTCAAAGCACTTTTAACAACACAATCATTGCCTCTACTGATCCACAGGGTCAGGTGATTGCCTGGGCTTCAGCCGGCACTGTGGGATTCAAGGGCGCCAAGAAGGGCACGCCCTTTGCCGCTCAACAAGCTGCTGAAGCTGTGGCTCGCCGCTCCATGGACCAGGGCATGAGACAGGTGGAAGTTCTGGTCAAAGGCCCAGGAGCCGGCCGTGAGACTGCTATTCGTGCTTTGCAAGCCGCCGGCCTGGAAATCACGTTGATCAAAGATGTCACCCCCATTCCTCACAACGGCTGTCGACCGCCTAAGCGTCGTCGCGTCTAAGCTTTTCAGGAGATACACAGTTGGCCAGGTATACGGATTCAGTTTGCAAGCTTTGCCGAAATGAAGGCACCAAGCTATTTTTAAAAGGGTCGCGTTGCTACACGACCAAGTGCGCCATTGAAAGACGCCGCTATGGTCCCGGCCAACATGGGCAGGATCGCAAGAAGCAATCGGAATATGCTTTGCAACTGCGTGAAAAACAGAAAGTACGCCGTTTCTACAGCGTGCTTGAACGCCAATTCTCAGCCTATTTCGAAGTAGCGAGCAAACAGAAAAAAGTTCCCACTGGTCTTAAACTTCTGCAGCTGTTGGAGTCACGCTTCGACAATATCCTTTTTCGTTCCGGCATGGTCGCTTCTCGCGCTCAGGGCCGACAGCTGATCTTGCACGGTCACTTCACCATAAACGGCAAACGTGTTTCCGTTCCTTCGGTGGAGTTGAAGCCAGGGCACGTTATATCAGTTCAAGAAGACAGCAAGAAGTTGATCAAGCAGCTGATCGAGTCCAATCCTTCGCCTGTGGCGCCTAATTGGATGAGTGTCAATCTTGAAAACCTGACTGCTTCGATTGTCAATTTGCCCGCCCGTGAAGACCTGGACGCCACGATCAAAGAAGCGCTCATCGTTGAGTATTATTCGCGATAAGCAATCCAGAGAGATTTGAGATCTACGTTGATATAAACGACCTGATGGAGAAGATATGGAACCTCTAAAGATCAAGTGTCTTGAGAATAAAACAGGAGCCGACGGCTCGATTTACGGAAAGTTTGTGATTGAGCCACTGGAGCGCGGTTACGGCACAACCCTCGGTAACGCTTTGCGCAGAGTGTTGCTTTCATCTTTGGATGGAGCGGCAGTCTCGGCAGTGCGCATCGATGGTATCACTCATGAGTTCACCACCATCCCCGGTGTGGTGGAAGATGTCATCGACATCATGCTCAACCTGAAAGGACTTGTCGTCAAGACATTCAGCAACGATCCGCAGTATCTGCATCTTGATGTAGAGCGTCCAGGACCGGTCACCGGCCGTGATGTCATGTGCCCGGCTGATGCCACCATTATCAATCCTGATTGGCAACTTTGCACATTGGCCGAAGGTGGTCGAGTGCGAGCGGAAGTGACTGTAGAGCGCGGTCGCGGTTATGTGCCGGCTGATTCGCACAGCCACTACAAGCAAGCAATCGATGTGCTGCCAATCGACGCAGTCTTCATGCCCGTTCGCAAGGTGAGCTACAACGTCGAGCCCACTCGCGTTGGTGAATCTACCGACTTCGACAAATTGACCATGGAAATCTGGTCCAACGGTTCTATCGATGCCACTGAAGCGATAAGCCAGGCCGCTCGCCAGGTAATCGAACATTTGCTCCCCATCGCCGAACTGTCTGGCAAACCGATGGTGCCGGCTGCCACACAGCCTGCCCAGACCGACGGCAAACACTCATCTATCTCGATTGAAGAGCTCGAACTTTCAGTTCGTGCTTACAACTGCTTGAAGAGAGCCAACATCAACTCGCTGGGCGAGCTGCTGAAGCTGTCTTACGACGATCTGATGAACATCAAGAACTTCGGCAAGAAGTCTGCTGATGAAGTCATCGAGCGTCTTAGACAGTTTGGTTTGACTCTGGCTGATACACCTAAAGACAAGTAGACAAGTAACCACCAAGGAAGTTAAGGATCATGCGTCACCGAGTACCTGGCCATCGAGTTGGTCGTCCTGCAGATCAGCGCAAAGCACTGCTTCGAGCGCTGGCTACTGAGTTGCTCAGGCACGACGAAATCGTCACCACTCTGGCGAAAGCAAAAGCGGTGCGACCTGTAGTAGAGAAGCTGATCACCAAAGGCAAGAAAGGCTATCTGGCAGATCATCACGCTCTTTACGACAAGGCCAAAGCCGGTGATGTCGATGCTGCCAAGCAAATTGCCAGAGCCGTGCATTTGCGCCGTCAGGTGGGCTCATACCTTTACAGATCGCCAACCGACGAAGTCGATGTCGTCAGCCGAGTTTTCGATGAAGTGGCGCCTCGCTATGCCACTCGCAAAGGCGGCTACACGCGTATTTTGAAGGCTGGTCCCCGCCGTGGTGACAACACCCCGATGGCCATCATTCAACTCGTCTAGAAATAAGCAGGGTGCTCAGGATAGCTTTGCTTCTTGAGTATGCAGGCAGATCTTTCCATGGTTCGCAATACCAGGTCGGCGTGCGCACTGTGCAGTGCGACCTGGAAAATGCGCTCAGCGCCTATTTGCGCCAGCCTGTAAAGACCGTTTTCAGCGGCCGCACCGACGCTGGTGTGCACGCAGCCGGGCAAGTGGTGCATTTTGATGTGCAGGATGAGGCCGTCGATCTGTGGCGTCTTTGCTGGGCGCTTAACGGCATTCTCAAGAGCGATGCCAGTGTAATACGCGCTCAAGTCGTGCCTGCCACTTTTCATGCCCGATTTACAGCTGTAGAGCGTCAGTATGTGTATCGAATCTTGAATCGTCCACAAAGATCAGCCATCTTAAAAGATAATCATTATTTTGTTCCCTTTGTTCTCGATCCGGACTTGATGAAAACGGCTGCTCATGCGCTTCTGGGCAGTCATGATTTCGTTGCTTTTCGGTCCACGAACGCGGATAGAACCTCGACTGTATGCGATGTGCAAGCTTGCGAATTATTGAAATTAGATGAAGGGCGGCTTGAGTTCTGGATTACAGCAAATCACTTCGTGTACAATATGGTTCGCATTATTGTCGGAACCCTAATCCAGATTGGGCTTGGCAAAGAGGCGCCCGAGAGCTTGAGCAAAGCTCTTGAGTGCGGCGACCGTAAATTGGCTGGTCCGACAGCCCCCTCTTGGGGTTTAACTCTGAACTCGGTAAAATACCCAGATACGTACAATCTATTTCAAACGAACTCATTATTGAGTTGTCCAGGAGAACTGACGTGAATACCTACTGTCCGAAAGCCGAAGACATTACCAGGGTCTGGCATTTAATCGACGCCGACGGTAAGACGCTTGGTCGCGTATCTACTGAGGTGGCCAACCTTCTGCGTGGCAAAGGCAAGCCTGAATTTACCCCCCACGTTGATTGTGGTGACTTTGTCATCATCATCAATGCCGAAAAGATCAAAGTGACTGGCAAGAAAGAGCTGCAAAAGGTCTATCATCGCCACTCCGGATTTCCGGGTGGGCACAGGCAAGAGACTTTAGGGGCGCTGCGCCGCCGCCGCCCGGTGGTGATCCTTGAACGAGCGATTCGCGGTATGATTCCGCACACCCGCCTGGGCGATCGTCAATTCACACACTTGAATGTGTATGAAGGGACCAAGCATCCCCATGAAGCCCAACAACCCAAAGTTTACGAACTCGTCGGCTGATAGTCCCAGAGGAAGAAGTTTAGATGACCAGCGTTATCCAGTATTACGGCACCGGCAGAAGAAAATGCGCAACCGCACGCGTGCGCCTGATTCCAGGTACGGGCCAGGTTTCCATCAACAACCGCACTATTGAAGATTACATCGGCGGTCGGCATGGACTGACCAAACAAGTTTTCGAGCCGTTCCAATCAGCCGATGCCATGGGTCGATTTGACGTTCTTGTCTCCGTTATGGGTGGTGGCATCTCCGGTCAAGTCGGCGCTATCCGCCACGGCATCGCCAGAGCCTTATCTGAAGCCGCTCCCCAGAACCGACCGATCTTACGCACCGATGGAATGTTGACCAGAGATTCCCGGGTCAAAGAAAGAAAAAAATACGGTCGCAAGCGAGCACGAAAACGCTTCCAGTTCTCCAAACGCTAAAGAGATTTTTTGGGTCCAGCTTCGCGGCTGGACCATCTGTTTGAGAGTCTGTGGGCACTATCGGCGGTGCTCATTATGCTTCCTTCGCTTCCTGATCCAGGCGCTCCAAGATCCACGCTTTTGCTAGCGTCGATGGCGGAATGTGTTTCCTATTGGCGTAGCTGGTGAATCGCTCAAGCTGGTCAGCGGACATAGCCAAATTTAACTGAGTGCGTCCAGCTTTCCGCGCTGCCACCCTCGCCTCACACTCCGCCGCTAACTTATCCATTTCTTTCTCTTCCGCCGGCGTCAGATCATGTACGTAGCCTGCTGCCTCCAGCTCATCCAGTCCGTATTTTTCAAAATAGCCGTTCAGCTCTTCCGCTGACGCTCCAGCATCAGGCGGCGGTGGGATCTGCGGTTTTACCTTCTTTCTAGTTGCCATGTTCGTTTGCCTCTGGACTTGTATTGCCGGGTTTCGTAGTCACGTGCCGGCATCCCATGAAAAACAAAGTAGGATTTGTCTGGCTCTTTCCGGTACCCAAAGTGCAATATCCGTCCAGTTTCCGTCTTTCCTATCAGCCAGTAGATGTCACCGATCCGCCGGCGCAGGCGCTTTGGGTCCTTAAAGCATTCCTCGGCTTCCTCCGGCGTCACGCCATGCTTGGCCAGGTTTTCATGATCCGCAATTCCATCATAGCATTATATAGCAGAATATAGGGAATGGTGGGTTACCAGGAATCTTCACGCCAGGGCGAGCGGGGCTTTTCAATGACACTAAATGCGGTGCCTCCGATGGCGGTATCGCATGTGGTGAGTGGCACGCTGCCGGACAAATACGAGCTTAAGTCACGCTTTGATCGGTTTCCGGTTGATAAACCTTCCAACTGCCGGTAATTAGCTTAAAATCACCATCTTCGTCTGCGGTATCCTTTTCTGGATTGAGGATCTTCATCAACGAATCGTAGCTGGCCTGCGATTTCTTGGTATCGGGATGGTCGGGACCGAGAATCTTTTTGCGAGTATCCAGAGACTTCTTGTACATCGGTTCAGCCTTGGCATACTTTTGCTGAACGTAAAAGAGCGAGGCAAGGTTATAGTACCAGGCGGCTACTATTGGAGCTTCTGACCCGTAATGCTTTTCAAACGCGCTCAAAACGCCCTGACTGAGCAATTCTGCATCGTCATATCGGCCTTGAGCATAATAACAGTGCGCCAGCTCACCGGCTGTGCCGATAGTGGTGATATGGTCGGGGCCGAGCTGGTCTGTTTTGAAGCACAATAAATCAGACAGAATCGGCACGACCTGGGAGTAGCGTCCTGCTTGCGCCAAAAGCTTTGCATATTCGTGGGCTGCACGCGTCCAGTACAACTGCTTGTCGAACTGAAGGTGCATAGATTCTTCGTAAAGCTTTTTCCACAGCGATGTCACTACTTCCAGATCTTCTGAATCTGCTTGAGCTTCCGCTTGCTGCTTCAACTCTTCCCAGTGCAACTGGCGTGCGCTGGTACAATTCGATCTGCGTTTCTTATTGGCTTGTTTAGCTCGTACAGCCGCTCTGACGAATGAATCATGATCGAGGGAATCTTCGTAGCCATCGTCGGCAGTGACGATACCAGAAGTCATTTTGATGGCGTCGGAGTTGTCACCGGGGTCAATTGAATCGGCGACAAATTTCTGGAAAATCTCCACAAACTCTCGGCATTCATTCTCGCCCTTCAACGGCAAGAGCATGGCAAATTCGAAGTCTCGATAATGTCCGATAATGTCGTAGGACGCAGCGATTGCTCTGAAACTACTAGCTACTCTTTGCAATTTCTCGTTCGACATGGCCTCGTTTTTGTGCCAGATTTCAAAAATAACAAGAGCGAACGGCATTTTGCAGTCGCCGTAGCGGTCCAGCTCTCGTTGGAGAAACAGCATAAAGAGAGGAAAACTGAGAAAGCCCGTCTCATAGCGTGTAAGTTCACGTTCGGCTTTCGTGATCAACCTTGGATCGATGACAGTTTCCGCCTCAGGAATCCTTTTCTGAGTCGCAGCCTGTCCTTCCAGAGAGATCAAGTTGCATGACAGCAGGTTAAATACGATTGGAATCCAGACTGGCTTTTGTAGACCAAGCTTGTGGATGACATCGGCTAATGTCACTTTGCCGTCCAAAGAGTCGTAGACCTTCTTCTGCATAGTGAAATCAATGGGCATGCCGGCAGACATCTTGTCGGCAAAGGCTTCCTCAGACAGCGCGCCCAACTTGTTGTGGAGCACGGATGTCGACTTCACATTCGCTGAATCAAGATAAGTGCTGTAATCTTTCAGGCAAGCGCCTTCGAGAAGCAACACTTCCAGCTTGCGCCTGATCGTTCGCTCGGATGTTTTCCTTTCCGGATTGAAGGAGAAACTACCCGACTGCCAGATCAGGGCGCTTAGCAAAACTGGATCGCCAACGATCGGTTTTTCGTCCACTATGTTTAGCATCTTGATTTGACAGGCATGAACGGGATTCCCATCTTCTAGATAAATCTCGATGCCCTCTACCGTGTCCTGCAAATCCAGGCGACCTGTCATTTTGCAAATGCTTATTGATTGCAAAATGCCTGTCAGCTCCACTTTGCTTAATTCGCCTGAGAGATTGACATTTCCCGTGCTGGTGGAGGGCGAGATGGTTGGCAATGCGTTTTTTGTCAGCTTGAGGGCATTAAATCTGCCCGTTCTTTTCGCCAGGTCGGGCGTTGGCATCTGTTGGGTGTTGGCCTGGGTGGTTTTGCTCTCTTCTACACCCTGTTTGGAGGAGTCACCTATCAATTCCACGATCAGCCCCAGATCGCCAGTAAAGTGGGTCCATATGGGCGATCTTTCTTGATTCTTATACTCTCCGTACACCCATCTTATGTTCTCCGCACCCACCATGCCGGTTCTGGCTCGCATGGGCTCGCTAATGACCAGTACTTCCACGAAATAGGTTGTGCTGTGCTGCATCCAGTTGACCATATAGGCTTGACCGACGTTCCTTTCGGCCAGTTTCAGCAGCTGAAGCAGTACTGGGTGAGTCGGCGCAGCATTCAGAGTGGTGGTCTGGTGGGCCGGCCAGTTTCCTGAGAGTTTGTTCAACGTTACCGCTCCTTACACGCGATTCGGCGGAATCCCCTAACCATTCTCACTGTTCCCTTTTTTAGGTTTGTTCCCTCACCAGCAGGTTAAACGCCCCTTTCAATAATGATTTTACTATCTGTGCCATATTGACCACTAGTTTGACCACCAGTTTGATCGTCACGGTTAGCAAACGTGATCGTTAGCCGAAGAATCGACGAGAGGAAAAGGAGAGCACCGGTCTGAATGTCCAGCCGTTAGCGATCGCTGCATGCATGAGCGGATTTCTCATTTCAGAATCGAGAAAGCGATAGTTATATGCTGATCCCAGCTGCCATTGGTCATCTTTGTAGATCAACCCGAATTGCGCACCACGCTCATATTGATAGAAGACAATGCCACGAAAAAATTCCAGTGACCAGTTGAGAGTTGCGATACCGGTTGACCAGGCAATGGTGCGATCTTCTTCGATTACGCGCACCGTGGAGTCTTTCTCGCATAAGCGCAGAGTAATTGTGTGCTGTTTCTCCAGACCGTTATCCTGCATCAGGTCAGCCCATTTTGCATTGACGATCTGCCATTGGGCTATGAGATCTCCATTGTGTTTTTCCTTGACTGTAAAAGGCAGATCTAGATCGTTCAGTGCCAACATTTGTGCACGCAGCTGCGCGGCACTGCCAGGTGTGGAATTCTTAGATGGTCGGGCGGTGCCAGCCCAGCTGCTGCCCCGCGTAAACCAGATGCCTGCCCCAACGACACAGAGCATCACTGCTGACAAAAGTACAAACAACTCGGCATTGGTAGTCTCATGAATTCTCAGCAAAGCGTTGAGTAATCCAATCAGCAACATGATCAGGAAAGGAATGAGGAAGAACGCCAGATACACGCATATGAAAATAGTGATTCGCTTGCCTTTCGACTTCGTTGCGGCAATCTTGGCGAGCAGTTCTTTAACAACCTCTGACACTTTCGATCACCTCATTGCCCCACTTCAGTGCCTGTCTCTTCTGCAGTTTTGAAGGAAGTGAGGTTCAATCGTTCAACCTTCTAATTGTAGACCCGTCCTCCACCGATAGAATTGGGGCCATATCTTTGTGCCTCGATTTTTTGCAGAAGAAACGAACCGCCCCGATCGATTTCTACGATAACGGGGCGGTCAGCGCTATTGAGAGAGGTGATTTTAGTCTTTCACTTGGATACGACCAACCATACCTGAGCCGTTCTTACCTTCAAACACCGTTGCTTCTGTTACGCCTGCCGGACCTTGCGTCAGGTACCCGTTGCCGACTTTAAGGGTGACGGTTCCATCTTCGTTTATCTGCGCCACTTTCTTATTGTTGGCATCCATGATGGCACCATCCGTGTCCTTGTGATAGCCTTTCGGTAGTGGTTCTTTGATGCTAGCAGAGGGATCCATCGCAACATCATGGCCGTTGGGCATGTGTTTTGTTCGACCAGCCACGGTCACTTCTATACCGTTGGGATACTTGACCGACGTGCTTTCTTGCGTCCACCCGGAGTCTTGTTTCTCTACCGTGTGTTTTACGTCTTTTGGATTGAGCCCCGCTTGTTTCAGCTCTCTGTCGCTGGTCAGCTCAGCTCCTGTTTCGTATTTGCTACTCAGTCTCAGTGCACTTTCGGATTTCATCAGGGCCGTGTTGCCATCTACTAACTCGAGCTGTGGGAAACCATTGTTGGTAATTGTTGCTGATGATTCCAACTGACTGAGTTGACGCAACGAGCCATTCTGGAGCAAATCGGGCAACAGTGAAGAGAGATTGCTCGTCTGAGCCGCTTCCATATGTTCAGCTTTGTTATCGAGTTCATGTGCAGCCATTTTTTCCTCCTCGAGCCTTGCGGCTCGGTTCATTTAACGCCTTGGGGTTTCATGCAGACGAATCTACAGAGGATTTGTATCCAAGTCGTTTATGTCCTGAAATTGGCGGTGTGCCTATACTTCCGGCACCAACATGTAGCCAACTCGATGGATGGTTCGCACCATTGATTCTTTGCCATCAACGTCAATTTTGTGGCGCAATCGCATGATCTGCAAACGCACCGTATCCGGTGATGCGTCCGACTCTGATGACCAGACCCGATCCATAATTGCCTCAGCGCTGAACGGCTGATTAGGGTGTCGTAGCAGGAACTCCAGCAAAGAATATTCCTTTGGCTGAAGACTGAGTTCCTTGCCGTTCGACAAAACTTTTCTGCTGGCCGGGTCGAGCGAAACATGACCAGCCGTAAGCACAGTTGCCCTGACTTCAGTTGCCCCACGGCGCAAAAGCGCTCGCAAGCGGGCCGACAGCTCCTGCAAATGGAATGGCTTCGTTAAATAATCATCTGCTCCGGCATCCAACCCTGTGGTCTTATCCTCAATCTCCTTCTTACCCGTGAGCATGAGAATCGGCGTTTGTCCGCCATCCTGCCTGAACTGCTGACAGATCTTTGGACCAGAAACTCCGGGCAGTTCCCAATCTAGAATGACCACGTCGTATTTATAAAACTTCAGCCGCTCAAGCCCTTCAGCACCGTCATAAACGGGCTCAGGCACGTGCTTCTCACCCGTGAGCCAGTCCACGATTAATTCAGAAAGCGCCTTGTCATCTTCGACGATCAAAATTTTTGCCATTGCTTTGTGCTCTGCATCTCCTCCGAGTGCCATATTAGCAAGTACGATATCCGTGGCGACAGGTGAGGCATGTCATGCGGATCAATTTAAGGCTATGGCACCAGGGGTTAATCCTGGTTGGTGTGCCGATTGGATTAATGCTGATCTTTGTCCTCTCGCTTTCTTTTTTGCTTGGTAAGGCAGAGCAGAAGGCGCAAGAAGTAAATCGATCAAAAACCATTGTTTCGCAAGCCAATTCGTTGCTCAAAGAATACTTTGATGCAGGCTCGCAGTTGCTGTTTTTCAAATACACGAAGAGCGAAAGCTCGCGTGTTCGTTTCGAGCAACATTTGTCCAACAGCGCGGAGAATTTTCAAGAACTTCACGAACTGTTGAAGGATGATCCCACAGAGTTGCAGATGCTCAACAATCTCCAGGCTTCTGCTGAAAAGGGCATCACTCTTCTAAAAGACTTTGCCCGCAGGCTGCAGGCGCAAGAGACTATCTCCAGTCTAGAATCGACTCTTATCTACAAACAGTTCAATCAAGCCGGTATCGACTTTACCAACAAGGAGCATGACTTCGTCAGTGCCGAGACCGAGAAACATCGCATTAGTGAAGAGGAAGAAGAGAAGAGCAAGGCCCTGGTGAAGGTTTTTCTATTGTCCGGCGTGGTAGCGGCTCTTCTGGTGGGAGCACTGCTGGTGTTTTTCACGAGAAACACAACAGCAAGAGTGGCTAAACTTATGGAAAACACCGTGTTGCTACGTTCGAATCAGCCACTGCTTCCTGCGCTGCAAGGCGGCGATGAGATGGCTCGGTTGGATCGATCCTTCCGCATGATGGCAGCGGACTTAGCCGAAGCGACACGCAAAGAGAGAGCCATTCTCGACAATGCTGTCGACGTGATTTGTTCGATCAATTCCGATGGCAGGTTTAAAGCCGTCAATCCGGCATCATTAGCTGTTTGGGGATATTCGCCTGAAGACCTGATCGGGCTGCATTTTGCTGAGATCTTTGCCAAAGAGGACGTGCCAAAATTTCGCGCCGCTCTCAATCAAATCAAGCAGGATAATACGCTGGTCACTCTGGAGAACGAGGTTGTCACCCCTGACCAACAGCGGGTTAGCATGCTCTGGTCGCTGCGTTGGTCAGACGCTGAGCGCGCCCTTTTCTGTGTCGCCCATGATATATCCGATCGCAAACGTCTCGAGCAGTTGAAACAAGAGTTCCTGGCTGTGATCAGCCATGAACTGAGAACACCGCTCACATCTCTGCAAGCGACCCTGACGCTGATAGGAACGGGAATGTATGGACAGCTTTCAGAAAGCGGCCAAAAGCGCATCAGAAGCGCTGAGTCAAGCGCAACACGATTGATTATGCTAATCAACGACTTGCTCGACATTGAGAAAATGGAAGCCGGCAAGTTGAGTATGACTTATCAGGACGTCAATCTTGCCGAGATCGTGGAGAATTCGATTGAGTCTGTGCGCGGCTTTGCCGAGGATTATGGGATCACCCTCAAGGCGACAGAAAACGCGCCGGTAAAAGTCCTGGCAGATTCAGACAGACTCGTGCAAGTCATGGTTAACCTGTTGTCCAACGCGATCAAGTTTTCCAAGAGCGGAACGGGCGTCGAGGTCAAGATTGCGCAGAAAGGCGAATTTACCGAAGTGTATGTTGTAGACCATGGTGCTGGAATTCCAGAAGGCTATGAGCAGAAAATATTTGAGAAATACGAGCAAGTTCCCAATGCTAAAAGTGGCAAGAGGGGCGGAACCGGACTCGGACTACCTATATGTAAAGCAATTATCGATCAACATGGTGGCACAATTGGAGTCAGACCCACGCCCGGAGGCGGTAGCACTTTCTGGTTTTCTATTGCCCGCGTAGGTGGTGGCGCGGGCGCGGCGCCCACCACGGTGTGAGACGAAAAACCTCAGCCGCTGGCGTTTTTCCAGGATAAACAACTTGTAAACAAAGTGCCGATATAGTTTCTTCATCGGCGCAACCGAAACACAAACGGCGAAAGGCTTAACGAGACCCTCGATGTACGCGGGTCGACTCTGTCTCGGAGGATTTTACTAATGGCCAATCATGAAAATTTCGAATCAAGCAAAGCCGCAGACTCAGTGCAAGAAGGCAAGTTGAGCAATCTGTCAGCTTATTCGATGGAGCGCTCCCTTCCGATTCAATCGGGACGTGACCAGAACAACGGTCTCATCGAGAAGGGTGTTTTGCCTGCCATCAGCTTTATGGAAATGTCCAGCGAGGCCCGCACCGGAACGCCTGCTACTGCCACAGAGTTTAAAGACTCAGGCGTCAAAGTGCAGCACGGCAAAGACGGCAGCACAACCGGCGAATATCCAACCGGAGTGAAAATCGAATCCACCCCAGCATCAAAATCAGACAAGAGCAACATCGAGTTGGAGCCAACCACTAGAGTCGAGA
>Ga0182024_10012147_pt1 | contig 17082 bp, 21 predicted proteins | sample P32metaG_FD_120480 | JGI IMG/M metagenome (GOLD analysis project Ga0182024, IMG submission 120480) | Permafrost microbial communities from Stordalen Mire, Sweden - P3-2 metaG (Illumina Assembly) | ecosystem: Environmental > Terrestrial > Soil > Wetlands > Permafrost | place: Sweden: Stordalen...
GCAGAATCGACGGCACGCGTCGCGCGAGCATCGTCTTGCCGCAGCCCGGCGGCCCGACCAGGACGACGTTGTGGCCGCCGGCGGCGGCGATTTCGAGCGCCCGCTTTGCCAGCGTTTGGCCGCAAGCACCATGTGGAGTAAAGGGAGCACACCCCATGCGGCTAAGCGTGGAGAACCCTATGAGAGCAGATGCATGGGGTCTTTGTGCCGTGTCGTCCGACGGCCAAATGGAGAGTTTGCCGTACCAGGAGGCGTGGATACGCGAACGAGCAGCAGAGAACGAATGGACGCTCGGGCCGATCTACGGCCTCGACCGCTCCGCCACGGGCAAGAACGGCGTGCGCGCAACGGTGCGGGAGATGGTCGATGCGATTCGGGACACACCGAAAGCGCAGCGGCCAAAGCGTGTCCTGCTCATCCGGACAGATCGGCTGGGGCGCGAACTCCTAGAGGTCATGGCGCTGCTTTACGAACTGCGCGACCTCGGCATTACACTCCACACTCGGACCGATGGCGACCTCGGCCTATCACGCGTCACGGAGCAGTTGCCGACGTTGTTCCACGCGGTCCTCGCAGCACAAGAGAACGAGGTCAGACGCGACAAAGCTTCGGCCGTCTACTCGCGCAAGAAGCGCGCTCTCGAAGAACACCGGAAAACTCGGCAGGCCGTCGAGGGTCGCGCCATCGCGGTGAGTCCCCGTGCTCCGTACGGCCTGCGTTTCGACGACGGCTACTTCGTCCCGAAGCCACCCGAGTCGGATGCCGTGAAGCTCGCCTTCGAGATGAAGTGCGCGGGCTACGGTGCCCACAAGATCGCGAAGAAGCTGGCCGACGTCGCGCCGCCCCTTACTCGTAAGGACGGCACCGAAGTTTCGCAGCATTGGGAGAACGGCCGCGTCCTTGGGCTGCTCAAAATGGACGTGTACCGTGGCGTCGTGGTGGACGAGGCCACATGGTTACGCGCACAGCGTCCGCTGCGCGAGGTGGCGCAGCCAACGCGCCGTTGGCCTTGGCCGTTGGGCGGAGCGCTCCAGTGCGTCTGCGGGCTGCCTCTCGTGGGCCTGGCGGGCTCGCAGCCGGAACGCTGGCGCTGGTACATGTGCCGGAACCTGCCGGCCCACGGCGGCAAGTCCGTCTGTCACCGCAACACGCTGATCGAAGACCAATTCGTTTCGCTGCTGGCGGAGTTAGCGGCGTCACCCGACATCGTCGCCAAGTACACGAAAGCCGCCGACACCGGAGACCGCAAGCTTGCGCTCGCGCGTCTCTCGCAACTGCGAGCGGAATTGTCCAAGCATGACGAGCGCCGGAAGCGCCTGCTGCGCGGATACGAGGATAGCGTTGTCGGGGATGCCGACTATCGGGAGCGCATGGCCGAGTTGAAGGCCGAGTACGAGGCACACCGTAACGAGGCCGACCAGCTCGAACGAGAAGTTGCTGTCGCGAACGCAAACCGGCTGTCCGCATCGCAGGCGAACGGCGTCCTACAAGATGCGGCGCGGGTATGGGCCACGGCGGACAACGACGACCGCCGTGCGATTGCAAAGGCTGTCGGCAAAGTGGTTGGTGGGCTCGTTGTATTGCGTGACGGGAAGCTTACAGCCAAGGGTCAGTCGGAAGCGGAACGCCCCTCGGCACAAAAGCAGCAACGCAGCTAGACACTTCGCCGATGTCAAAAAGGAAAGGGCCCCGAATCGGACCGGGGCCTTTCTACCTGGCTTGACTTGACAGGACCTGACTCGACAAGGCTTGTCGCGACATGACACGGCAGGACGTGACGCGACTAGCGTTCAGACGCTAGCGAGTAGTGCTGTGGCTTGATCGGCGTGGCGGGCGACGCGGTTCAGTTTCTTAGTAGCCCGCGCATCGTCTGTGAACAGACTTTGTAACGCATGTACGAGGGCGACGGCGGAAGCAAGACGCCTCGATGCCACACCGAGGACTTCATCACGGTACGCTGCACTGTTGCGTACCTCGTCGAGCGTCACAATGTCTTCGGTTCCGTCTGACGTCGTAACACGGTGGAATGCGCGAATGACCTTCGGTGCCTCGTCGGGCGCTTCGATGACACGACCAACGTGGCGGATAATGTATGACGCCTGCTCACGGCGGTAGAGCACACCGCATTTTGCGTCGTCCCATTCAAGAGCGTCGTGGAGCGGAGACGACGGGTCGCGAGCATCTTCAACGAACACGTCTTCGTTGAAATGCTGGTGTTGACGGCGGAGTTCGGCGATGCGTTCGCCGTAACGCTGTGCCTTTTCAGGTGAAAGCCGATTGTTGACAGCTACAAATGTTTCCACGCGGACTTTCCTTAGTGCGATGGTGGGGGCAACTTGACTTGACTAGAGTCGGCGTGACCTGGCTCGACCGGGCGCGACGGGGCGGGACTAGACAGGGTGTTATGAAACGATGCTGACGATCTCGAAACGTCCCATGCCGAATGACTTCCGCAAGTAGAGCGGACCGATGCCGACACGTTCACCGGCAAATTGAAGTGCTTGCACGAAATGGGCCTTGCTCAAAGTCTGTTCATACAGCACGACTTGGAAGGCAGCCGACCAGTCTGTGTATTCAAAGCGATAGCGAAGACCTTTGGTCATGCCCTGTTTCAAGTAGTCCCGGCGGATGTGATGCTCGCCAACGTCAAGCAGCATAAATTCCTTGGGTATCCGAAAGCCCGTTTCCAGGGCTTTTTTGTGATAGGACATGCCCTTGGCCCAGCCAGCGATCACAGCTTGGAATACTGCTGTCGTCGGATGTGCAAACACCATTTGGTCACCAACGGGAATCCGCCATGTGCTGGCGAGCGCAAGTTGCTCGATGACCTTTGCTTCGCGGGTCGTGCCGAGGGCTTTTCCGGTGACACGCGCTTCTTGCGCCTCTAGGTTCTCTTCGGAGATTCGATTTGAAACAAGCGGGGTTAGACCGATGATCTGGACTTCCAGCATCGTTTTCTTGGTGACCGGCAGCACATAATCTCCGGCGGGTTTGGATTTAACACCGTTCTTCGATGGTGACGGCACGAGAGTCGCTGACATTTTCGCTGCGGCCTTTCCTTTTCATGATGAGGGAACTTGGCTTGACTTGACGGGGCCAGACCAGCCAGGGCAAGACGAGGCTCGACTCGGCTTGACACGTCGTGGCGATATTGATCGAGTGGCCCAAAGCCACGAAATTTGCCTTGTCTCCATTTTCGTTTTCGTAAGTCGCCAAAGACGAAGTCGCAGAAATACTTTCCCGGATCGCGAAAGTGGAGACAATGCGACGTGCGATGACACGCGAAACGTCGGCGCGTAACGGAAAACGGCGGAAAGGGGTAGCACACAAGCTGGTGTAGTCAACTTGGCTGTGACAGCTACGAAGAAGTCATGTTGTGCTTGTGACGTTTGCAATAGAGCGTTCGTCTCGACTGCTGACGTTGCGAAGCTTCTTGGTGTAACGCGCCGCACGGTTTGCGGTGGCTGCCGACGTGGCGAAATTCCATCGATCCGACTCGGGAACGAATTTCTCATTCCGCGCGAGTTCGTCGTTCGCATCGAACGGATAATGGCGGAACGCTTTTAGTGGTACGCCGTTACGAAGTTCCCGCAACAGAGGATGGGCTCGCACTCGTTGCGCTTCTCGATCAGCTGCGCGACAAATACGGTATCAGCGATGGACCGAAGTCGGATTCGCCCGATGAGCAGTAACCGCCCGAAGCGCCACAACATCGCAAACTATCTCGCGTCGTTGACGGCCGAACAACGGGCGGAGCTCAACGCACGCGCCCGCGCCGGGGTGAAAGCGTACTACGCGCGCATCGACGCGTCCGCACGCAACCGGCGGACGTGGCTGTCGTTATCGCCGGAAGGCAAGGCAAGGCAGCTTGCGGCTCTCGCACGGGGCCGGGCGAATGCAATTGCTGCCCGACGCGCCAAGGCCGCTGCGAAGCAAAGCGCCGCATCGGGATAAGCGACCCCCTCGGACTGCGTCAGCCCGAAAAAACTCGGGCGAAAATAAAAATGACGAAATGGGTGCGATTTGGGCCCAGGAACTGGACGGGTATGCCTCCCGACTTTCCGACCCCACCCAACAGCGATATTCTAACGATGCGCGAGGCCTGTGCCCACCTGCGTTGCAGCCGACAGGCCATCAATCGGTTCCGTCGCGACGGGAAGCTGCCCGTAATCGCATTCGGCCCCCGCAAGGTCCGGTTCCGCCGTGCTGACCTCGATGCGTTTATCGAAGGCCACGTCGTCTGCGAGCAGAGCGCATGATGGACGAGGAAGTAGCCTACACTCCTCCGCCGATCAACGCAGCTGCAGCAGCACGACTCTATAAGAGCAGGACGCTGGCACTTCCGTTCGTTGCGGACGTGCGCGGCCAGAATCGGTTTGCGGCCGTTCATGTGCTCGCGGACCAACTGCGTGCGCTGTCCGCATCGGAACGTCAAGACAGAATCGCAGCCGGCATCGTCTCCGGCAAGATGCTCCCATGCGAGCAGATCGCACCAGCTATTGGGGCGGCTGCGCGCAACGACTATCGGACCGCTAAACGGTGACCGCCGAAGCATAAACGATAATCACCGCGCGACGCGCGCACCGACTCCAGATACGAAGATGGGCCGCCTCGCGCAAACGAGACGACCCAAAGTCCCTAGAATCCAAGCTCCGGGAGCACACTTCGTATCGGTCGGAAATCGTCCCTCCGCCCTGCATCGAAATACGAAGGAAAGTCTCCATGCTCGCCCCGCCCCAAAAATCCGACGCCCCCGCCGACAATGTGCTTGCGTTCCCCGACGTTCGCGATGTGCCAATTGCCGAAGTCTTCCGACTGATTAGCGGTGGCGAACTCGGCGACCCGGATGCGGACGAGCATCGCGACTACTGCTATGCCCACGACGACAAGACCCCGTCGTGCGATTACAACACCCCCAAGAATACGTGGGTCTGCCGTTCGTGCGGTGCCGGTGGCGGCGTCCTAAAGCTTATCGTTGCATCGGGCAATGCGACCGACGAGAAGGCCGCCATCAAATGGCTGCGCGACAAGGGCCTCTTGGCGCACAAGCGCGCGAACCCGTGGGACACGGTATCGGTCGTCTACCAATACACGAACGCCCACGATATCCTCGTGTACGAAGTCGGCCGGTGGCAGCTGCCGGACGGTAAGAAAGAGTTTCAGCAGCGGCGTCCTCGACCGAATGGGGAGCCCGGCTACGTGTCCGATATGAAGAACGTCGAGCGCGTCCCGTACCGCCTGCCAGAATTGCTCGCAGCAGCGGCCGACGCCGGAACGATCTTCGTGGTCGAGGGCGAGAAGGACGCGGACCGCCTCCGGTTGCTCGGCCTCACCGCTACGACGAACGCGCAGGGAGCCGCATGGCCGTGGCCGGCTCAATGGGCGGAACACTTCCGTGGAGCTGTCCGCGTCGTCGTGTTGGGCGACAACGACGAGGCCGGGAAAGCAGCAGCGGAGCATCGGGCGTCGATCTGCGCGCTGACCGTACCGGATACTCGCATTCTCTTGGCGCTTCCCGATGTAGGCGAGAAGGGCGACGTCTCCGATTGGTTGGCCCTAGGCCATACGACTGAAGAACTGCTCGCGCTGGCCGATTCAGCACCGACCGCTGAACCATATGCCGTCGGCTATCCCGAACACGCAGTGCGCGACCTCGCAGAACACCAAACCGATTCCGGCAATGGTCGCTGGTTCACGGCCTGCGTCGAAGGCGAGTACATCTGGGTCGCCGACCGCGGCAAATGGTACGCCTACGCCGACGGTATCTGGTCGGAGAAGGCCAATACGCAAGCCGCAGCGCAGGCTGCCGTCGCCAAGATGGCCGCCGCCGCACGCGATTATAGCGGGCCGGGCGCAGACGATTTTCGCGAATGGGCCGAGGCAACCGATAACGTTCGCCCCATGGCCGCCATGCTAGAAGCCGCCAAAGCACACCTAACGCGGTATAGCGAAATCTTCGACCAGCATCCACACTTGCTGCCGGTCACGAACGGCACGATCGACCTTCACGAGCCCGATCCGGCGAAGCAGCTACGCGAGCATCGAGCCGGCGACTACATTACCGCCAAGTCCGCGGTCGTCTACGACCCGGAGGCAACGTGCCCGAATTTCGAGGCACTCCTTAACGACGCCATGGCCAAGCGCGAAGATGACGGCACCGTATTGTTGCGCCCTCACCTGCGCGAATATCTAGAGCTCGCGTTGGGCGGTACGCTAGAGGGTCGTCGCAGCTGGCGCCGGTGCTTCTTCCTGTTCGGCCCGAAGGGGACGCGTAAGTCCACGCTCACTTGGCTCCTGTCTAAAATCCTGGGCCACTTCGCATCATCGGTCAGCTACAATGTCCTGTCCGAAACGCGCTTCGCCGGGGATGGTCAAGGGCCGTCGCCGGCCACTATGAAGCTGCGCGGCAAACGGCTTGTTGTGGCGAGCGAGGCTCGCGAGAACCAGCGGATCGACGTCGCTCTCATCAAGCGCCTTATCGGTGGCGACGGAATCTCAGCGCGCGGCCACCACGAGGCCGAGCAAGAGTTCACGTTCGAGGCCACACTCATCATGACGGGCAATGAGGTGCCGCGCATAAACGCGGACGAGAGTTTCTGGCAGAAGTTCAAGCCGATCCCGTTCGAGAATCCACTCGCGAACGAAGATCCCGAATATGCGGAGCGCGTCCTGTTGCCGGAGCTACCGGGCATCCTGGCACTGCTCGTCCGCGCGCATGCCCGATTGCGGGCCGCCGGATATCGGATGACCGATCCGCCGGAAGTCGCGGCACTGTGTGCTGCCGAGCAGGCTGCCCAGAATCCGGTTGCGGAGTTCTTCCGCCAGTGGATCGAGCGCGACCCTGGAAGCGAGGTCACGGTCGAAGCGATGCGGGCTGCATACCAGAGGCATTGCGACACGACCGCCGAGCGCCGTCCGCTCGGAAACCGTTCGCTGGCGAACGCGCTCAAACGGGAACCGTGCGCCCTTACGCAGCGCCGGTCGAATAGCACCGACTACTGGCAAGGTATCCGGCTGCGCGATTGCGCCAGGTCGGACGCCGCCGCCCAGGAGAGCGAATTCTAAAACTGCCAGACAGGGCGTAACCGCAGCGATTCCGTTACGCCCTGTTTCGAGGTTCCGTGCCGGGCGACCGCGCCGGGCAGTTGTTCCCGGCATAGCGCGGTTTTCGCGCGCAACGACGGCGCGAGCCCGACCGCAAAACGGCGACTAAGGGCGTAAGGGCGTAACGGAATTGATTTGCTGGCTCTACTGTGTTCATCGTCAAGATGTACGCCGTAACGAGGGGTCTACCAGCACTCTTGTCTCACGGGAGCGATATGCCGATTCCACTACGCCCTTACGCCCTGTTTGGCAGCTTTGCGGGGCACGTTCCCGGCACAGCGCGGTTTTCTCGTCGCCGACCAAGGGCGTAACGAGAAATATCGTTACGAACTTCTACGCCCTTTCGTGTCCGTTACGCCCTGTTTGTCCGTTTTGCCCGGCGAATGGCGACACCGCGACTCGCTGTCCGCGTCATGACCCAGCAACGGGGCCCCGCAATCTCGCCGTAATCGAATTTCTCCACATTCACGCCGTGAAACGTTGAGACCCCAGCGCCGGGAGCAGCGCCGGGGTCTCGTGGTTCAACCGAACCGTGGGGGTTGGTTCAGCCAAACGCTACAGGGCTAGGTCTTCCTTGACCGTCGGCCGGTCGGAAGTGACGACGCGTCCCCGATGCTCGTACGCGACCGGAAACGATTCGACGATCTCCGTGACGCTCATCGCAGGCTTTACGCTTGCCCGACCGGCGCGGAACATCGCGTTGGACCTTATGGGCGGGATCTTGCGCTGACTCGGAACGGTCGCCTCGACTGCACGAAACGCAAACCAAAGACACACAACACCAAGACCTACAAAGACGCCCACCAACAGCATCTGGTCCACCCGTCAGTCGGCTGACAGGACGATTGCGCCGAGGGCGCCTTCCGCGAACTTCAACGCTTTCGCTAAGCTGGTGAATCGACGACGCTTCTGCTGGCCATTGTCCCAGAACCGAACAACAAACATTGTGGATGCCTCCATAGGAAACTGTGAGATAGAGGCAACGGTACTCGCACTGCACACTGTGTAAATCAGGCTGCGAAAAATAGTCCGCTGCACTCATAGTCAGAGCGCGCTGCAAGGAGTACGTATGACTTGACCCTACAGTAATCGTACGCAAACGGAGGAAAAATGGGCGCCTTAACCCGTCACAAACGCCGTGCAAAGCTCCTTGCAGAACCCATCGTGCGAAAGATGGCCGTCGGATATGTCCGCGTCAGCACCGAAGAGCAGACGCATGGAACGAGCCTAGAGTCGCAAGAGGAACGTATCCGCGCCTACGCGCTTGCGACCGGCCGTGAGCTCCACACGATCTACAAGGACGAGGGCAAGAGCGCGTGTACGCTGGACCGACCAGCCGCGCAAGAACTCTTAGCTGGCGTGCGCAGCGGTGATATCGGAACGGTCGTCGTTTTGAAGCTCGACCGCCTCACCCGCTCCGTGTCCGACTTCACCGGCCTCGTCGACTTGTTCGCCCAGCACGACGCATCGTTGGTCTCGGTATCCGAAGGCCTCGACCTGGGTTCGGCTTGTGGCCGCATGCTGGGCACAATGCTGGCGCTCCTCGGACAGTGGGAGCGCGACAACACCGCGGAACGAATTCGCTTGAACCTAGCGCATCGCCGGCACAGCGGGATCGCCTACGGCCGGACTCCCTTCGGCTACAAGCGTGACGGAAAGAAGCTCATACCCGACCCTGCGGAGCAGGCCGCCATCGCGCTGATGCGGCGTCTGGACGATGAGGGCTTGTCCTACGAGAACATCGCTCTCGGCCTTACAGCCGCCGGTCACAAACCGCGCGGCAAACGCTGGTACCGTGGCGTCGTGCGTGAAATCATGACCTCGCACATGGCGACCGACGGGATTACCGTCTAGCAGCTGCTACCGTCGCCATAGGCGTCCGTCCAGGGCCACACAAGCGATCCTAGCCCACCAGCACGGCCACTAGTACCCCCAGCAGCAACTGCGCCTGTGCGGTCCAGATCGCGCGGCCTGTCAGACCTCAACACGATGTGCCCACGAGTCGTGTAGAGGTGGCCGGCTCACCGGCATGCTCATCGCAACGTCAAGGGTGCTGTACTCTCCCGCCGCGAGAGTACAAACACGCACGGGCAAAGAGCACGTGGGAGCGTCGGGCGATAGCGGCTGGCGAGGTGCAGCCCCGTTGCGGAGCCGACGTGCGTAGAGCTGCGGCCTTAGCTGTCACCAAGCATCGAGCACCGATGCGCCTGGTACGCACCATCGCTGCCTACACGCGACGTAACGGAGCGCGGCGGACGCACCTACGTCGTTGCTAGCATCGGGTACCCCGGTAGGCCCCCCGGTATGACCGCTGTGCACACAGGCACGCCAGGCGGGAGGGGTCGCAATCGTGGAGGGGTTGCACAGCCGATTCTGACTCGCAGTTACGGAGGGCTGCAGTCGCTACCTGAGCGAGCTCGACGGCATGATCTTCCTGCTGCCGGTCACCGTGGTACTGTTCTTCTTCGTCGTGATTGTGCCGGCGATGTTCCTCGGCGCATTCTGCGCGTCGTTCGTCGTAACGTGGCGCCTCTACACAGCGAAAGTCCGCAACAGCAAACGCTGACCCCTCGCGGTACGACCGGACGACGACGCGGTGCCGGTCAATCCGCTATAATGCCACAGCGATGCCCGATGGCCGGTTTACACGCGCAGTGTTGGAGCTTCGGCTCGGAAGCGGTCAGTCGCTATTGACCGACAGTCCCGACGCGGGTACAGAAGAGCATCTTAGCTTTGCCTGCCCCTGTATCGCATTACGTGTGTGGGACGACCAGTACGTGCTAGACCCTTGCGGGAAGCACGAGGACTTGCGCCCACCAGATGCTCCCGACGCAGCGTAGACCTTACCGCCCCGTGCTGCCCACAAATCCCGCTGGCGGCTCCGATCGACAGTAGATCACACCATCAATCGGCGACCCGCACCGAGCGCATACGTGTTGCTCCGCTTCGTCGAACTCGTTGCTGCCGCAGGCTCGGCATTTCCCGGCCTTGTTCTTCGCGACAGCGCCACACAACGAGCACTGTCGCTGTGCGATGGTTCGAATAGCTGACGAAAAGCGCACAGCATAACGCAGCGGATCACTATTGAAAAGTACGACGTACCGGATACCGGCACAATCGCCGCAGCGCATCGTGCTAATCTTCGCCGTCAGCTCCTTGAGGATCGCGGACGGATGGTCTGCCCTGGGCATCTACTCGCCCGCGGGCTTCGCTGCTAACCGTCGTTCGTGCGCGCGCCGCATACCAGCGGCAATCTTCCGGCGATGTTGTAGCGTTAGTGGCCGGCCAACATTGCGATATGGTTTGCGCGACACGGAGGGCGCCGAAGAAACACCCTCCGCATCGTCGCCAGCGGCAACAGCGGGGGAGGTACGACCCCGCTCTGCGTTACCGCCGATGGTCGCGCCGAGAACTACGCTATCCACACCTCAAAACTGCGGCAGCGTAGGCGCTACCCCTTCGCTTTACTCGCGAAAGTTCTAACGGATTGCGACTCTGCCGAGGCGTGCGCGTGTGCTACCGGAATCGAAGACTTGGGTTCTCATGGACCTCTCAGCAGTGTGCCGTGTCTCTGTTCCTCCGGGAGCTGGATGCGGCACACTGATTTTACTGGCCGCAATTACTAGCGCAATTACTAGGGACGGACTGCGGAACTGCCCGAGGGTTGGCTCTTGTGTACCGGAAGGTCGTCGGTATGGCATTAGCAGACGACGACATGGAACGTGAGTGGAACACTGCTGTAGCGAGCGGCAGAACCAAATGGCGCGAGAAACGTAACGACCTGCGGAAAGCAGCCGCAGACAAAGAGCCTGACAACCGCACCGACGCCGAGATCGCAGCGGCATGGGACGGTATCACTCCGCGATTCAAGCCGCAGACGGGTCGTATGGGAGATATCCCGCGCGACTCGGCCACCGGCAAGTTCACCGCTCCCCCAGAGTCCACCGACGACGAAATCTGGAACCGCAGCCAACGGCCGCGCGAAACGAGCACCGGCATGCGCCGGGACGCCCGTGGCGCCGTGTCGTGGTCGCCGGGGGAGCGCTAATGCGGAGCAAAGTAATGACCGAAACGACCGTCCCGCAGTGGTGCTCGTGCACGGCCGACGAGTACACGAGCGCACGCGCCTTGCTCGCTGCGAAGAGCGCCAGCCCAGGCTGGTCGATGCTCGCGTCTTTCCGCCGCTCGGCCCTCGCCGCCCAAATGTCGTCCGGCGTCTTCATCGAGCCCATGTTGGCGTGCGAGTTCGACGACGTGCTGCGCGCAGCCGAGTATCGACCCCGCGCGGCTGCTCCGAACGCTACCGAACATGCGCGCGTCGTCGCCACGCCACCCAAATGTCCACCCGACCGAACCAATTCCTACGCAAAATCGCGGGACGCGCGCGACATGCTCGCTGGCGTCACCGTCCCTCGGCCGCGTCAACCACCGGGAGGCTGGCACTAGAGCTGTGTTCGCATACGATGGGGACGCTCGGCTCCGGGCGTTGGCATTCTTGCTGGCAGGAGACCTCGTTATACTTCATCACGAGGTCAGCGCAGCTTACAATCCGCACGACGATCGCGGCCCGGATGCTGCCCGCATTGAGGCCGTTCACGCCAAGTTAGACGCAACGAAAGCGTTAGCCGAGGCGGTGTCGTCCCTCGCCGGCACATTCGTTCTGCTGCGTACGGCGCGCGAGGAAGCATGATCGTCGACGACAGCGCCGGTTCGAACAAGCCAGACGCTGAGGCGCCGAAACGCGGTCCCGGTCGTCCAGGAAATTCCGATTCTCGACGGGCGCAGCTTCGTAAGACGAAGGCATTCTACGAGGAACGCCTGCGTGGTGTTGTCCGCCGCGAAGCCGAGACGCCACGACCGCTCGGCAACGATGAGTTGTCCGCCGCGCTGGCAATCCTAGAGGATAGCTATCGTCGCGTGCTCGGCGACGTCACGCTGACCGAGTTCGACGTCGCGCGTTTTGGCTTGAAACTCGCTGATCGATTGATTGGCCTAGCGCGCGCTCGCCACGACCAAGAGTTTTTGACGCGCGTCGAAGCGTTGCGGCTGCTTATCGAGGAGCGTACTCGGCCGATGGCACGTGCCGAGGTTGTCGAGGGGATCGCAACCTTGGTCCCGCTAGAGCAGACTCGGCCACAGCTGGCCTAGAGCTTCCGCTGTTGTAAGACTCCATCCCGGAGAGGCGAAACCCACCGCGTTGAGTGGGAACCCGTAGACGAGACTTTACTGATCCTCGACGCTGCGAGCGTTGTACGCACGCTATGACGGTTCATCGCGCCGAGGGCGTCTGCGTAGTTTGCGAGCGCGCCGCTCCCGCGGCTGGCCCATGCGCGATGATGCCGCCCGGCACCGTCTCTGCCAAGTCAAATGGTGCATCAAAAAGGAAGGAGTCGCTCTAACCTCGCAGTCCGTCAGCTAGACTCCGCGTACCGGCAGGACCGCGATGAACACGCTATACTACGGCGACAACCTCGACATTCTGCGGCGCTATGTGGCTGATGAATCGGTCGATCTCGTCTATCTCGACCCACCGTTTAACAGCGATGCAGATTACAACGTCCTGTTTGCTGAGCATTCAGGCGAGAACGCAGTCGCGCAGATCAAAGCATTTGAAGACACATGGACGTGGGACCTAAATGCAGCGCGCGCATTCGAAGAAGTTGTCGAGCGCGGTGGCGATGTGTCACAGATGTTGCAGGCTTTCCGGCAGATGCTCGGCGACTCTGACATGATGGCATACTTGGCGATGATGGCGCCACGCCTGATTGAGATGCACCGCGTACTGAAGCCGACTGGCTCTCTGTTCCTGCATTGTGATCCGACCGCGAGCCACTATCTAAAGCTTCTTCTTGACAGCATTATCGGCAAGGAGAACTATCGGAACGAGATCGTTTGGCAACGCACGAACGCACACAACTTTAAGTCACGCAAGTTTCATCGTGTCCACGATATCATCTTCTTCTATTCGAAGTCGAAGGACTACAAGTACCATCAGCCATACGTCGACTTCGGCCAACAACAGCTAGATCGATACACGGAAGACCCAGAGACTGGCCGGCTGATCACGGGACAAGACCTGACGATCAACGGAGGCGACCCGACGCCGTGGCGTGGGACTGCACCCAAGGCACCGCGCGGTTGGGGCAACAGCCTGGAGCAGCGCGAGAAGTTGTGGGCGGAAGGTCTCATCTTGAAACGCGCTGATGGTTCGCCACGACTCGATGGCCGCAAGGTTTTTCTGGACGAGAAGCTCGGCTCGCCCGTCACCGATATCTGGACGGACATACCGCGAATCGGTAACACTAGTCGCGAGCGCCTTGGGTATCCCACGCAAAAGCCGGAGGCATTGCTGAACCGCATCATTGAGGCTACGACCGACCCTGGCGATGTAGTGCTCGACCCGTTCTGTGGCTGCGGAACAGCAGTGGCGTCTGCTCAACGGCTCGGTCGTCCGTGGATCGGAATCGATATAACGCACCTTGCGGTCGGTCTTATCAAGCATCGCCTGTTCGATCAATTCGGTGCCGCGATTACGAGCACGTACCACGTAATCGGTGAACCAGTCTCTATGCCTGACGCCGTACAATTGGCTGAAGATGACAAGTACCAGTTTCAGTCTTGGGCCTTGGGCCTTGTTGGTGCGCGTCCTACGGACCTCAAGAAAGGCGCTGACAAAGGAATCGACGGGAACCTATATTTCCACGACGACCCGAAGGGCAAGACGAAGCGCATCATCCTCTCCGTCAAGGGTGGGGATAATGTGTCGGTGACAATGGTGCGCGACCTCGTGGGCACAGTTCAACGAGAGAACGCTGATCTTGGGGTTCTAATAAGCCTTGTAGACGCGACCGGCCCGATGTTGAAAGAAGCGGTTGCGGCTGGCTTCTATACATCACCGATGGGCGGCAAGCACCCGAAAATTCAGATTTTGACGATTGAGGATCTGTTGGGCGGTAAAGGCATCGATTACCCGAGCCAATACCAGCGAGCCAACGTAACTTTCAAGCGGGCGCCGAAGGCACAGAACGCATCGACGGACGCCGGGCTGTTCGATGAAGTGGTGGAAGAGTTTATTCCGTCTTCTAAAGATGCATCGTCGTGAACTCCAGGGCATCTTTGGCGGGAATATCCGACGCAGACCTGGGTACTGGCGTCACTGAGGAGCGGTAGTGGAACACCCGCTGCTATCGCTTCTCCCATTCTTGCCTGTTACGGGGAAGCCGCGATGCCCAACCGACGCCTAACCGATGACGAGCGGATCACGCTCTTCGGGCCACTGCTCGTAGACGTTCGCAACCGCTTGGCGGCGCTGGCCGGGACCGATGAAGCGCTGTACTGGGCGCTCCGCCGGAAGCTCTCTAAGGAGTTGTCGTACGACGAGCGCAGCAGGCCGGTGCAGCGCAAGAAGTTGAAGCTCGCGAAGCGGAAGAGCCAGGACGGCAAGTGCGCCGACTGCTCCGAACCGCTGCCGGAAAGTGGTGCGGTGCTTGATCGCACCGAAGCGATGCTCGGATACACGGCCGAGAATACCCGGCTCCTGTGCCCGTCTTGCGACGTGCGGAAGCAGCAGGGCAAGGCCTATGCTTAACGCCGCTTGCGTTTCAGGTGATAGGATTCCACAAGCAGCCTGATATTTGCCGCCGCAACATTCAGCGCATACGTTGCGACGGGCTCCGGTATGACCGCGTCCTTCTCGCCCGCGCCGTGGCCGGCTGACGGCGTCTTGTTCCTCAGAGTCGGGAGATCGGATTGAAGGAGGGTTGCCAGAGACTTCAACGCTGAGTCGCGCATGGTCGGTACGAGACCGTTGGCTGTCATTACGTCGATCATGACCTTCGCTGTCGCATTCGGGTCGTAGCTCCATTTCATCTTACCAGCAACGATCTTCATCGCGCTCTCGAACGCATGGTTTGCCTTCTGCAGCACGACGTCGAACTTCCCCGTTCGATAAGCCTCCAAGGCTTCATGAAACTCCTTGAGCGCGTTCTCGAAGCCGCTCTCGCCAAGGACTTGAAGCGCAGGCACAATTACAGCATTGTGCGTGAAGTCGTCAGTGGATTTGATCAGTGTTCCATCCGCAACGCGGTAGACCATTCCGGCCTCTCGCAGACGTGTGTCGATCTCATCCAACGCCTCGGCGCTTTTCATTTTCACCTCACAATAGTTGAGATGGTACTCGGACTGAGTGTCCTGGTATGGTCGCACGACTCGATCGATGAGGCTGACAAAAAAGTGCGTCGCCTCCCGCACGCCGGCATCGGAGCCTTCCATGATGAACGAACGAATGCGGTCAGCAAGATGATATTGACGACTGCCGTCGGCGTAGTCCGCGTACGACTCAACCTCGCGATACATGACACGATCGGCAAGCTCCCAAAAGTGAGTAGTGTCGACTGGGTCATTGCCAGGGCCGATAGTGCCCGTGTAGTACAGCCCCAGCGTCTCACTGATAATCATTACGAGCTGCCGGCGCAACTGTTTGCTAAACGTGACACTCGTCGGGGCAGCGACTATCCCGGCCTTCTCGGCCTCAAGCTGTGAAAAGGTGCGGAACTTCATCGCGTTGAGCCTTCGAGAACGCACCCCGACGCCGCAACCGGCATAAGAAACATGCTTAACCGCCGGGCAAGAGTTGAACGGCGCCCAGCTTGATCAACTCTTTCAGGAGTTGTAGCGAGCTGCCCGCGAGCTGGCCGCGCTCGTATTCGATGAACCCAAGGTCGCGGAAGTCGCTGGGGAACACCACGCCCTTCTCTTTGAAGATGACGATGCGCTGGCCGTAGAGCAGCGAAGCCGCGCCCAACTCAAACACCACGTTCATGCGCGGTCGTTTTTCTGCGGACCCATCCGGCAATTGGACTTGCTCGTCGCCCGAAAAGATGAACAGGCCGCCCGACGACTCTTTCATGAGGTCCGCAACCTTTTGCGAAATCGGGCGTCCCGCGTGCGCCTCATCGACCGCGGTCACGAACGGAATGGCGAGGTCCTTCAACATCGATTGAAGCTGCGTCAGCGCTTCCCGGTCGCTCCCGTGAGCGACGAAGAATTGCCGTTTCTGAACGGCCCCCGTGGGCGCACCAGGAGGCGGAACTGCCACGGGTTTTGCGGCGGAGTTCGGAAGCGCATCGGGTACTCGCGTCGTACCGATGGGCTCCGGTTCAGCCTCGACAATTTGGACAGCGTCGGCAGGCGACTCGTCCGGAGGCGGTGGTCCCGAGTCCATCATGATATAAGGGCTGCCGCTGACGTCGCGAACGACTCCTACGAAGCGCGCCGTTTCGACGAACACCTTGGCTGCCTCGGCGGTCCACGTGGGATCGACACCGTACTGACGCTCGAGCGTGTTCGCCAAGAACTCCGTCGTCGGCAGCTTGGCGTTATTGAAGTGCTCCAAGAGCTGAGCGAACAGCGGGATGTTCTTCATGGCGGCTCTCAGGCCGTCGGTCCGTTCGCCAGCGGAGGTCGGCCGCGTGATCTGCTTTCCGAACGCGTCCAGCTCGATGACGTCCGAGGCGTAGTTCCCTTTGGTGAGGCCATACCGCCCGGCCGCGGCAATCAGCTCGCGGAACCCGCTGCTCGCAGGCGAAAACTTCAAAGCATTGGCAAGGAGCAGCCGCTGCATGGGGCGCCCAGCATTATTGTCCGTGATGGCCTGGGGGATGCGCAGCGCATCCTTCAGGGGAACGTTGGGGTAGGGTCGAGACGGGGCGCGAGCGCGCTTGCCGGGGGGTTCTTCTGCTGACATGGCCTGGAGTTACGTCCTTAACGGCGATAAGAGCCCACGTAGCGTAGCACAAGCAGGTAAGGACGTCAACCGCCTCAGGCCCGAGGCGGCTTACTCGCCGGGGCGTCTGTCCGCGAACGTCGGCGAAATCGCCGACGCGCTCGCGCTCCGCCGCCACGAGCACGGTCGTGCCGCGGCGCCGAAACGGCGCCCCATGCCCGAGCGCGACGGCGACGGCGTCGGCGAGCGCCGGC
>Ga0182024_10012148_pt1 | contig 17081 bp, 17 predicted proteins | sample P32metaG_FD_120480 | JGI IMG/M metagenome (GOLD analysis project Ga0182024, IMG submission 120480) | Permafrost microbial communities from Stordalen Mire, Sweden - P3-2 metaG (Illumina Assembly) | ecosystem: Environmental > Terrestrial > Soil > Wetlands > Permafrost | place: Sweden: Stordalen...
AGAGCATTTTCGATTTGATTTGCCGCAATGATATGGGAGCGCCGTGGGTTGGTGCGGAGACTTTTAAGCGCAGCGCCTGTATTGATCAATACAGGCCAAGCTTGAAAGGCTTCGCACCAACCCGCGCCGCCCCACAGCATGCGGCAAATTAAAGCGAAACTGCTCTAACGGGGAATCTTCCCACGGATCGGGGACGCCTCCCTAGGTCGCCGGGCGAAGCATCATCTGGTTGCCGCCCATGTCGCGTTTCTTTCGCGAGAGCGCCTGCTCCGCGAGCGGCAGCTCCTGCTGCTCCTGCTTCTGCTGGCCGATGATAAGGTCTCCGTGAAATATCCCGCCCCGCTCAATTTGGATCGATTTTGCGGTGACCGAGCCGTCCAGCGCGCCGTTTTTATTGATCGTCACCGAGTCGGCGAATATGCGGGCGGAAATCTTCCCGTTGATCTCCGCGGTGCCGACGTGCAAGGGGCGCAAAAACTCGACGTTGGCCTGTTTCTCGATGATCAACTGCCGGGCCTGGAGGGAGCCGGTGATCCGGCCCTTGGTCCGGACGTGCGCGGTGGTGGAGCAGACGAGGTTGCCGTTTACCTTGCCCAAGACGAGCGCCGCGGCGCAGGCGACCTTGGGGCTGCTCAGCTCGCCGGTTTTGGTGATGGTGATCGTGCCGTGGGTCTCGATGCTCTTGCTGTAATTTCCGTCGACCTTGATGTCGCGGAAGTCCAGGTAATGCCCGCACTGGACGCAACTGCCGGAAGTGGCCAGCGAGCTGACTGTTTGCGCGGCATTGCAATGGAGGCAATTGACCTGCCGGACCTTCTCCCGCTGGAACATGCGGGTCAGGCGGTCCATCAGACCGGGGCCTTCCGGCTCGCCGGGGGCGGAAGCGTGGGCCCGCTTTGTCAGTTCGATGTGTTTGCCGCATTTGCGGCAGAACGTACTTCGGGCGTGCTCGGATTCCTGCTGCGTCGAGCCACAAAACGGACAGGCCACCGTTATTTTAGCTAGACCCTTCGCCATCAGACGATCTGGCGCCGCTTAGCGGGCCGCCGCCACCGCTTTCGGCTGTTGGTCAGGCTGCTGCCGGACCACTTCCGGCTTCATTTGCGTGACCTTGTTGGGAGTCACCTCGGACTTGCCGACAAAGGTTGCGCCTTCCTCGATCACCAGGCGGGCGGCCTTGAGGTCGCCGTGCAATTGCGCGTTGGCCTTGAGCTCGCAGCGCTCATCAACGGTGATGTTGCCATGGACGCGGCCATAGACGGTGACGGACTTGGTCTTGATCTCGCCACGCAGCTCGGCGTTCTGGCCGACCACCAGGACGCCATTGGGCGATGTGATCTCGCCCTCGACCTTGCCATCGACGCTGAGGTCCTGCTGGAACTTGATTGAACCCTTGATCTCGACGTCGGCGGCGAGGGTGTTTCGTGAGGAGGTGACTTCTGCCATAAATTGTCCTGTGGTGGCGCCGGGAGCGCCGGGTGTGTTTGGATTGGTTGGAGCCGCGGACGGGGGGGGCGGCGGCTTGGGATGATTAAACACCAAGCACTATTAGACCCGGTTTGGGTGGTGTCAACGCCGGTTCAGGGGAGGGGGCGATTTTAGGGGGGTCGCCGACGCTGATTGTAGGGAATGCGCTCGGTCCGGTTCGCTGTCCACGTAGAAAGTGGGAACTTCTCAGATATCGTCAGGTTGGGACATTGCGAGCTCCTCCGCGGGATAGGTCCAGATTTCGCTCAGCGTGGGGTGGTAATGGGGGATCTTGAGGAGATCGTGGGCGGTGGCGCGGAAGTACATGGCGGCGGCGATCTCGTGGATGAGCTCGCCGGCCTCCGGGCCGACGGCGGCGGCGCCGAGGATTTCGCAGGTGTCCGGGGCGGCGATCAATTTCACGAAGCCGTCGGTCTCGCCGAGGACCTGGGCCTTGCCAAGGTCGGCGAAAGGGTAACGAGCCACGGCGTAGGTGGCGTTGGCGCTCATCAGCTCGCGCTCGTTGAAGCCGATGGCGGCGACCTGCGGCTCGGTGAATGCGACGAAGAGTTTCAGCCGGTAATCGATTTGCTCGAGCGGCTCCGTGCCGGCACGCAGGAGGCGGTGGGCGTTGCGCGCGGCGACCTCGGCCTGCTGGATGGCGATGTGGACGATCTCGTGCGGGCCGGCGGCATCGCCGGCGGCGAAGATGTGGGGCACGGTGGTCTGCTGCGCGCCGGAGACGGCGAGGCGGCCGTGGCTGGCTTTGAGGCCGGCGGATTCGAGGGAGAGGCCCTCGAGATTGGGCGCGCGGCCGAGGCCGTAGACGATTTCCTCCGCCTCGACGGAATGCTCGGTGCCTTCCTGCTGAAAGACGACGCGCTTGCCGGCCTCGCATTTCTCGACGCGGGTGAGCGTGGTGCCGAGGAAAAGCCGCACGCCGCGAGCGCAAAGGGCATCGCTGGCGGCGAGGGCGACATCGCCATCCATATCGCGGAGGACCTGCATGCCGCGCTGGACAATGGTGACCTCGCTGCCGAGCGCGGAGTAGTAATGGGCGAACTCGAGGGCGATTGGCCCGGCGCCGAGCATGATCACGGAAGCCGGGACATGGGGATTCTCGAGGACCTGGTCGCTATCGAGGAAGCCGGTCTCCTCGAGGCCGGGGATGGGGACGAACTTGAGCGCGGAGCCCGTGGCGATGAGAAAGCTCCGCGCGCGGAGGCGGCGCGGGTTTTCGCCATGGACGGCGAGGGTGTGCGGGTCGACAAATTCGCCCCAACCCCGCACCAGGTCGAAGGGGCCTGTCTCGAGTTGCTTGCCGCGGTGGGCGGCAAACTCCGCGATGAGCGAACGCTTCCGCTCGATGATCTCCTCGCCGCGGACGGAGATATTCTCCGCGCGGAGACCGAATTCCCTGGCCCGGCGGAGGGTCATGTAGCGGTTGGCGGATTGGATGAGGGTCTTGCTGGGCATGCAGCCGCGCAGGATGCAAAGGCCGCCGAGCTCGCGGGCCCCCTCGACAATGGCGGCCTTGAGGCCGAGCTGCGCGGCGAGGCTGGCCCCGGCGTAACCGCCGCTGCCGCCGCCGATGACGATGAAATCGTAGGTTTCCTCGCTCATCGATAAAGAATGGAGCCGTGGTTGACCTCGAAGATCTTCACCACGGGATCATTGACCACGACATGGAGGAACATCGGCACGCTGTGGGGACTCTTCCAGAGGATATCGGCCATCGTGTTATCTTTTTGCGGGAGGGGCTGGCCGAGGATTTGCACGGATTCGCCGACGATATTGCCGGGGCTGCCGGTGACCACCGTCTCGACGTCGCGCTCATCGCAAATGCGCTGTGCCTCCTTTGGATCCGTGGTGCTGAAAAAGCGGGCGGTATCGACGATGCCCGCGAGGCTCTCGTGTGAGCTGCCTGCGACGGCGGGCTGCTCCGACCAATAGGCGAGCTGGGGCGACCACCACCATGGGGCCAGGATGGCGCCGGGCGCATGGGCCTTGATGAAATCAGCGGCAGCCCGGAGCCGCATCTGATCGCCCACTTGCGCGGCGCGGAGATCGCGGTAAAGCGGGTCGAAGAGATACTCATCCCACTGGCGGGCGACCGGCCAGAGGCTCAGGATGAAGAGAGTCCAGACGAGCCCCTTGCGCTTGAAGAGGGAGAGCTGCCAGGGGAGGCTCATCACGTAAACGAGGGCGAAGAAATAGCCCCAGCGGACCTCCAGGAGCGTGAGGATGAAAGTCGTGACCAGCAAGGCGAGGAGCAGCGTGGAGCGCTTCGTATCGCGCAGGCGGGCGATGAGCAGCAGGGGCGAGGCGAGGAGGCCGAAGCCGACCCAGCGATAGAGGAGATCCCAGAAGACATTGCGCCCGGTGCGATCGGAGCCGATGGTGGTGACACTCTTCATCTCCTCGATGGTAGAGACCCAGCCCTGGAAGTAGGATTTGAGGGCGGGATCGCGGGCCTCGATGGCGAAGCTCTTGACGAGGTAGGAGCCTTCGAGCGCGTAGGCGAAGACGAGGATCGCGATGAGGACGGCGAGGCCCCAGAGGCGCTCCTTGACGAAGAGTTTCGGGCGATAGAAGACGAGCTTGGTGCCGTAGATAGCGAGGAACATCACGAGCGGCTCGTAGAGGGAAACCCAAAGAGCGAGGCCCCATGCGGCGCCGCTGACGATGCCCCAGCTCTTGCACGGTGCGCGCGCCATGATGAGCTCCGCGCCGATGCCGACGGCGAGGAGGAAGATTTGGAGGGATTGATGATCCGGGCGGCCGAGACAGGTGCCATGGACGAGGATGGGGCTGAGGGAGCCGAGGAGCAGCATGAGGCGGCGGTACTGCTGGTTGAGCTCGCGGGCCCATAGGGCGAGGAAGGCGGTGGTCGCGAGACCGAGGAGCGGGGAGACGATCGCGCCGGCCATGTCGATGTAACAGGACATGAAGGGCTTGAGGAGCAGCGCGATGCCGACGATGAGGTAATCCATCGGGGCGGTGGTGTGGGGCCAGGTGCCCGTGGGGTAATTCTCGAAGGGATGGTAATGGACGATCTGCCAGTGGGCCAAGATCATGCGGACCCTTGTCATGCGGGAGTAGCAATCGCCGTCGGTGAAGAAGATGAGGCGGGTTGCCCCGGAGCCGGGGTTTACGAAGACGTTGCGGTAGTTCGCGCAGCGGGTGGCGAGGGTGAGGAGGAGGAAGAAGCCGACCCAGAGGACATTGCGGAGGGAGAAGAATGGGCCGGGGAGATGGTGGAACCCGGTCTCATGGGACTTGGGGTGGGGAGCGGGCTCGGCGGGAAGTACGGATGAGGAGTCCGAAGGGGACGGATTAGCCGGATCATCGGCGGGGGTGCTTGGCTCCTCGGTCACAGACCCGGGAGGCTATGCCCGGGGGTTGCGGATTGCATAGCGGAAAAAAAGGGGCGAGGGGGTTGAACAGAAGGACGCAAAGGGCGCAAAGGGGGGAGGGGTGAATCGGGGCCGGAGGTAAAGGGAGCATGGAGGTTTTAGCCGCGGATTTGCGCGGATTTGTTTTCCAGCCAGAGGAACTCGGCGGCGATGCTTTGCTCGATGGAGGTTGAGCGGAGGGCGGGGGGGAGGACCTGCCAGGTGTAGGTTTCGATTTCGAGGTGGAGGCGGGCGTCGCTGGCGATGGAGGTTAGGAAGGCGGGGGTCAGGAGGGAGGCGGTGGAATGGAGGGGGGCGGCGCCGGTGAAGTGGAGGGGGGCGTGAAAGTGGACGCGGACTTCGCGGGCGGCCGTGGCGGGGAGGGCGGAGAGGGCCGGGGGGAGATCGGGCCAACCGAGGATTTCGCCGGAGGGAGTTTGGGCTTTGACCTGGTGGAGGTACACGGGCTCCACGAAGGATTGGAGGGCTTGGAGGGCTGCGGAGGAGGCGTCGGTGCGGAGAGCGGATGAGATTTGGATTTTCGGGACGCGGATGGCTTCGGAGGCGTAGAGGCGGAGGGACTCGGCCGGATCCTCGAATTGGAGTGCGACGTGGCAGGTATCGAGGCAGACGCCGAGATGGTGGCGGATCAGGGCGCGGGCGGCGGACTCGGTTCGGCCGAGTTTCGAGGCAAGGAGGCGGGCGCCCTCGGTGAAGAGCTGGGCGTTGAAGAAGTGGATGGTTTCGGCGGTGGTCTCGATGAGGCAGCCGGGCTCTGGCTCGAGGGCGATGAGGATGTCGCGGCGCTGGGAGGCGGCGATGGCGGCGCAGTGGGCCACGGAATCGGTGAGGTGATCGAGGATGGGATGGAGATCGGCGGAGGTGGTGATCCAGGGCTCCCAGGAGCAGGGGAGGGTGGAGATGGTGCCGGTGCCATTCTCCGGGATGAGGGCGGAGAGGATGGTGGCGAGGCGGTTGGTGTAGTCGCGGCGCTCGGGGGTGCGCCAATCGGGGGCGTAGACGTTTTCCTTTACGGGGGCGCCGTGGAAGCGGCCGTAGGGGAAGCCGTTGATGGTGAAAACGTAGAGGGATTCGGAGTGGAGGAAATCGGTGAGCTGGGCGAGGCGGGCGGGGGATTGGAGCTCCTCGGCGGCGGCGGCGCTGAGGCGGAGGCCCAGGCCGAAGGGTTTGCCGGGGGCGACGAGATCGCGCACGGCGAGGACGGTGGTGCGGAGGGTGGCAAGGTTATCGGACCATGTCTCGCCGGGATGGACGTTGAGGCAGTAGGTGAGGGGCATTGAACAGAAGGTAACAAAGGGGAAGGAAGGGAGGAGAAAGGGTTAAGAGAAGGACGCAAAGGGCGCAAAGGAGGGGAGGCAGTTGAGGGAATGGAATTGTTGCGGGCAGCTAATCCTTCGAATTCCGAAATTTTACCCGGGCTCACGGCGCGAGTTGTTTGAGACGATGAAGAGCCGCCTGGATGGTCTCGTGTGCGACTTGGCTTTCCTCGCGGCGATTGCCGAGGCCGCTGGGGAAGGTGATGCAGAGGGCGCCGCCGAGGTGCTCCTGGAAATCGCGGAGGCCGTCGAGGAGGCGGGGATCTTCCATTTCATCATACCAGAGGGGGAAGCCGGACTGGGCCAGGGCGCGGTGGATGCGGAGGAAATCGTCGTCGCGGAGCCAGCCGTGGAGGGCGGCGTACGCGGAATCGAGGGCGATGCCGGCGGCTACGGCGTCGCCGTGGCTGATGCGGAAACCGGAGAGGAGCTCGAGCTTGTGGGCGGACCAGTGGCCGAAATCGAGGGGGCGCGCGCGGCCCATTTCGAAAGGGTCGCCGCCGGTGCGGATGTGCTGCAGGTGAAGCTCGGCACAGCGCTGGACGAGGTGGCGCATGGGGGCGGGGCGGCGCTCGCGGAAGGCGGAGGTGTGCTCGCAGAGGAAATCGAAGAAGGGGCGGTCGCGGATGATGGCGACCTTGAAGGCCTCTGCGATGCCGCCGCGCCAATCGCGAGGGGCAAGGGTGGGGAGGAATTGGAAGTCGTTGAGGACGGCGAAGGGCGGGGCGAACGTGCCGATGGCGTTTTTGCCGCCGGCGAAATTGACGGCGGTTTTGATGCCGACGGCGCCATCGCACTGGGCAAGGGCGGTGGTGGGGACGCGGATGACGCGGAGGCCGCGATGGACGAGGGAGGCGGCGAAGCCGACGGCATCGAGGAGCGCGCCGCCGCCGGCGATGATGACGAAGGCGTGGCGATCGAGGCGGAGGGCGAGCATTTCCCCAATGAGGGCGTGGGTGGCGGGCCAATCGTTCTTTGCGAGCTCGCCGCCGGGGAGGATGCTGGGCGGGGCGGCGAGGGTGACAGCCCACTTGCGGCACCAGGCAGCGGCGGTGGAGGCGAGGCCGGGGGTGGCGGCGTCGGCGTTCGCATCGACGTAAAGCATGGCGCGCGGGGGGCGGGGCTCGCCGAGGCGAAGGAGGGCGGTGTGGAGGGCGGCGTTATCGGGCGAGAATACGTGGTCGGTGAAGATGACCGGGTAATCGAAGGGGACGACGAGGTGCTGATCGAGGCGGGCGCTCATCCGTGGGAATCGAGCCATGCTTTTGTGAGGCGCGCGATGTCGAGCATGGAGGACGGCTGCGCGGCGAAATCGAGGGAGGTGGTGTATGCGACAGAATCGCCGGGGCGCCCATGGGAGCCGCGGATGCGGGCGGTATCCATGCTGACGCTGCCGGGGGGCCAGCCGAAGAAGAGCTCGCAGGGATCGTAGCCGGGCTTGTTGTGGATATCGACGTGGGTGGCGAAGTCCGGGGCCTGTTTCCTGGCGGTCCACCAGGGGTAGGCGAACCAATGGCCGGGCTGTGCGATGAGGAGGAGATCGCCGGTGCGGGGGTGATCGATGCCGAGGGAGAGCTGGCCGTCGCGATCGAGGATGGACTCGATGCCAGGGAGGGTGGCGAGCGCATCGCGGGCGGCGGCGGTGGCGGTGGCGGCGCCGCCGCGGGTGTAAACATGGGCGATTTGATGATCGACCATGGCGAAGGCGGGGGTGTCGAAGAGATCGGCGTAGAGCATGCGCTTGATCTGGCGGGTCTTAAGGAGGCCGGCTTCGAGGAGGCGGCGATTTGGGAATACGGCGGCAGAGACGGGCTGGATGGCGTAATCGCCATAGAAGAGCCATTGGTAGCCCTGCGCCTCGGCCTCAGCTTTCATGCGGTTGATGCAGCGGAGTGTGAAGGCGAGGGACTTGCGGGCGCGGGGGCTGGCCGGGCCGTGGCGCTGGAGGTCGTAATCGAGATGCGGGAGGTAGGAGAAGAGGAGCTCGGGGGCGAATTGTGCATCGCGCAGGAGGGCGCAGGTGGCATCGGTGATCCAGGCGCTGGATTTGCGCGAAGCGAGGGGGCCCCAGTAGTGCATGAGATTGAAGGGGCGGCCGATCTCGGTGTGGAGGCGGTGGTAGAGGCCGGGGGGCTGTGCGTAGCAATCCTGGATCATGCCGCCGGAGTGCTTGTGGATGGGGGCGGGGGAGAGGACGAGATCGAGGTCCTGATCGCCGAGGCTTTGCTGCCAGAAGAGCATGCCGACCTTGCGGCCGGCGGCGCGGTAGCGGGACCAGATGCGCTCGCCCTGGACGAGGGCGGAGGATTGCTCCCAGAACATGATTTTGCGGAGGTCGGGGAGGCGCACGCCGTTTGCAACCATGCCGTGATCGCGCGGGGCGGATGCGGTGCGGAAGCCGGCCTGGGCGGTGCAGGTGAGCGCGGGGAAGAAGGCCTCGGCGGAGCGGAAGGCTGGGAGGTGGCTGACGAGGTCCGAGCCGAGCGCTGCGACTTGTACGACGAGGAGTTTGGTGGGCACGGGGTTGAGAGGAAAAATCAACTGGCGTAGAAGTGGGAGGCAACTAAACGGCTGATGGGCCAAAGGGCAAGCAGGAGAAGCGCGGCGGGCCATGCGGCGCCGCCGGGGAGGAGGCAGAAGGCGGCCTGGATGAAGAGGAGGGCGCGGATGAGGGCGCCGATGCGGGGGGGGATGCGGGGGTTGCGAGTTTCGTTGCGGGCGAGGGCGGTGATGGCGGCGATGTAGAGGGCGATGGCTCCGGCGGCGCAAAGGGCGAGGGGCGTGGGAGGGGAGATGGCGACGGCGCCGGCGAGGACGCTGAGGCCGCGGCAGAGACCCATGGCGACGGGGGCGATGAGGGCGTTTTTTTTCGCGATGAAATTATACCAGAAGATCTCGACGAAGAGGAGGGAGGTGAGGACGAGGAGGGCGCCATTGACGATGGCGGCGGCGGCGAAGGCGGCAATGATGAATGCGACAGCGAGGGCGATGGCGGCGCGGCGGGAGACCGCGCCGCTGGGGAGCGGGCGGTCGGGGCGGTCGCGGAGATCCTCGGGGAGATCGGCGAGGTCATTGAGGACGAGGCCGGCGCAATAGGCGGAGAGGCTGACGGCGATGGCGGGGAGGATGCGCCAGGACCATTGCCCGTGGCCGGCGAGAAGGGCGCCGCAGAGGGGGTCGCCGGGAACAGTGAAGAGATTGGGCGGGCGAAGAAGCTGGAGGAAGGGACGGGTGGACGCCACGGGAGTGGAGGAGGTCAGACGCGGCGGGGGATGATCTCGAGGGGTTGCTTGAACTTGATGATGCTATTCTCCGGGGCGGTGCCACGCCATTGGGTGCCGGGATACATGAGGGTGTTGCGGCCGATGATGGAGCCGGGGGAGAGGACCGAGTTGCAGCCGATCTCCGCGCGGTCGCCGATGATGGCGCCAAATTTGCGGAGGCCGGTGGGGATCATGCTGCCGTTGTGGGTGACGGTGATCTCCGCGTGATCGAGGCGGACATTGGAGAGGATGACGCCGGCGGCGAGATGGCCCTTGAAGCCGACGATGGAATCGCCGACGTAGTTGAAGTGGGGGATTTCGGCTTCATCGAAGATGATGGAGTTCTTGAACTCGCTGGAGTTGCCCATGACGACGCCGTTGCCGACGATTACGTTTTCGCGGACGTAGCAGCCGTTACGGATCTCGCAGCCCTCGCCGATCCATGCGGGGCCTTTGATCATGGCGCCATGCTCGATGACGGTGCCCTTGCCGATGAAGACGGCGCCGGAGATGAAGGGCTTGCCGACGAGGCGGCCGAGGATGGCGGGCTGGAGGCGGAACTGGAGGTAGCTGCCGATTTGCTTGAGGGCGTCCCAGGCGGTCACGGCGTTCTCGAAGAGCTTGCGGTGATCGGTGTGATCGAGGTCGAGGAGGGATTCGGGAGCGAACATGGGATAATTCGACGGGTTATTTTATAGAGGGCGGGGGGTGAGGCGCTGGCCCTCCTTGGTGTCTTTTACGTCCCAGCGGAGGGCGGCCAGTTGATCGCGGAGCTGGTCGCTGGCGGGCCAGTCCTTGCGCTTGCGGGCGGCGTCGCGGGCGTCCAGGAGGGACTGGACCTGGGCGGGGATCTCGGGTGCGCAGGCTTCGAAGGCGAGGACGTAGTTGATTTTTTCCCATGCGTTCAAGAGTGCGCGGGCGTCGCCGGGGGTGAGTTGCTGCTGGTCCATGAGGCGATTGGATTCGCGGATCGTGTCGAAGAGATGGCCGAGGGCGCCGGAGATGTTGAGATCGTCGTCGAGGGCCTCCTGGAAGCGGGTTTGCTCCGCGAGGGGATGGGCGGAGGCGAGATTCTCCGAGGCGGCGAGACCTGTGAGGCGGACGATCCACTCGTCCATGCGGGCGAGGGCGCTGCGGGCGCCGGTCATGCCGTCGAAGGTGAAGTTGAGGGGGAGGCGGTAATTGACGGAGATGAGGACGTAGCGGATTTCACGGCCGGTCCAGCCCTGGGCGGTGAGATCCCGCAGCGTGTAAAAATTGCCGGCGGATTTGGCCATCTTCTGGCCCTGGACCATGAGATGGGCGCAGTGGAGCCAGTAGCGGACGAATTTTCTGCCGGTGCAGGATTCGGATTGTGCGATCTCGGCCTCGTGATGGGGGAAGATGTTGTCCACGCCGCCACAGTGGATATCGAGCTGGGGGCCGAGGAGGGCCATGGCCATCGCGCTGCACTCGATGTGCCAGCCGGGGCGGCCGCGGCCCCAGGGACTGTCCCAGCCGACATCGCCATCCGCCTCGTCCCATGCTTTCCACAGGGCGAAGTCGCCGATGCTCTCCTTCTCGTACTCATCATTGCTGATGCGGCCGGTGGGGCGGAGCTCGTCGAGATTGAGATGGGCGAGGTGGCCGTACTCTGGGAAGCGGCTGAGGCGGAAGTAAACCGATCGATCCTCGGCCTGGTAGGCGATGCCGTGGTTCTCAAGCTCGCGGATCATCGCGATCATGCGCTCGATGTAGCGGGGCTCGGTGGCGGCGGGGAAATCGGCGGCCGGCTGGATGCGGAGCGTCCGGAGGTCCTCGAAGAACGCGTCCTTGAACTTGCGGGTGAACGTGTCGAGGGGCTCGCCCGCGGCGCGGCTGTTGCGGATCGTCTTGTCGTCGACATCGGTGAGATTCATCACGCGATGGACCTGGAAGCCGCGGGCCTCGAGATGGCGCTGGAGGAGATCCTCGAAGACGTAGGCGCGGAAGTTGCCGACGTGGGCGTAATTGTAAACAGTGGGGCCGCACGTATACATTTTGACATGCGGCGGATCGATGGGGGTGAATTCCTCGATCTCGCGGGAGTAAGTATTGAAGAAGCGGATGGACATGGCGCGGGCGAAGCGGGCTGGCGCGAGCGGCTGAGGATTCAGGCGATGATCCGCTGCTGGTCGGGCGGCGGATCGATTTGCTCCACGTTGGTGATGGCAAGCGCGGCGATGCCTTCGCCCCGGCCCGCGAAGCCGAGGGTTTCGTTGGTGGTGGCCTTCACGCCGACGCGGCGGACCTCGATGCCGAGGGCGGCGGCGATGTTCTCGCGCATCGCGGCGATGTGAGGGGCCATGCGTGGGGCCTCGGCGATAATGGTGGAATCGACATTGAGCACCCGCGCGTGTTTGCCCGCGAGGATGAGGGAGACGCGGCGGAGAATCTCGAGGCTGCTGATGCCGCGGATCGATTCGTCGGAGTTCGGGAAATGGAAACCGATGTCGCTCTCGCCGATGGCGCCGAGGGTGGCATCCGCGATGGCGTGGCAGAGGGCGTCGGCATCCGAGTGGCCATCGAGGCCGGTGTCATGCGGGATATCGACGCCGCCGAGGATGAGTTTGCGCCCGCGCACGAGGCGATGGACGTCGTAGCCGATGCCGAGGAGGTTCATGGATGAGTGACGGGAGAGAGGAGATTGCGCATGGCTCTTCTCTTTATAATGGGAGGAGGCCATTGGTCGCCACCACGGAGAACTTGTCGGGATTCTCCGGACGGGTCTCGATCTTGACGGAACCGCCCGCGGCCTCGACGAGGAGGACGCCCGCGGCGATATCCCAGAGGCTGACGGATTGTTCGATATAACCATCGAGCCTGCCGCACGCGACATAAGCCATATCGAGCGCGGCGCTGCCCATGAGCCGGCACTTGCGGGCGCGGTAAACGAGATCCTGAAAAAGAGGGAGACCACTATCGATGGTGGTCTTCGTCTTGGAAAAGCCCACGGAAAGGATTGCCTCGGGGATCGTGGCGCGCCTGCTCACGGCGATTGGTTTGCCATTGAGAAGGGGCGGGCCGCCCTTGCGGACATGCCATAGCTCCTCGCGAATGGGATCGTAAATCACGCCGAGCACGATGTCCGCATTGTCCCGCAGGGCGATGGAAATGCAGAAGTGGGGGATGCCGTAGAAGAAATTCACCGTGCCGTCGATGGGATCGATGATCCAATGGAAAGGGCTCTCCTGATTGCCGGCGATGCCTTCCTCCCCATAGATGGCGTGATCGGGGAATTCTTCCAGGACCATGGCGGTGATGAGGGTCTGGGATTGGACATCGAGCTCGAGCTTGATGTCATGAGCCTCGAGGGCATTGACATTGAGCGGGGAGCCGAAGTGGGTGCGGAGGAGCGAGCCGGCGGCGTGGGCGGCGGCGATGGCGAGATCGAGAGGGTCCATGAATACCAAGGAGGAAACCAAAAAAAATGGGAGGAGAAAATGAATTCTCCTCCCATTCTCGAATCTACTTGAGCCAGCGAGGTCAACTACCCCTGCGCTGGAAGCGATGAATCGCTTACTTTTTCTTGGCAGCGGCCTTCTTGGCAGGAGCCTTCTTCGCAGGGGCCTTCTTGGCGGCCGGCTTCTTAGCGGCAAGCTTCTTGACCGGGGCCTTCTTGGCCACTGCTTTTTTAGCGGCTTTTTTTACGGGCATTAAAAATCCCCCCTTTCATCCGCAGCAGCGGAGGGTAAGAAAATCGTGATCAGCATGCGATCCAATGAATGCTTGCCTAATAAACGTAATGCGATTGGTCAACGCTTTTCTGCAATATCGATGCATATTTTAACTATCAAGCGCGCGAGATCCAGCTTCGAAGCGCGCTGTAAATGACGTTGCGAACCGTCGCGAAAGAAAAGAAACAACTCGTTCTCATCCGCATCAAACCCTGTATCCATGCGGGTAATATCGTTTGCGCAGATGAAATCGCATTGCTTCTCGCGGAGTTTTTTTTGCGCGTTTTGCGCGAGCGAATCGGACTCGGCCGCGAAACCAGCAATAATGACGCGATGATCGCGCGGGAGCGCGAGCGAAGCGAGGATATCGCGCGTCGGAACGAGCTCGATGCTCGCGAGGCCCTGGGCCTTCTTGATTTTGAGCGGATGGACCTCGCGCGGTTTGAAATCGGCGGCGGCGGCGCACATGATGAGGACGTCGCAGCCTGTATTGATGCGGGTTTGCACGGCATCGGCCATCTCATCGGCGGTGGTGACGCGGTGCAAGTGCGCGCCTTGCGGGGGCTCGATGCAGACGGGGCCGGTGATGAGCGCGACCTCGTGGCCCGCCTCAAGCGCGGCGGCGGCGAGCGCGTAACCCATCCTGCCGGAGGAGCGATTGCTGATGAAGCGGACGGGATCGATGGGCTCGCGCGTCGGGCCGGCGGTGATGAGGAAGCGCATGGGAAAAATTCAAAAATCGAAATCAGAAATTCGAAGGGGGAAGGTTAACAGAATGGCGCGAAGGGCGCGAAGGAGGGGGAGAAAATCGAAATCAGAAACTCAAAGGGATGAAGGGGGGCGCATGGGAGAGGCGGAGATCAGTGGAGCAAGGATTCGGCGCGCTCGATGACTTCCTCGATGTTCCAGAGCCTGCCGAGACCCTCGTAGCCGCATGCGAGGAGGCCTTCCTTAGGGCCGATGAAATGGGCGCCGCGGGATTGCAGGAGCATGACGTTGGCCTGTGTGGCGGGGTGTTTCCACATCTTGCCGTTCATGGCGGGGGCGATGAGGAGGGGGGCCTCGATCGCAAGCGCGATCTCGGTGAGGGCGTCATTGGCGAGGCCGTGGGCGAGGGCGGCGATGGTGTTCGCGGTGGCGGGAGCGACGAGGAGGAGGTGGGCGCGGTCGGCGAGATCGATGTGGCCTGGGCGCCAGCCTTCCTTATCCTCAAAGACGCTGGTGAGCACGGGATTGCGCGAGAGGGTCTGGAGGGTGAGAGGGGTGATGAAGTGTCGCGCGGCGGCGGTCATCACGACGTGGACCTCGTGGCCGCGCTTGACGAGCTTGCTGACGAGATCGGCGGACTTGAAGGCGGCAATGGAGCCGGTGACGCCGACCACGATGACGCGGGGCTCGCTCATAGCTCGAGCAGGAGGCGCCGGCTGAGATAACGCTCGGCGTGCATGATGTGGCGGAACTTCTGCAAATCCTCCTCCACGGAGCCGCTGATGATGGAGTAGCGGTAGATGCGCCAGTTGTTCATCTCCGCGGCGGCATTCTGGAGCCGGAGCTGGATCTGCCCGGGGGTCTCCGTGGCGCGCTTGATGAGGCGGTGGTGCAGCTCATCGAGGCTGGGCGGCATGATGAAGACATCGGAGAGCGCGTCGATGATCTGGGGATCGGTGCAGGCGCGGATGGCCGCGGCGCCCTGGATGTCGATATCGAGAAGGACATCGACGCCCTCATTGAGATGATTGATGACCGTGGAGCGGAGGGTGCCGTAGCAGTGGCCGTGGACCATGGCGTGCTCGAGGAACTCGCCGGCCTCGACCCGGCGGTCGAAGACGTCCTTCGAGATGAAGTAGTAGTCCTCGCCATCGATCTCGCCGGGGCGCGCGGAGCGGGTGGTGCACGAGACGGAGTAGACGAAATCCTTGGTCTGGCGCAGCGCGTTGCAAAGGGTCGTCTTGCCTGCGCCGGAGGGGGCGGAGACGACGAAGAGGATGCCGCGGCGTGGGATGACTTTATTCAATGTTCTGGATTTGCTCGCGGATTTTTTCCATCTCGGCCTTGCAGGTCACGACGAACTGGGAAATCTCGGCATCATTGGCCTTGGCGCCCAGGGTATTGAACTCACGATAGATCTCCTGCGTGATAAAATCGAGCGTGCGTCCCACGGGCTCGACCTTGCGGAGGGTGTGGGCGAACTGGGCGAGGTGGCTCTCGAGGCGGATGAGCTCCTCGGAGATGTCGGATTTATCGGCAAAGAGGATGACCTCGCGGACGAGGCGCTCATCATCGAGGGGCAGATCGAGGCCGGCGCGCGCGATGCGCTCCTGGAGGGTCTGGCGGAATTTCTTGCAAACGGCGGGATGCAACTGGCGGATCTTGCGAAGGGACTGGCGGACGAGCTTAAGGCGCTTGATCATGTCCTTGGCGAGATGCTTGCCCTCGCGCTCGCGCATGTGGATGAGATCGTCGAGGGCGGAGGTGAGGGCCTTCTCGAGATGGGGCCACGCGTTATCGATGGCGATGGAATCCTCCGGGACGCGGAGGACGCCGGGGGCGCGGAGGATGGTCTCGATGGTGATCTCGCCGCCGGCGCCGAGGTCCGAGCGGAGCTCGACCATGGCGCGGTAATAGGCGGCGGCGAGGGCGGAATCGACGGCGAGGCGCGGGGTGAGCGCGGGGCCGGACTGGAAGGTGACGACGACATTGAGGCGGCCGCGGGAGATGCGGGAATTGATCAGATCGCGGACGCGCGGCTCCAGCTCGTTGAACTCGCGTGGGAGGGAAACGGTCACGTCGCTTTGCTTGCGGTTGACGGAGTTCAGTTCCACGGAGAACTTCGAGCCGTCAAACGCGCTTTGACCGCGGCCGTAGCCGGTCATACTTCTCATGGAGCGATGATTTCTTGATGGCCACGCAAATTACAAATAGAAAACCGGGCTCCAGCGATTAGATTCCGGTTCACCCCCCAACCCTTTTTACTCCCCTTTTTCACCCGATGGCACGCAAAACCAGCCGGCCCGCAGGCCGCAACCGAACGGCTACCGCAGCCAAAAAGACGGCAACCCCCGTGGCACGCAAGCGATCGCGCGAGGAGGAGCTGCTGCAGAACTGCCTGCTGGGGCTGGCGCTCTTCCTCCTGGCGGTGCTGGTATTTTACCCTGTATTCACGGCGAATTTCATCTGGGACGATGACCAATTGCTGACGGCGAACCCGCAGGTGCACAGCTGGAGCGGCTGGTGGACGCTGTGGCTGAGGCCGGAGACGGCGGATTACTTCCCGCTGATGTCGACGATGCTGTGGGTGCAGTTTCACCTGGGGCAGCTTTTCCCGATGTGGAATGTGGATTTCCTGCAACGGTACGCGAACCAGGACCTGTGGAATGGATACCACATCACGAATGTGCTGTTTCACGCGACGGCGTCCGTGCTGACGTGGCAGATGCTCAAGAGGCTGCGCATCCCGGGGGCGTGGCTGGCGGCCGCGCTGTTCGCGGTGCACCCGGTGTGCGTGGAGTCGGTGGCGTGGATATCGGAGAGCAAGAACACGCTCTCGCAGATATTCTTCCTGCTCACGATCATCCATTATGTGCGGTTCGAGGAGAAGGCGCGGCCTTGGCGGTACGTGGCGGCGGTGATTTGTTTCATGCTATCGCTGCTGGCGAAGACATCGGTGGTGATGCTGCCGGTGATGCTGCTGGTGCTGGCGTGGTGGCGGCACGAGGAGCTGGAGCCGATGCGCGAGAGCTATGAGTTGGAGAAGAACCCGGTGGAGCAGTGGTGCCTGTCGATAGGGCTGCCGGTGGGGGCGATGATGATGGGAGGGCTGGTGGGGTGGTTCGGATGGAAGATCGCGGTCTCGGCGGGGGCGGGGCAATTCGCGGCCGCGATCGCGGGTGCGCTGGTGTGCGGGGGGATAGGGGTGTTGATCGC
>Ga0182024_10012149_pt1 | contig 17079 bp, 20 predicted proteins | sample P32metaG_FD_120480 | JGI IMG/M metagenome (GOLD analysis project Ga0182024, IMG submission 120480) | Permafrost microbial communities from Stordalen Mire, Sweden - P3-2 metaG (Illumina Assembly) | ecosystem: Environmental > Terrestrial > Soil > Wetlands > Permafrost | place: Sweden: Stordalen...
CGTGCGCCTTCTGAATGAAGTAATTCAGCATGCGCTCGGTGACTTTGAAGTCGGCGATCACGCCATCCTTCATTGGCCGGATCGCCACGATGTTGCCCGGCGTGCGTCCGAGCATTTCCTTCGCCTCGCGCCCCACCGCCTCGACTTCTCCCGTCGATTTGTTGATGGCGACAATCGAGGGCTCGTTCACCACAATACCTTTACCCTTCGCGAAAACCAGGGTGTTGGCCGTACCGAGATCGATAGCGAGGTCGGATGAAAAAAGACTAAACAGCGACCGCAGATTCATATGAATTGTTCTACTTGGGACGGGCGACTTAACTTGGGACTAAGGGTCCCAAACGCCCAATCTGCAACAGTACCACAGCCGCAACGTTGGGGCAAGATTTTGTTTTATTTTCAGTAGACTACACTAATCTTGTGATGTCCCGACGCGCCGTTTTGGCGCTTCCGTTCGCGGCGGTTTCAAACGTTAGCTGCCGCACCAACCGCCGCGCCCCCTTCCGCGGCTACGCCTTCATTGCCAATGAAGAAGGCCAAGCCGTGGCCGCGGTGGACTTGCAGGCTTTGGCCGTGGCCCGCCACATCCCTCTCGATAGCGCGCCGGTCGACGTGCTGGCGCTCAACACTCGGCCGTTTGTCTATGCGCTGACCCCTCAAAACGGGTCGATCCAGGAAATTCAGGCCGACCGTTTGACCTTCGCGCGCAAGCTCGCCGTCGGTTCCCAGGCGATTGCCATGCATGTTTCGCCGGACGAGCGGGCCATCTATGTTTTAACAAGAGAGCCGGAGTCGCTGGTGCGCGTATCGCTCGATCGCTTCGCGGTGGATTGGAAACTGCCTCTGTCCGAGGATCCGCACGAACTCGCAATCTCGCCGGATGGAAAGAAAGCGGCAGTGAGCGCGGCCGAATCGGTGCGCCTCATCGATCTGACGGCGCGGACCCTCGGCAATCCCCTCGGAAAGCCCGCGGATATGGGCGCTGTCCGGTTCCTTTCCGATAGCAAAAGACTAATTGCGGCGAATCGAAGCGAGCGGCTGTTGTCCGTATACGAGGTAGACTCGTCCCGGCTGATCGCGCACTTACCGATCGCCGTTCGGCCCGACAATCTGTGCTTCAATCTACCTCCGGAACCCGGCAACACCGACGGCGGACAACTGTTCGTGACCGGAGAAGGCGTCGACGGCGTCGTCATTGTTTACCCCTATCACACGCCGGACGTCGATAAGACGGTAATCGCGGGACACGCCCCGGGCGCGATGGCGGCGTCCGAGTCGTATCTGTTTGTCGCCAGCCCGCAATCGGGCGATGTCAGCATTCTCAACATCTCCACCCAGAAAGTGATCGCAGTTCTTCCGGTGGGCAACGACCCCGGCTTCATCGCCGTCACCCCGGACGATCAATATGCGTTAGTCCTGAACCGCAAAGGGGGCGATGTAGCGGTAGTGGACGTGGATCTGATCTCCCCGAATCGTTATAAAGAGAGAGCGGCCAAGTTGGCCACCGTGATTCCGGTGGGCTCAAGACCGGTAAGCGCTGCAGTCCGCCGCGTATGATCGCAGCAGCGATCTTAACCGCCCTCGGCGTCATTCATCTTTACTGGGCAGCCGACGGAAAGTTCGGAAAAAGCGCGACGTTGCCGACGGCCAATGGCAAATCCGTTCTGCAGCCAACGCCTCTCATCACGATTGCCGTAGCGATCGGACTCTTCGCAATGGCCGCACTCGTTTTCGAGCGCGTCGGGCTCTGGCTGATAGCCGGAATATTTCTGCTCCGCGCCATCGGAGATTTCCGCTATATCGGCCTCTTCAAACGCGTGCGAGACAGCCGCTTCGCCAGACTCGACACGCTGTTCTACTCGCCCTTGTGTTTAATTCTCGCAGGCTTGATTCTGTTTTTTCAGTGAGTAGGACAGGTCCCCGACCTGTCCATCTTGAACTCGCTAAGTGGGGCAGGCTCCCGACCTGCCTCTTTTTGGCTAAGGCTTCTCGACCTTATCGTCCGCCTTATCGCGACTTCTGCTCTTCCCCGCACGCAACTGAGCATCTTCCAACCGCTCAGTCTCCTGCCAAGTGAAGACCATGCGATGAATCACCGTCAGATTTCCGAGCACCGCGATGACCCACAACACCGGAGCCATGCGGTCGAACAGCGCGCCGATAATCACCAGCACCACGCGCTCCGGCCGCTCCATGAATCCGACCTTGCACATCGGAATCGAGTTCTCCGCGCGCGCCCGAACATAACTCACCATCACGCACGCGATCATCGCGACCGCCGTCAGCACGACATACGAGAATCGTCCGATCGACCCGTACCAGACCAGCAAGCCAATTAATAAACCCAGATCCGAATAGCGGTCGAGCACCGAATCGAAAAATCCGCCAAACCGCGTAACGCGATTGGTCTCGCGAGCCACCCGTCCATCCACCATATCGAACAATCCCGCGCCGATGATCACCGCGCCGGCCCATCGGAATTGCCCCACGGCGAGCAGCCATGCCGCACCGACGTTAATCAGCAGACCCAAAAACGTCAGAACGTTGGGATGGATTTTCGAAAGCGCGAGTGCCCGCACAATGATCAGGATGACCTTATTGCAGGCCAGCCCGATCGCACGCGTAAACGTTAGCTTTTGCTCCAAAGTCTATTCCTTGGCAACATCACCCGGCGTCAGGTCGTGAATGGTCTTCAATTCCACGATCTCCATGACGCGCAAACCACCGGGAATCTGGATACGAACCTCATCGCCAACCTGCTTGCCCAGCAGACTGCGCCCGATCGGCGAGCTCGTCGAGATGAGACCCTTCGCCACATCCACTTCCTCGCTGGTGACCAACGTGTACTTTACCTTGATATCTTTGTCCACGTCCAGCACGATCACTTCCGAGCAGAGCCCCACCTTATCGCGCGGCAGCTTCGTCATATCGATCATCGAAATCTCGCGCAGCCGTCCATTCAACTGATTTAGCCGCGCATTGACCATCCCCTGCCGTTCCTTGGCCGCGTGATACTCCGCGTTTTCCTTCAAGTCGCCGTGGGCGCGCGCCTTGAGGATCTCCCGGGGAAGCTCGATCCGGAACTCAATCTCGAGCGCCGCGATTTCATCCTTGAGCTTTTTGATGAGTTCTTCCATCGCCTACATCTGCGATTATAGCGCGCCTGTTATTTCCCGAAAAGCTTATGCCGCATATCCGGCCAGAATTCTTTCAGGATATTAAATCCGGCATCGCTCCCCACGTTCATGGCCCATTTCTCGCAGACCTCTTCGGGGTGTCGGCTCGACGGCGGATAGTAAAAGGCGGCAACGCTAGCCGCCGCGCCATTGCCGATAATCTCGGAAAAATTAAACTGCGGCGCGCCGGAATCTCCCCGCGTCACAATCACCCTGCTCGCCGAGTACCCGATCCTTTTCCAGAACCCAAACTGCGGCCCCATTCGAAAATACCGCGGGTCTTGATGCAGCAGGACCGGAAATGCCGCTTCCGTGAAATAATTCCCGACCGCATTATCAGCGAACGCGCCAGCATACCGTTTGGCATATCCAGCCGCCCCTTGGCCGAATTCATGATACTGATTGGTTAATTGCGAGCCACCCGCGTAAAGCCCAGTGATCAAAAACGAGAATGGATCGAAGACGTCTTCAGTCGCCAGCCAGAACTTCGTCCGTGCGCTGACCGGCAGAATAACGCCGGAGGAATTTCTTACCGTGTCGTAATCCGGAACAATCCCTAAAATGTGGGTGTCTTCTCTTGATTCGGGCTTCTTTACCGCTTCTGTTTCATCGACTTGCGCCCAGACGGAGCCCGCGCAGACGGTTAGAAGCAGAAGGAAGACACGCCCGCTTTTCATGCTAGAGACACAAACCCAACTGTTTGTAAGACGACTCGGCACCCGATTCGCGTACAGGCTATTTTGACAGCTCGCGACGCATATTGTCGAGCGATTGCTGCATCGACGTATTCCCCGGCCACAGTGTCCCGGCCATGTCCCCATGCTGTGAAACGTGGTGCTGCGATACCTCGGCAAATAAGGGGACCAACTCCGGATCCCTCCATCCCCGGCGCGCTTCTTCGATCATGATCTCAATCGCATGCTGATGCGAAAACGCCGGCTTGTACGGCCTCGCGGTGGTGAGCGCGTCATAAATATCAGCCACTTGCAGAATCCGCGCGAGCAGAGGAATATCTTCGCCGCCCAGTCCGTCAGGATACCCCGACCCGTCCCATCGCTCGTGATGACTGCGGATAATCGGCAGCACCGGTGCCAGCGTCTTCATCGGCTTGCAAATATCCTCGCCGCGAATCGTATGGAGCCGCATGGTCTGCCACTCCTCGTCCGTCAACAGCCCCCTCTTAAAGAGGATGCCATCCGGAATCCCGATCTTGCCGATGTCGTGCAGATAGCTCCCCCGATATAGCGCTAGCTGTTCCTGACGTGGCAATCCCAATGCCTGCCCCAACGCCAGACCATACGTCGTGAGCCGCTCGCAGTGCATCCCCGTATATCTATCGCGACGCTCCACCGCTTGCGCCAGCGCGAACAGGATCGTCTCGGCCTCTTCGAGCGAATCCGTGAGCGCCTTATTGCGCAGCATCGCCCGAATGCGTGTCCTCGCCACCGCCGGTTGAAGCGGCTTGATTAGAAATTCGTCCGCCCCGGATTCAATGCCAGCGACCTCATTTTCAGTCCCTTGGACGCTGGTCGTCATCAGGATCGGAATAAGCTGCGTCCGCCGCTCGCTCTTGAGCAAATGGCAGAATTCCGGACCGCTCATCTCCGGCATCACCAGGTCGACCACCACCAGATCGACTTTTTCGCGTTCCAGGATGCTAAGCGCCGCCGAAGGCCGCGCCGCCTCCAGAATCCGATAAGCCGCCGTCTTCAACATCGCCTTAAGCAGCCTTCGATTCAGCTCTATATCGTCTACAATCAGGATAGTAGGAGCTTCCGCCGCATCTTCGAGCACGCTCTCCCATCGCGGGAGATGCATCTCCGGCCGCAGCACAATTGGGTCGGTCGCGATTCCTTTGGCCTGTGTCGACACGTGTGCTTCCTGTCCAGGTATCTATCGGACTACCCTTAGGAAACGTTTAGCGTAATACGGGAAACAGTACTAAGATTAGTAGCGTTATGCCGCAGCTCACACCCGAGGATCGTGCCTTCCTCACCAATCATTTGAGCCATACCCGCGACCTGCTTCTGAGTGAAATCACGGATCTCCGTCCCGACCAGTGGACTTTCCGCCCCGGTGAAGAAACCTGGTCCATCGCCGACTGCGCCGATCACATCGCCAGCATCGAGCGCCGGGTATTTTCGATGGTCTCAAAGCACATGCAAAGCGCCGCGCCCGATCCGCAAAGAGCATCCGAGGTCCAGAAAAAGACTCCCTGGATCCTCGAAGCCGTCCCCTCCCGTCACGAGCGCGTCAAAGTCCCACCCGGAATCGAGAACACCAGCCACTCCGCGACCCCTCAGGAATTCGCTGAGCTTTTTGAAGACCGCCGCGCCGCGTTACTGAAATATGTGAGCGAAACCGAGGACCCCATGCACGACCGCGGCGCCCCTCACATGATTTTCAAGGACCTCGACGGCTGCCAGTGGCTCCTCATGATCTCGCTCCACAGCCAGCGCCATGCCGCCCAAATCGCCGAAGTAAAGTCCCACCCCGCATACCCAAAATAAACTTTCTAGCCGTCGGACACGTCTTACCGGCATGACGAGACTTCTCGGCGTAACCCTCCTCTTCTCCAGCCTCTTCGGCCAGGAGTTTGAGGTCGCCACCATAAGGCCGTCCAGCCCTCGCGACCCTATCGGCGATATGGTTGTCTCGCCAGGTGGACGCCTCACCATCACCGGCTTCAAGCTCAGCCAGTTGATCGAGAAGGCGTATAGCGTCGAAAACTATCAAATCTCGGGTGGCCCGGTATGGGTGAGCCAGGATCGGTTCAACGTCATCGCCACACCCCCGGAGTCTTCGCGAGCCAGCAAGTTTTCCCCGGCTGGGCGCCGCGATCCGCCGCCGGAGGAATTGCTGATGCTTCAGGCTCTCCTCGCGGGTCGCTTCCATCTGAAGCTTCACCGCGAGACCAAAGAAGGCGCCGTTCTAGCGTTGGTAATAACTAACAAAGGGCCCAAGCTCCAACCGCCGAAGAACCCCGACCACCGTCCCCTGGTCATGTTCGGGTTCGACAACGACGCCGAAGGGGCGCGACACCATTATCTGCAAGGCGATAACGCGACCATGCCCCTTCTCGCCCAGCGTCTTGCCGGCCTATTAGGAAGGCCCGTCCATAACGAGACCGGCGTGGCTGGAAACTTCGACTTTAAATTCAGCTTCGACGAGGATGAAACCGACGCCGCGATGGTCGCTGCCATCCAGCAATTGGGACTCAAGCTGGAGTCCAAAAAAGCCCCAATCCAGACCCCGGTCGTCGACCACGCCGAGAAACCATCAGCAAACTAACGGATCGCCTCGATCGCAAGCTGTTGGCAGATCTTGCGCGCTAACCGATTTTCAATCTCGGAGTGCCGTGGCACAGGCACGTTCGCGCCATTAGCTGGATTTCTGTAAATCGTGTGCCGGCCCGCCCTCGCGTTCTAAGTGACATCCTTGTCGCTGCAAGTGACTAATTAATTCGTGCCCGCTTCACCCTCTGGAAGTCCCAACGTGAACGGAAAGCGGAATGAGCTCGATCAAATCGGCATCGGCCGCCGCAGCCGCCGGGTCGGGCACTGGCAATGGCTTGCCCTCTTCGAGCAGCATTTGCGCAAGATCTTCCATCGCGCTTGCGATCATCAGCCGCGCATCGGGCAAGTCGAATCCCTGCGTCACCGCCCCCGGAAAATCGAGCGCCTCCGCAACAACCATCTCGCCCGCCGTCTGTGGAATATAGAACGCGACGTGGTACCGCAGCATACGATCATCATACGCCACAGAACGTGGAATAATGTCACATGCTCCGATTCTCCCTTGTCCTAACCGCCACCCTCCTCACCGCCCAAACCACACCCCCCGAACCCGACCGCCAGCTAGCCCGATCCATATATAAGGAGTTCGTAGAAATCCAGTCCGGCTTCTCCACCGGCTCGACCACTCCCGTAGCCGAAGCCGCCGCCCGCTATCTCAAATCCGCCGGCTTCCCCGACTCTGACATCTTCATCGGTGGAGCATCTCCTAAAAAGGCGAACCTGGTAGTCCGCTATCACGGCACTGGCGCCCGCAAGCCGATCCTTCTCTTAGCCCACACCGACGTAGTCGAAGCGAAGCGTGAGGACTGGTCCATGGACCCCTTCCAGTTCATCGAACGCGACGGCTTCTTTTACGGTCGAGGCACCGGTGACGACAAAGCGCAAGCCGCCGTCTGGATCGCGAATCTGATCCGCTACAAGCGCGAAGGCTTCAAGCCCGATCGCGACATCATCGTAGCCCTCACCGCCGACGAAGAAGGCGGCGGACCCTACAACGGTGTCGACTGGCTCCTCAAAAATCATCGCGACCTGATCGAAGCGGAATTCTGTCTCAATGAAGGTGGCTGGGGTGAAGAAGCCGGCGGCAAGAAAATCGCCAACGACATCCAGGTCAGCGAAAAATACGTTATCGAAATCCGCTTCGAGGTCCGCAATAAAGGCGGCCACAGCTCCATGCCCGTCCCGGACAATGCGATCTATCACCTCGCCGCCGCGTTAGATCGTCTCGCGAAATTCGCCTTCCCTCTCAAGACCAACGAAGTCACCGCGGCCTACTTCAAGCAAATGGCGACGCTCAATAAGGACCCGATTAAAACCGATCTGGCCAAAGCCGTCGAAGGCGACCAACAGGCAATGCAGCGCGTCGCAAACGTGTCTCCCGCCTGGAACGCGACTCTTCGAACCACCTGCGTAGCCACCCAGCTTGAAGGAGGACACGCGCGCAACGCCCTCCCGCAACTAGCCGCCGCCGGCGTAAACTGCCGCGTCCTCCCGGAGGATTCCGTCGACTACGTCAAGTCCACTCTGGAAAAAGTAGTCGCCGACGATCAGGTCAAAGTCACTATCAACGGCGACGTCCCCAAGGGACCAGCCTCTCCCATGCGCCCCGACATCATGAAAGCCGTCGGCCGCCTGACCGATACTATGTGGCCCGGCGTCCCCTCGATCCCCATCATGGTGATGGGCGCAACAGATGGCAGATCGTTGCGCATAGCGGGCATACCGACCTACGGAATCCAAGGCTTCTTCATGGACCGCGACGATATCCGCTTTCACGGCCGCGACGAGCGCATGGGCGTCAAAGCCTTCTACGAGGGCCAGCAATTCCTATATGGATTAGTAAAAACCCTCTCAGGCACATAAACTCAACCCCGGTGTCTAAGTAGGACAGGTCCCCGACCTGTCCTCCGGCAATGCGCCCACTCAACCGCTGGCTCCCGCAAACGATCGGACTCCTAGCCGCCCTAACAATCGCGATTCTATCAACCGTCCCACCAGCGAATCCATACACCTGGCGAACACTTCTAACCGCAGCAGCATTCACAACTTTACTAACAGCCCTAACCTGCGCCGCAGCGATGTTTCTAACCTACGTCGCCTTCCCCAAACCCGACCCATCTCCTATCATCCGACGCACCTCCGCGACCGCAGCCTGTTTCCCCGCGCTAGTAATCCTTCTTCAACAACGCTCGATGTGGTCGCCGATAATAGTCGCGTTCCTGATCTGGACCATCCTCCCAACCACCGTAAATCCAAGACCCCAATGGAAGAAATTCGCCGGATCCCTCTTCGCTGCTGTCCTACTTCAACTCGGCATCGCAGCCGCCTTGGGGGAAGAGTCCCTAATCGCCGCCTTGACCCTGGGACTAGCCGCCGCTCCCATCCTCTGGCGAATTCGTCAGGAGCGAAACCTGCGCGGCCCCTTCAGACCGAGGTCAACCATCATGATCGCCCTGATCCTGGCAATCCTGGCTTCGACCCATTACCTCCCCATCAGCTCCGGCTCCGCCATCGAAGGAACCTACACCAAGAATCCCTCGGAAGGCCAAAAAACGAAGGGCGCTGCACCCGGCTTCTCCGTCGGCGGCAAATACCGAGGCGTCATCTTATCGCCGGAAGAAGAGCAACACACCATCCTGGTCCCTCCTCTGCCGATGATGGGCCGCGACCCATTCCTCCTCCACAAAGACCCGATCGGCATCCCCTTCTACGGCGTCTATTGGTTCTTCCAATCTCCCGACAGAGCCCCCGACGATGATGCCTACCGCACCAAAGGCAGCCCCGACAAAATGGCGTTCCACTCCGCCGACATCAATCCCTTAAAGATGGAAGCACACCAAAACCTGGGCCGCCTGATCGACGTAAAAGCATGCAGCCGAATCGATGTCGTCATCCGCAACGCCGACCTCATCGTCGGATCGTTGGCTATCGAACTACTGCTGGTTAACACCACCGAACCGGACCACCCATTTCAATGGTTAGGCCAAGCCCCCATCACCTCAAAGCCCGGCCAGCAGGAAACTCTAAGCTTCAAAATCCCCTCAGCGACCGCGATTCAGCAATTCGACGAACTAACCATCCGCTTCCCTCGGGCGCGCTACCGGGCAACCAGAAGCGCCAGAATCGCAATAGACAGGTTCTACCTAATCCCCCGCGCAAAATAATGCTGTGGGGCAGGTTGTCAACCTGCGGACCGATTTTTAATCGGTCCATCCGGGCGCAGCCCGGACATCAGTCACGGCATCTGCGGCTGAGCGCTATCAAGTATCCGCGCAACCCAATCCGCATGCGGCAACTTGCAGTCAGCAAGAGCTTTCAGCTCCCGATCCACGTCATATTCCACGCGCCGAATCTCCGGCTTCGCATCATCCAGCAATAAATACGAAGCCCTCCGATCCCCATCGTGAGAAAGACTCACACTCCCCGTATTCACGACCGTCATCGACAACACCGTTCGCACGAATGGCCGATGAACATGGGCATAAACGGCAATCGGCTGCGCTAGTTGCGAATAAATTTTCTCGAAGTCGGCATCGGTCGCTTCCGGCATCGGCGAACGCCAGCAACTTTCCGGACTCGCATGCACCAGCGCCATCGGACCGTGAACCTGTTGGAATGGCAGCCCGCGCAGCCACGCAAGCCTTTCTTCTCCCAGCAGTTCCCGCTCTGCCGCAGCCATTTCTTCAATCACATCCCATAGCGATTGCAGTTTCGGGAGTTGACTCCCGAACTCCTTCAACGACTCCGGCCGAAAAAGTAACTCATCGGTATTGCCAACCACCCCCTGCCAACCGAGATCGCGAATCCGGTCAACCACTTCCACGGGATTCGCGCCGGCATGAGGCAGATCGCCGCCATGGAAAATCAAATCGGGAGAGGTTTCGCGCAAATCGGCCAGCACTGCTTCCAACGCAGTCAGATTTCCGTGGATGTCGGATACAATCGCGATACGCAAGCTAATAAAAGAGATACTTGCGCCACTGATCGTCGCTCTTACCGAGCAGCCTCATCAAATGACGGCTGGTATGCAGGCTGAACGGACGCGGCGCTCTAGCAAGCCGCATCCCCGCTTCTTCCGGCGTGCGGCTGCCTTTGCGATTATTGCAGGGATGGCAGCACGCGACTAAATTTTCCCATGTCGTTTCACCCGCCCGTGAGCGCGGCTGCACATGATCGAGCGTCAGTTCTCCGGAGTTGAAAGTCCGCAGGCAATATTGGCACGTATAGCGATCGCGCATCAAGATGTTTTTGCGCGAAAGTGCCCTTGTTTGGTGAGGGATACGACGATATTCGAGCAAGCGGATTACGCTCGGGACGCGCATGGTCTGCCTTGCCGAATGGACCTGCGAATTGGCGTGCTCCTCCGCCGACGCGACGCCTTTCAGCACCAGCACCAAAGCCCTGCGCGCTGCACAAACATTGATCGGCTCGTAGCTGGAATTCAGTACAAGAACCGGTTTATGAAGGCGTTGCAACACACGTTCCTGATGATTGGCAATCATGTGGTCTCCATTCGGCGATCCGTGCGGGCCACTGTCGCCACCGCGACGTGACTTGCTCCGGCACGCTTTAATACACTGGCGCAGGCGCTGGCGGTGGCTCCGGTGGTGAGCACATCGTCGATCAGCAACACGCGCAAGCCTTTTAACTTCGCACCTTTACGTACCGCGAACGCTCCGCGCACATTCAGCCGGCGCTTCGAATTCGTCAGGCCTGCCTGGGGCGCGGTGGCCCTTACGCGGCGGACAATTTTGCGAACCGGCACACCCCATCGCCGGGCGATTTCCTTCGCCAACAATTCAGATTGGTTATAGCCGCGGCTCCAGCGCTTTTTCCAGTGAAGAGGCATCGGAATAATCAGGTCGAAGCGGTGTTCGCGCGGGATCGCGCGAGCGATCAGCGCGCCCAAGGGACGCGCTAAAGGGCGGATTTGGTTGTACTTAAAGAGATGAATCAGTTGCCGCAGAGTATCTGCGTAGGACCCGAACGTATAGACTGTATCGAAACCGGTCAGACCCAGACGGCACAGCGAGCAGCGGCCTTCTGCATCGAGCGGGAATCGATTCAGGAACGGAGTCTTGCAGGCGGCGCAATAATACTCGGCTTCCATTGCAGCCGGTTGGCATATACAAGCGCTGCAAACCGGGATGCGCGAAATTTCGTGGAGGGGCTCGCCGCAGACGCGGCAGTCATCTGGGAAAAGGCCGCAGAAAGCCTTTTCTGCGAAAGGCAGAAGAGACCGGCCGAAATTGGTCAGCAGGGCACTTGAGAAGACCCACCTCCAACCGACACCCCTAGTGTACAACAGTGCGCCTTAATCGCGCTTAAATCGCGTTAAGTAGCGCTCTGCGGAGCCTTAAATGACCTTATTTTTGCGAATAACGCAGATAGCTGCGGAATGCTCATCTGCTCGGCGCGCAAACGTCCCTCCTCTAGATTTGCGAGCTCATAGAGGGGGGTGAGGTTGTTTCTTAGAGTTTTTCGCTTATGCCGAAAACACAACGATGCGAATTTCAGAAAAGAAATCGGATCATCGATTTCAGGAAGGCTCCGGCGCTCGAGCCGCACCACCGCGCTATCGACTTTGGGAGGCGGACGGAACGCGTCGCGGGGAACTGCGAAAAGAATCTCGGGATTCGCGTGCACCTGCGTCTGCACGCTTAAATAGCCAAAATCGCGAGTTCCCGGTTTTGCGGCTAATCTCTGCGCTACTTCCGATTGCATCATGAAAACGGCGCGCGCCCAACCTTCTTTAAGCGCGAACACTTTTTCCAGAATCGGCGAGGTGATGTAGTAGGGAAGATTTCCGGTGATGACCGATCCTGAAAAATCGGTTTTGAGAACATCGCCTTCAATGACCTCCAGACGGCCTTGCTCGATAGCATCGCGGAACTTCTGATGGAGGTAGTGGACCAGGTGCGGGTCGACTTCGATCGCGATTACTTTATCGGCGCGTTCCAGCAGCGATTCGGTGAGGGCGCCTTTGCCGGGGCCGATTTCAATGACTCGCGGGACCCGCTCGCCGCAAGCAGCTTCCGCGATGCGATCCAGAATGGATTTTCGGGTGAGGAAGTGCTGGCCGAAGCGGCGGCCCAATTTAGAGTCCTATCTCTGAAGAAAGCATTTTCACGCAAAGGCGCAAAGCCCGCAAAGAACACACGGAATGCTTAGCCCTTTACGTCGACTTCGCTGTTGCGGAAATAGAGGCGCAGTTTTCCGGACTTTGCTTGGCCGAATTGCGTTACGGGTTCGAAGGTTGTGAAGATCAGGCGGTTTTCCAGGCTTCTGCGGATTTGCGCGCTGGTCAGAACGTTGAAGCCGCTCACGACTTTATAATCCACCATGCGGCCGGCTTCATCGACGATGACATCGACCACCACGTCGCCGCAACTGCCTGCCAGAGGAGCGGTGGACTTTACGGTTGCCGCGGTGGTCAGGCCGGTCGGGATGTCCGAGGAGTCGTCGGCGCGGACGGGATACATCGGGCCCACGCAAATGCTGAAGAGTGCCACGGTGGAAAAAATACCACCGGCGAGGGGCAGCGCCAGCGGCCGCATCAAATTTGTGAACAATAAGTTGAACCGGTCGCGCCAACTGATCTGGCTCGAAAGCAGACGCTGGCGTTCTCTCGAAGCAAGCACACGCAACGACGTTCGCAGTCCCGATGGTGGCATGCGCGCAGGTAGTTGACGAAGAACCTGACTTACCGAATCGATTGGATCGCGTGTCATAAACGAATTACTAATCCCTTAAGTCATCCCGCAATGGGCTGGGACGACCACTCCGATTGCGATGCCGGCTCAAGCCGGCCCGCCAAATGTTTCTTTAACGCGTCCCGCCCTCGCAGGATGCGCGATTTTACGGTTCCGAGGGAGATTTCCAGAATTTCTCCGATCTCCTCGTAACTCAAACCTTCGATTTCGCGAAGCACGAGCGCGGCGCGGAACTTTGGATTCACCTCCGCGAGCGCAGCTTCAATCAACACCTGCGTTTCACGATCGAGCGTCAACTCAAACGGCGAGCGGCCCGGATCGGGCAGAAAGTTCTGATAGCACCTTTGATGCCCGGGCTGATAGGCGTCACCCGGCTCGGCTGTGTCCAGGTTTACTTCCTGGCGGCGATGGCGGCTGAACCAGCGGCGCTGATTGCGCGCCTCATTCACCGCGATCCGGTAGATCCAGGTCTTAATCGAACTCTCGCCGCGGAACGCCACGACGTTGCGAAAAACTTTTAGAAAAACTTCCTGGACCACGTCGGGGGCGTCGGCCGGGTCGTCCAGTAAGCGGCTGACGATATTGAAGATCGGCTGCTCGAAGCGCTGAATCAGTATCTCATAAGCAGATTCAGCTCCGGTGCGCAGACCCTGGAGCAGAGCGGTATCCTCCTCGCGTGCACGGAGGGCGGTTAATACGTCGAGCTGAAAGCCGATCACGCTATCTGCCACTACCGTCTCCAAAATAGCAGCTTCTGAAAAGCAAGGCTACCGGGTCTCTGTATGCTCGTCAAATTTTCTTTTCTGTATGCTTTGACTCCGGGTGGGGGGGAATTGTTCCCGAGTCCTGATAGCACCTATAGGGCAGGTCGGGGACCTACCCTACTCGGGCTATGTGCACAGCGTCTCGGAGGGCAGGTCGGGGACCTGCCCCACTTGCGCCACAAAAAAAGTCTTGCGGGCGAACCACTAGTGTAGTAGATTAACTAACGTGAGTAGTTCTCTTCCTAAATTAAGCAAGCTGGAGCTGCAGATTATGGAGGCTCTGTGGACCCTTGGGCCTTGCTCTGTGCGGGAGATTCTGGAGTCGTTTCCTGCGAAAAAGAGGCCGGCCTATACGACCGTACAGACGACCGTGTACCGGCTGGAAGTTAAGAAGGCTTTACGGAGGATTAAGAAGATCAGCACGGCGCTGATTTTCGAGGCGGCGGTTTCGCGGGAGGCGGCGGAACGCAGGCTGATTGACGAATTGTTGAGTCTGTTCGGAGGACGGAGCCGGCCTATTGTGGCTCACTTGATTGAATCGGGCTCGCTGACGCTGGACGATATACGGGAGGCGGAGAAGATTCTCCTGAAACCAGAGTGAACCATCTATGGCAGTCGACTCTGTTCGCCGGAGTTGCGTGGTTATTAACGCTGGTGCTGAGGAGGAATCGAGCGCGGGTGCGGCATTGGGTTTGGGTGGCGGCTTCGTGCAAATTCCTGATTCCGTTTTCGGTGCTCATTGGGCTGAGTAGTCATATTGAATGGCGGAGGATTCCGGCGCCGTCCAATGTCTCTGTTGTTCTGGAAGAGGTTAGCGAGCCATTTACGGCGCTGCCGGTTGCTGCGGCCGCTGCACCGGCTGCGCGACATCCGTTCCCGGTTTTATGGGGGATATGGGCGTGCGGATTCATCGGAATCAGCTCTGCGTGGTGGGTTCGGTGGCGGCGTGTCCGACTCGCGGTGCGCGCGGGGGTGCCTGTGCGTCTTGACATACCGGTTAAGGCGATGTCTTCTCCGACCCACTTGGAGCCGGGCGTTTTCGGCGTTTTCCGGCCGGTGCTGTTGCTGCCTGAGGGGATTTTCGATCGTCTTACGCCAGGGCAATTGGGGGCAGTAATCGAGCATGAGTTGTGCCACGTCCGGCACCAGGACAATTTTATCGCTGCGATTCATATGTTCGTCGAAACCGTCTTCTGGTTCCATCCTTTGGTGTGGTGGATTGGAAAGCGGATGGTGGAGGAGAGGGAGCTAGGCTGCGACGAAGAGGTGATTAGCCGGGGCGGCGAGGCTCGGGTTTATGCGGAGGCGATTCTGAATGTGTGCAAGCTGTACGTGGAATCGCCGCTCGAATGCGTCGCGGGAGTTACGGGGTCGGATCTTAAGAAAAGGATCGAGGGGATCATGAGCGGGCGCATTGCGGTTCAGTTGAGCTTGTCGAAGAAGGTGGCGCTGGCGGGTGCGAGTCTCGGGGTTGTCGCGATTCCTGTTTTTGTTGGTTTGATGCACGCGCAGCCGGCGACGGAGAGCTTGCCGAAATTTGAGGTGGCTTCGGTGAGATCTAGCGGTCCTAGCGATGGTGGACTGAAGAGTGAGGGCGGAAGGGGGGGCACCACGATGGGGCTCGAGCACAGGCGATTGACCCTTCGATTGAGCCTGTTCGCTCTCATCCTCAACGCCTATGGAATCAGGGGCTGTCGTCCGTTCGGAGAAGGTAACTGCGCGCTGCTATCCGGAGGGCCTGCCTGGCTCAGGAAGGACCAGTTTGAGATTGTCGCGAAGATGCCGGACGATTCTCCCGATTACACCGGGTCCCAGTTCGTGAACCTTCACGCGCCGCAGCTACAGCTTATGTTGCAGGCATTGTTGGGGGATCGGTTCCAACTGAAAGTTCACCACGAAACGAAGGAGCTTCCGGTGTACGCGCTGACGGTCGGGAAGAAGGGGCCGAAGTTCAAGAAGTCCGATGGGAGCAAGGAGCCCAGGCTGATGTTTCGTGGTGCATCGGTGCAGCCGGACGGTTCGAAGATTATTCGACTCATCGTCGAAAATGGTTCCATGCAGGAATTGGTGGACCTGTACGCGAAGTTCATGGACCGTCCAGTGGTCGACCGGACGGGGCTGACGGATCGATACGATTTCACGATGGATTATGAGGCGAATGCGGATGCACCTGGTCCGTTCTCGGAGCTGACCGGTCCGGGGTTGTTCAAAGCTTTTGAGGAGCAAGCGGGGCTCAAGTGGGAAGCGACGAAGGGGCCGGTTGAGATCCTGGTGATCGACCATGCGGAGAGGCCGTCGGCAAATTAGCGTCTTGTGGTATATCGATTCGCCTTTTGTTACAATCAATTAAGGGGATCTTGGCCCCTTAAAGGATTTTCGGTTCCACATGGCCACCAAACCTGCCTTCGCGCAAGGCGCACAAGTCGAGCATCCGAAGTTCGGCTTAGGAAGCGTCCTGTCTTGTAGCGACGAATATATTGTTATCAAATTCGACGACCACGGGGAGAAGAAGTTCGTCCTCACCATCGTTCTACCGAACCTGAAGAAAAGCGATCGGACGCCTCCTGTGGAGAAGCGGCGAACGACGAAGAAGAAGGTCGCGGCGCCGGTAGCGGCGAGCTGAGAATTGGTGGGTTATAGTTGGGGCTGTCAGTTCTGAATGCCAGCTCCTGCCCACCCTCTTTGTTTTCTGTAATTTCCATTGATTTGCTGTCTTTCCTGCTGACCGTGAGATGCGGATTGCAGGAGAGAAATTGTGTCCCGGGTCAAAGATCGTCGAACGAGCTGACGGGCGGTGGCGGCACCGTGCAAGTGCCGGCATAACAACAACTCGGGCGCTCGAGGCACAGCGGCGAAGGCGGCCCGGCTCGTTCGCGCGTCGGCGTGTAATCGTAAATCACCGCCTCCTGATGGCGATCCCCGACGTATGGCCAGATCCGGTCCTTGCGCGTAGGGGGCAGGCTCCGATCCAAAACTTTCACCGGCGTGTCGTCGGTCCCGACTACTTTGGAAGCCAGCACGAACTGCTTCAGCCGCGCATACCGAGGATCGAGCAGATCCGTCGATGGCCGCATCCCGCCGCACAGCGTCTGGTCGGCAAGATCCACGCCCAGCGCCGAAACATTTTCGC
>Ga0182024_10012150_pt1 | contig 17079 bp, 19 predicted proteins | sample P32metaG_FD_120480 | JGI IMG/M metagenome (GOLD analysis project Ga0182024, IMG submission 120480) | Permafrost microbial communities from Stordalen Mire, Sweden - P3-2 metaG (Illumina Assembly) | ecosystem: Environmental > Terrestrial > Soil > Wetlands > Permafrost | place: Sweden: Stordalen...
AGCCACCAGGGCGAATTTCCCGCCGCAACCCTGTCGTTCAATCTCGCGCCGGGCGTGGCGCTCAGCCAGGCGACGGCGGCGGTGCAGGCCGCGCGCGACAAGCTGGGCGCGCCGGTGACGCTCACCGGCGCCTTCCAGGGAACCGCCCAGGCCTTCCAGCAATCCCTGTCCAGCGAACCGGTCCTTATCGGCGCCGCCCTGCTCGCCGTTTACGTCATCCTGGGCGTGCTCTACGAAAGCTTCATCCACCCCCTGACCATCCTCTCGACCCTGCCCTCGGCCGGTCTGGGGGCGCTGCTGGCCCTGATGGCCGTCGGTCAGACCCTCAATGTGATCGGCATCATCGCCATCATCCTCCTCATAGGCATCGTCAAGAAGAACGGCATAATGATCGTCGATGTCGCCCTGCGGCTCGAGCGCGAACAGAACCTCACCGCCGAGGAGGCGGTGCGGCGGGCGTCACATCTGCGGCTTCGGCCGATCCTGATGACCACCGCGTGCGCCGCCCTTGGCGGCGTGCCGATGATCCTGCTGCATGGCGCCGGCTCGGAGTTTCGCCAACCCCTGGGATATGCCATCGTCGGCGGCCTGTTCGTCTCTCAGGCCCTGACCTTGTTCACCACGCCGGTGGTCTATATCTACCTGGACCGGCTCCGTAGCCGCTTTTCGCGTGAACCCAAGCACGCCGGCGTTGCGGCGCCGAAGCCATCCTGAGGGCGGGCGGCCATTCAACAGTTGACGCGCCCGAGGCGGAAGCGCTGGAGCGCCTCCTGCGGCAACCTTAGGGCCTGTGGACATTCCTCGACGGCGGAGATCGCTCTTCCTCCCTCCCCTTCATGGGGAGGGAGGATCGCGCGGAGCGCGAGACGGGTGGGGTTCTCGCCGGCCGGGGGGGCCCACCCTGGCCGCTTCGCGGCCTGTCCCTCCCCATAAAGGGGAGGGAGGAAGAACAGCGTCCTAGACCAGGAATGTCCACTGGCCCTAGTGATAGCGCCGGATCAGCCCCACCAGCGTACCCTGCACCTCGACCTGATCGGGGCCGAAGATGCGGGTCTCATAGGCCGGATTAGCGGCCTCCAGGGCGATGGACGCGCCCTTGCGGCGCAGGCGCTTGAGCGTCGCCTCTTCATTCATCACAAGCGCGACGACGATCTCGCCGGAGTTGGCGGTGGTGGCCTTGCGGATGACCACGTAGTCGCCATCGAGAATGCCGGCCCCGATCATCGAATCACCCTCCACCTCGAGCACAAAGTGCTCCCCGGCGCCCAGGATGGATTCGGGCACCATGAGACGGTCCCGCTCGTGCTCAAGGGCCGCGATGGGGCTGCCCGCGGCGATCTTTCCCAGCAGAGGCAGATCGCGAACATCATTGGCGGCGATGGGCTGTGCGGGCCGGGAGGATTCCACGACGGTTGGCACAAAAGCGCTCCGCCCCGCGGCCGGCGCGGCCGTGGTGGCCTGCTGCGGCAGCTTGATCACCTCCAGCGCCCGCGCCCGGTGGGCCAGGCGGCGCAGGAAGCCGCGCTCTTCAAGGGCGGTGATCAGCCTGTGGATGCCGGACTTTGACGCCAGGCCCAAGGCCTCCTTCATCTCATCGAACGAGGGCGAGACGCCGGTCTCCTTGATTCGTTCGTGGATGAACATTAGCAGTTCGTGCTGTTTACGCGTGAGCATCGCCGCCTCGCAGAGCCGGTCAATGGGACCGGAACAAATCAAAAACGCTTGGCGATGTTCTCTGAGTGTTCTTCCGAAATGTCAAGTTGCGGCGGCGGTTGATGTCAACCAGGCGTCAGCAGGGCGCGGGTCGCGGCCTCGATGTCGGCTTGCCGCATCAGGGCCTCGCCCACCAGCATGGCCCTAGCGCCGGCGCGCTCCAGACGGACCACATCGGCAGGGGTGCAAATGCCACTTTCCGTTACCAATAAAGCACTTGCGGTAACCAGCTTAGAGAGTCGTTCAGTCACCTCGAGGTCGGTCGAGAAGTCTCGCAGGTCACGATTGTTGACGCCGATTAGGTTCGCGCCGAGGGCCGCGGCGCGGTCCATTTCGCTTTCGTCGTGAGTCTCCACGAGCGTGTCCATGCCCAGACGGCCGGCCTCGCCGATGAGGTCGCCGGCCAGCGAATCATCGACCATGGCGAGAATCACCAGAATCGCGTCCGCCCCCAGGGCCCGTGATTCGGCGACCTGCCAAGGGTCGATGAGGAAGTCCTTGCGCAGGCAGGGGAGGGCGCATGCGCCGCGCGCCGCCGCCAGATCGGCGTCGGCGCCGCGAAAACTGGGCCCATCGGTGAGCACCGACAGGCAGGTCGCGCCGCCGGCTTCGTAGGCCCTGGCAATGGCCGGCGGGTCGAAATCGTCGCGAATCAGGCCCTTGGAAGGCGAGGCCTTCTTGATCTCGGCGATCAGGGCCAGGCGGCCGGGAGTGTGGGCCCGCGCCAGCGCCGCGCGGAAACCCCGCGGCGGCCCGACCTGGCGAGCCCGGGTCTCGAGGGCGCCAAGACCGGTCGCGGCGCGGCGCGCTGCCACCTCCTCGCGCTTGTAGACGGCGATGGAGGCCAGGATATCGCGCCTCATGAAGCGCTTTGGCGAGAGTTGGTGATGGCGATCAGGCGCTCGAGCGCGGTCGCCGCGGCGCCGCTGTCGATGGCGCCGGCCGCCAGCTCCACCCCTTCCCGCAGGGTTTCCGCCTTCTCGGCGACCAGGAAGGCGGCCGCGGCGTTGAGGAGCACGATGTCGCGATAGGGGCCGCCCGCTCCGGCCAGTAGATCCCGCAGGGCCTGGGCGTTGTGGCTCGGCTCGCCGCCGCGCAGATCGGCCAGGGCGGCGCGTGGCAGCCCCACCGCCTCGGGCGTAATGGTGAAGAGGCGCACGAAATTCTCGCGCCACTCGGCGACTTGCGTGGCGCCCGTGGTGGTCAGTTCGTCGAGCCCGTCGCCATGCACCACCCAGGCCCTCACCGCTCCCAACGCGCCCAGCACCCGCGCCAACGGCTCGACCCAACGCGCGTCGTACACCCCCATCACCTGGCGCCTGGCGCCGGCCGGGTTGCAGAGCGGCCCCAGGATATTGAAAACGGTGCGAAAGCCGAGTTCCTCGCGGATCGGCATGACGTGGCGCATGGCCCGGTGGTGGGCCGGCGCGAACAGGAAACACACGCCGGCTTCATCCAGGGCGCGTCGCTCCTGATCGGGGCTGGCGGCGATGTTGACCCCGAGCGCGGCGAGGACGTCGGAAGATCCGGATTTGGATGACACCGCCCGCGCGCCGTGTTTGGCGACCTTCAACCCCCCGCCCGCCGCGACGAAGGCCGTCGCCGTGGAAATGTTGAGCGTATGGGCGCTGTCGCCGCCGGTGCCGCACACATCGACCACGTCGTAGGGATGGTCCAGGATCATCGCTTCGCGACGCAGGGCGCGGGCGCAGGCGGTGATCTCGCCCACGGTTTCGCCTCTCAGCCGCATGGCGGTGACGGCGGCGGCGATCTGAGCGGGGCTGGGTTCGCCGCGCAGGCAGGCGGAAAAGAAGGCGTCGGCGTCCTCGCCTATCAAGGTCGCCCCGTCGGCGAGCCTGGCGAGCAAGGGTTTGAATTCATCGGACATCGGCGGCGCGCCTCAGGCCGTGGCCAGGCGCTTGACGCCGGCCAGATCGAGGAAATTGGCCATGAGGGCGTGACCGCACTGCGTGGCGATGGATTCGGGATGGAACTGCACCCCGTGCAGCGGCCGGGTGCGGTGCGCGAGACCCATGATTTCCCCGTCGTCGGTCCAGGCGGTGATCTTAAGGACCTCGGGCAAGGTCTCCCGCTCGACGGCGAGGCTATGATAGCGGGTGGCCGTGAAACCGTCGGGCAGGCCCTCGAACAGGCCGCCGCCGCCATGACGGATGGCGCTGGTCTTGCCGTGCATCAGGGTCCTGGCGCGCACCACCGCCCCGCCGAACGCCTGGCCGATGGCCTGGTGGCCCAGGCACACCCCAAGGATCGGAAGGTCCGCCGGCGCGGCGGCGATCAGCTCGAGGCAGATGCCCGCGTCGTCGGGCGTTCGGGGCCCGGGCGAGAGGAGCACTGCTTGCGGGCGCAAGGCCAGCGCCGCCTCGGCGGTCAGCGCATCGTTGCGATGCACCAGCGTCTGCGCCCCCAACTCGCTCAGATAGTGGACGAGGTTGTAGGTGAAGCTGTCGTAGTTATCGATGACCAGGATCATGGGCGGCGGTTCTAGGGGCTGACGGGGAAAGCGCCAAGGGGGTGCCCATCAGGGGAACCGCCAAGCATCCCGGGCCGCCCTTTGCAGCGCCACGGATGCTCGGCAGGCTCATCGCGCTGCGACCGGCGCGGCAGGCCGGCAAGCGTGGCGAGCGGACAGCTGGACTTGCTGCAATAGGGCCAAAGCCCCAGCCGCCGCCGGAAGAGGCCAAACCTGGCGTTGGAGCAATTGACAACACTCGGGCCTGTTGGTATTTAGTCCAACGATGAAGGCTGAATTGCTGCTCAGCGAGCGCCACCAACTCACCGCGGATTCCTTCGCCGAGTTGCGGATCTGGCGGGTGGCGCAACCCGTGCGGGGATCGAGACACGATCTCAAATACGCGCTGGCCTATGTGGTCGCCGGCGCCTGCGTGCTTCGCTACGACAACGAAGCTGGCAAGGGAGACCATCGGCATGTCGGCGGGGTCGAGACGGCTTACACCTTCACGACGCCCGCAAAGCTGATGGCGGATTTTTGGAACGACTTGGACCAATGGAGGCCCGAATGAACACCGTGACGCTCTCCGTCGCTTCCCGCGAGGATGTGACCCGCCGGGCGCTCGCTGCCTTTAAGGGCCAGAAGCAGGGCGCCCATATCTCCTTCGCCTCGGCCGAGCTGCTGTGGAAGACGCTCACCAGGAAGCGATGGGAGTTGCTGCGCGCCCTGACCGGGCAGGGGGCCATGTCGATCCGTGAAGCCGCGCGGCGGGTTGGCCGGGACGTGAAGGCCGTGCATGGCGATGTTCAGGCGCTCATCAACGCCGGCGTCCTCGACCGCACGCAGGAGGGCGTCGTATTTCCCTATGACGCCGTCCACGTCGATTTCATGCTGACCAAGGCCGCCTAGAGCCACGCCGGTAATCCCCGATTTCCGGAGTCACTCTTGACAAGGCCAAAAAATAATTGCAATATGTACGTCTCAACCGAACTCTGCTTGAGGATTCCGCCCTCATCCAAGGGAGATGTCATGCCCGTTTTGCAAAACCCTCGTCACGAAGCATTCGTCCTCGCTAGGGCCAAGGGCGCCAGCCTTGAGCAGGCCTATGAGGATGCCGGCTTCGTGGCCGACAAGAGCCACGCCTGCCGCCTCGCCAATCGGCCGGAAGTGGCCGAACGGATCGCGGAGGTGCGCCGCGAGCAGGGCGACGCCGCGGACGCCAGCCCACAGGCGATCATCGCCGCCCTGGTGCGCATGGCCCGCGACAGCGAGGCCGCCAAGACCCCGGCCGGGGCCAAGGAAGCCCGCGCCAACCTCCTCGAAGCCCACCGCCTGAGCGCCGAGCTGGCGGCCAGCCGGGAGCGCGACCGCACGGGCATGCGGGGTTTTTGGCCCTAGCCGGCCGGCCGCCACCTTGCCGAGGGTTGCCCGCCCACGACCTCCAGGTGGCCCACGGGCGGCCATTTGGCAGCCAAGGGTTGCCCAGGGGTTGCCCGAGGGTTGCCGGGATCTAATCCTCCCCCGCGAAGAGTGCGGGGGTATTTCTCGCTGACCCGCGAGGGCCGCTGGACAATGGACCATCGATAGTCCAATGATCAGCCAAACCGTAGTCCAGGCGAGGCAGCGATGTTCGTATCGGTCAGCGAGGCGAAGGGACAGCTCACCAGCCTGGTGCGCAGAGCCGAGTCGGGCGACGAGATCGTGCTCACACGCCACGGAAAGGCGGCGGTGCGGCTCGTGCCGGTGGGCGCCCGTCCAGGCGCCGCCGAGCGAAAGGCGCTCCTGGATGCGGTGCGCGCCTCCGGTTCGGCGGCGGCGACGCCTGGCGTGAGCGCCGCGCGGAGCCAGGACTTCCTGTACGGCGAGGATGGCCTGCCTGGATGATCGCCGTCGACACCTCGGCCCTGATGGCGGTCATCCTGGATGAGCCACAGGCCGCGGACTGCGCGCGCGCTCTGCAAATCGAGCCGGAGCTGGTGATTTCGGCCGACACGGTCGCCGAGGCGCTGATCGTGGCCGAAGCGCGCAATGTCTCGGCGGAAATGACAAAGCTGCTGGACGGTCTTGGATTCGAAGTTGTGTCGGTGAGCCTGACGACCGCCCGGCGGATCATGGACATATATCGCCGTTGGGGAAAGGGACGGCACGCCGCCAGCCTCAATTTCGGTGACTGCTTCGCCTACGACGCCGCCAGCACCCATGCCTGTCCGCTCCTGTTCGTCGGAGAGGATTTCCGCAAGACCGACGTCGAGAGCGCTCTGTAGGCGGTCGGGCCCGCGACGTGACCGGCGATCACTCGAACAGCCACGCCTCCTGGGCCGCCCGCCGCAACGCCAGCGACTTCTGCACCGTTTCCTCGTATTCGGCGTCCGGATCGCTGTCGGCGACGACGCCGCCGCCGGCCTGGACGTGGAGCGTTCCATTTTTGATGAGGCCGGTGCGCAGGACGATGCAGGTGTCCACCGAGCCGTCGGCGCCGAAATAACCCACCGCGCCGGCGTAGGCGACGCCGCGCTTGACGGTTTCCAGTTCGTCGATGATCTGCATGGCCCTGACCTTCGGGGCGCCCGACAGGGTGCCGGCCGGCAGGGCCGCCATCAGCGCGTCGACCGGATCGAGCCCGTCGGGCGCATCGCCCTCGACGTTGGAGACGATGTGCATGACGTGGCTGTAGCGCTCGATGGCGAAACTCTGCGTGACCCGCACGGTCGGCCGCCGCCTCGCGGCCTTGGGCATGTTGCAGCCGGCCTGGGGCAGCCTGGCCACGCGGCCGACATCGTTGCGGCCCAGATCGAGCAGCATCAGGTGTTCGGCGCGCTCCTTTTCGTCGGCCAGCAGTTCGGCCTCCAGGGCGAGATCTTCGGCGGGCGTGGCGCCGCGCCGGCGCGTCCCGGCGATCGGGCGGATGGTGATCACGCCGCCCCGCAACCGGACAAGGATTTCCGGTGACGAGCCGACGAGCTGGAAGTCGGGAAAGTTCAGAAAGAACAGGAACGGCGAGGGGTTGGCGCGCCGCAGCGAGCGATAAAGGGCGAAGGGATCGAGGCGGTAGGGGGCGGAAAAGCGGTGGCTCGGCACCACTTGGAAGATGTCGCCGGCGCGGATGAGCGCCTTGGCGCGTTCGACGATCACCGCATAGGCCTCACGCGTGACGGGCGAGGTGAGAGGCGCCGTCCGCCGCCGGGCGGGTTTGTCTCCGCTTCTGGGTAGCGGTTGCGCCAGCCGTGCCGCCACGGCCCGCAAACGGGCCCGCGCCGCGTCATAGTCGCTTCGCGCGCCGCGCGGCGAAGGGCGGGCGGTAGTGACCAGGATGATTTCCTGAGCGATGGCGTCGAAGATGGCGACCATGGAGGGCCTGATCAGGATGGCGTCCGGGAGACCCAAGGGGTCGACCTTCACATTCGGCAATCGCTCGACGAGCCGGACCATGTCATAGCCCAGCACGCCAAACAGCCCGGCGGCCATGGGCGGAAGGCTGGCGGGCAACTCCAGGCGGTTCTGAGCCACCAGGTGGCGCAGAGAGTCCAGCGCGCCGCCGTCGGCCTTGGTGAACTCGGCTCGCCCGATGGCCTCGTCCCGCGCTATCTCGGCCGCGTCGCCGCGGCAACGCCAGACAAGATCCGGCTTCATCGCCACGATCGAGTAACGCCCCCGCCAGGCGCCGCCCTCCACCGATTCGAATAGGAAGGCGTACGGCTCGCGCCCGGCGATTTTCAAATAGGCGGAAACCGGGGTCTCCAGGTCGTCGACGAGGCGGGTCCAGACAACTTGGACGCCCTGGCGGTCATAGGCGCGTTCGAAGTCCTCGAAGCTGGGTTCGACGATCACTTCGCCATGCCGGGCCTCGGCGCGCCCGGCTTGGTAGCCATGGCGGGATCGACTCCCAGCGTGCGGCGGGCCAGCGCCAGATTGATCGTCACCTTGGTGTCCTGCCGCGCCGCGGTCTTCACCGAGTTCAGAAGGTCCTTCAAATAGGCCTGCGAGACGCGCCCTTCGATGGTGTCGACGGCGTGGGCCATGGTGGTGACGTCGCCTGGGCGCACCGCGTCGAGCTTGCCGATGAAGACGCCGGACGGGGCGGCGGCGGCGAAGACATCGCCGGGCTTGGCGGTGAAAATCGCGACCAGAAAGTCTCGGCCGAGAGCCTTGTACTGCTCAGCCTGAAGGCGCTGCATGCCGCTTTGGCGCACGAGGTGACCGCCGGCCTGGGTGGCGACCTGGTCGATGGGGGCGCCGCCGCGAACCTGGGCCATCAGGGTGTCGGCGCGCGCTTTGAGCGCCTGCATCTGCGCCTGTTGAAGATAGGCCTTGGCGAGTTCCGCGCGCTTTTCCGCCAGGGGCGGCAGGGCCGGGGGGATGACTCGGTCCACATGCAGGGCGAAGTATTCGCCCGGCCCCGCGTCCTGCAGATCGGTGTCCTCGCCCGCGGCGTGCGCGAAGGCGGTCTTGAGGATGGTCGGGTTCAAAAGCGTGTTCGGCTTGGCGTCGGCGTCGAGGCCGTCGGCGGTGACCGGCCCCACCGTGACCGGCGTGACGCCGGCCTTGCGGGCCGCGTCCATAACGCTGGAACCGGCCTGGCGGGCGTCGTCGAACTTCTGGCTGAGGTCATAGGCCGCTTTCTGAGCGCCCTTGGTGCGCAAGCCCGCCTCGATCCCCGGCCGGGCCGATTCGAACGTGGCGGCGGCGCCGGGGGTGATTTTGGTCACTTTCAGGACGGCGGCGCCCAGTTCGCCCTGCACCGGACCGCTGACCTCACCCTGCGCGAGGGCGAAGGCGGCCTGGGCCACCTTGGGATCGGCGATCGCCGACTGCGGAGCGTCCGCATAGCTGATCGGCTCGGCCCCGAAGGACTTGGCGATCGCGGCGGGATCTTCTCCGGCCCGCAGCCTCGCCGCCGCCTGCGCGGCCTGCGCCGCTGTTTTCACCGGAATCTGGACCACGCTGCGGTGTTCGGGCGTGGACAAAGTGTCCTTTTTGAACGCGAACTCCTTTTGCACGGCGGCCGGGTCGACGGTGACCCCGGGCTCCATGGCCTTGGCGGAGAAGCGGACCAAGGTGAGAACCCGCATCTCCGGCCTCATGAGTTGGGCGGCATGTTCCCGCATGAAGGAGAGAAGCTGGGCGTCGGTCGGCGCGGCCGGCTGCGGCACGGCTTTGGCGTCGAGGGTAAAATAGCTGACGTCGCGATTTTCCAGGCCCGTGACGGCGCTGACGGCCGCGTAGATGCGCGGCGTGCGGAATCCGGCCTCGACGGCGGCGGAGAAGTGGCGTTGCGCCAGTTCGTCGCCCAGTTGCGCTTCCGCCTGACTGGGTGTGATCCCCTGATTGGCGAGGAATCGGGTGAATTGCTGCTCGCTGAATTTTCCCGTCACCTTGTCGAAAGCGAACGGCAGCTTCTTGATCTCCTCGCCGATAAGGGCGGGGGCGGGAACGACGCCGGCCCGCGAGAGCATTTCCGCCAGGGCCTCATCCTGGGCGATGGCGTTGAGAAGTTGCTGGTCAAAACCGTTCTGGATCAAGAGTTCGATGGGCACGGGCGCCTGCTGCTGTTGCTCGACGCGCTGCTTCTCCTGGTCGAAGATTTGCCGGAAATCGCGCGTACTCATCGAATGACTGCCCGCCGCGACCACCGAATCGGCGCCGGCGGAGGCGAAGATATCGGGGAACCGGCTACCGCCGCCCACGCCCAGGATCAGGAACACCAGGACCAGCAGCCCCATCAGGGCGATGGCGACTGGATTTCGTGCCGTGGAGCGAAGGACGCCGGTCATGAGCCTTGAGAGCCTGAAAACGCGGCGCGTCGCCGCTTGCGAGAGCGCGGTATAGTGGCGCCTTGTCCTTCGCCGCAAGCACGGGTGACAGCGGACGCGGCTTGGCATAGGTCGCCAGTGGCGCCAACGCCAACCGTTCGCGGAGATGTCCCGCCTTGACCCGTGCTCGCCCCCTGATTGCCGGAAACTGGAAGATGAACGGGGTGGAAGCGTCTCTGGACGAGGCGCGGACCCTGGCCGCACTGGTCGATGATCATCCGCCCGCGGCGCGCGTGGCCCTCTGCCCGCCCTTTACGCTGATCGCGCGGATGGCCGACCTTCTGGCCGGTTCGGGCATACTAGTCGGCGGCCAGGATTGCAGCGATAAGCCAAGTGGCGCTTTCACCGGTGATATTTCCTCCGAAATGCTGATCGACGCCGGGGCTCGGCTGGTAATTCTCGGTCACTCCGAACGTCGCCGGGGCCATGGCGAAAGCGACCGGTTGGTGGCCGCGAAGGTGGAGGCCGCGGTCAGCGCGGGCCTGGAGCCCATTGTCTGCGTTGGTGAAAATCTCGCTGAGCGCCGCGCTGGCGAGGCCATCGCGTTGGTGGACCGTCAGGTAAGGGCTTCACTGCCGCAAAGCCTTAGGGGTCATCCGTTCACCCTCGCGTACGAGCCGGTATGGGCCATCGGATCGGGCTTGGTCCCCGAGACGGCCGAGATCGAGGCCGTCCACGGCGCCATTCGTCGAGCGCTCTGCGAAATGTTCGGGGTCGACGGGGAGGCCGCGCCGATCCTCTACGGCGGTTCGGTCAGCCGCGACAACGCCGCTCAGATCCTGGGGGCCCGCGAGGTCGGCGGCGCGCTTGTGGGAGGCGCGTCCCTGAAGGCGGCGACGTTCGCGCCGATCATAAGGGCGATGTAGGGGCGACGCGGCGTTCTGTCCCCACCCTATGGCGCGGCCCGCCCGACGGTGATAGAGGAACCGCTTCCCGCACACCCCCTCGCCCCAGTATCCCCGCGGATCGGAGAGCCGTTTCCATCATGTTGCTTGGCCTGCTGTTGACCTTGAACATCATGGTGTGCCTCGCCCTCATCGGCGTGGTGCTCCTGCAGCGCTCCGAGGGGGGCGCCCTTGGCACGGGCGGCAACCCCACGGGCCTGATCACCACGCGCGGCGCGGGCGACCTGCTCACCCGCACCACCTGGGTGCTTTTCGTGATCTTTCTGTCCCTGAGCCTCTCCCTCACCCTTCTGGGTGGACACGCCCGGTCGGACCAGGCGACGGTCGCGCGGTTCAAGTCCCTGACGGTCAATCCGGACGCCTTGCGCAAAACGCCGCCCGCCCCCGGGACGGCGCCCGCCGCGCCGGCCGGTCAAGCGGTCCCGCGGCCGGTCCAACTGCCGCCCTTGGCTGGCGCGGCTAATCCGGGACAGGCCACGCATTCGACGACGGCGCCGGCCGCGCGCCCGGCGAGCCCTCGCCCGGATCGCGCGGCGGCCGGGCAAGCCGCGCCCGCCACGCCGCCCACCTCCGCGCTCAGCCTTCCGCCCCTCGCCGGATCGCCGCCGCCCGCCCAAGCGCCCGCGTCCATTCCTTCCAAAACGGCCGGTCCATCATCGTAGCGCGGACGTCCGGGCCATTTTTGCGTGACGCTCTCTTGTAGCGCGGGCATCTTGCCCGCTCTTGTCGGGGGATGGAAAAGAGCGGGCTGACAAACCCCGCGCTGTGAGGGATGTCCGAACGCGGCGACCGCCGGCCTACAAAGATGCGCCGTCGCCCGCGAATCGGTGTTAGGCTGAACGTCCATGGCCCGGTACATCTTCATCACCGGCGGCGTGGTCTCCTCCTTGGGAAAAGGTCTCGCTTCCGCGGCGCTCGGCGCGCTCCTCCAGGCGCGCGGCTACACGGTCCGGCTGCGCAAGCTCGATCCCTATCTCAACGTCGATCCAGGGACGATGAGCCCCTATCAGCACGGCGAGGTGTTCGTCACCGACGACGGCGCCGAGACCGATCTCGATCTGGGCCACTACGAGCGGTTCACCGGCGTCTCGGCCACGCGGGCCGACAACATCACCACCGGCCAGATCTACAAGACCATCCTGGAGAAGGAGCGGCGCGGCGACTATCTGGGGGCCACCGTGCAGGTGATCCCGCACGTCACCGACGAGATCAAACGCTTCGTCCTGGCCGATCCGGGAGAGGGGGTCGATTTCGTGCTGGTGGAAATCGGCGGCACGGTGGGCGATATCGAGGGCCTGCCGTTCTTCGAGGCGATCCGCCAGCTGGGCCAGGAACTGCCGCGCGGCGACGCCTGCTTCGTCCACCTCACTCTCCTGCCGTTCATCAAGACGGCCGGGGAGATGAAGACCAAGCCAACCCAGCATTCGGTGAAGGAGTTGCGCTCCATCGGCATCCAACCCGACGTTCTGCTCTGCCGCTGCGAACAACCGATTCCGCCCGAAGAGAAGCGCAAGATCGGCCTCTTCTGCAACGTGCGTCCTTCGGCGGTGATCCAGGCCATGGACGTGCCCCACATCTACGCCGTACCGGTGGAATATCACCGTCAGGGCCTGGACGCGGAGGTGCTCGATGTCTTCGGCATTCGCGACGCGCCGGCCCCGGATCTGGCGCGCTGGCAGGAGATCTCCGATCGCCTCATCCACCCGGACGGCGAGGTGACCATCGCCATCGTAGGCAAGTACACGGTATTAAAAGACGCCTATAAATCATTGATAGAGGGCCTGGTTCACGGCGGGATGGCCAATCGGGTCAAGGTCAATTTCGACTGGGTCGAGAGCGAGGCCTTCGAGGGCGAGGCGAGCGCGGCGGCCACAAGGCTGGAGGGCGTTCACGGCATTCTGGTGCCGGGCGGATTTGGCGAACGTGGCTCGGAGGGCAAGATCCGCGCCGCCCAGTTCGCCCGCGAACGGTCCGTGCCCTATTTCGGCGTCTGTTTCGGGATGCAGATGGCCGTCATCGAGGCGGTGCGCAACGTCGCCGGCGTCGAAGGCGCGTCGTCGACCGAGTTTCACCCGACGTCCGAACCGGTGGTGGGATTGATGACCGAATGGACGCATGAAAATCGCCGCGAACTGCGCGGCGAGGGCGACGACCTGGGCGGGACCATGCGGCTGGGGGCCTATGACGCGCTGCTGACGCCCGGATCCAAGATCGCCCAGATCTACGGGCTCAACGCCATCAGCGAGCGGCATCGGCACCGCTACGAAGTCAACATCGGTTACCGCGACGCCTTCGAGTCAGCCGGCCTGAGGATGACCGGCGTGTCTCCCGACGGGCTCCTGCCCGAAGTTGTCGAACGCGAGGACCATCCTTGGTTCATCGGCGTCCAATACCATCCTGAATTGAAGAGCCGCCCGTTCGCGCCCCATCCGCTCTATGCGAGCTTCATCGCCGCGGCGGTGGACCAGAGCCGCCTGGTTTGATCCGATCCCCAAGTGCGCGACAGAGCGCGGGATGACGAAGCGCCGGAGGGGCTGCGACTAGAGGCGCGGTCGCCGCTTGCCCGCGCGTCTACCGCGCCGCGTCGACCACGGCCACATGCCCACGCGCCTCATAATCCAAGATGGGCCCATCGGCGGTGAGGAGCGGCAGCCCCGCGTAACGCGCCGTCGCTACGATCGTTCGGTCGGCAGGAACTTGGCGAGTAATCCCGCCATCTTGTCTTCCGCGTCCATGTCGCTCATCTTGTTTCTCCTTTGCCCAAGGTATCCCCAAACGACATCCGAGCCATCGCAATGGCCTTGCCCGAGGTCGTGGAAGCGGATCATCACGGTTTCCCCTCGTTCCGCGTGGCCGGCAAGATCTTCTGCACCCTGCGCGAGGACCGACCCTGGTTGATGGTTAAGCTGGCGACCGAGGATCAGCATAACTTCGTCGAGGCTCACGGCGGCGTCGTCGAGCCGGTTCCAGGCTATTGGGGGCGAAAGGGAGCGACCTATGTGGACACTCCGGCGGCCGGCGAGGCGCTGGTCGCGACGCTCATCAACCTCGCCTGGGCCAGAGTCGCGCCCAAGCGGCTCTTGGGGCGGCCTCCGCGGTCTTGAAGGGGCGATGGTTTTGCGGCATAGAGCGCCGCTCACCTCGGCGGCCGCTCTTGGCCGCCGCTTTAATTTTGCAGCCCTGAAGATCACGCCATGGCCGTCCCCAAACGCAAAGTCTCTCCTTCGAGGCGCAATATGCGCCGCTCTCACCACGCCCTGGGCGCCAACAGCTTCATTGAGGACAAGGACACCGGCGAACTTCGCCGCCCGCACCACGTCGATCTGAAGACCGGCATGTACAAGGGCCGCCAGATCCTGGCGCCCAAGGAAGATTGATCCACTGCCGGGCCGTCCACGGGCCTGACCGGCGGTCGACCTTAGCCAGCCTGGGGGGATATTTCGCATGACCGAAATCGTCGACATTGTCGGGCGCGAAATCCTCGACAGCCGGGGCAATCCCACCGTCGAAGTGGACGTGACCCTGGAGGACGGCGCCTTCGGCAGGGCCGCGGTTCCGTCGGGCGCGTCCACCGGGGCCCACGAGGCCGTGGAGCGGCGCGACGGCGATCAGGCCCGTTATGGCGGCAAGGGCGTGCTGGACGCGGTGGCGGCGGTCAACGGCGACATTTTCGACGCCTTGTGCGGGGCCGAAGCCGAAGACCAGCGCCGGCTGGACAATCTCCTGATCGAACTCGATGGCACGGCCAACAAGAGCCGGCTGGGCACCAACGCCATTCTCGGCGTCAGCCTGGCCGCCGCCAAGGCCGCCGCCCAATCGGCCGGCCTGCCGCTGTACAAATACGTCGGCGGGGTTTCGGCGCGGGTGCTGCCGGTCCCCATGATGAACATCATCAACGGCGGGGTTCATGCCGACAACCCGATCGACATCCAGGAATTCATGATCATGCCGACCGGCGCGGCGACCTTTTCCGACGCCCTGCGCATGGGCGCCGAGATCTTCCACGCCCTAAGGAAGGATCTCAAGGACGCCGGCCACAACACCAATGTCGGCGACGAGGGGGGTTTCGCGCCAAACCTGGCCAGCGCCGAGGCGGCGCTGGCCTTTATCGTCAAGGCCGGCGAGGGGGCCGGCTATCGCGCCGGGGAGGACTTCAATCTCGCCCTGGACCCGGCGGCTTCCGAATTCTTCAAGGACGGCCTCTACCGCCTCGAGGGCGAAGGCAAGAGGCTCGATCAGGCCGGTATGGTGGACTACCTGGCCGACCTGGCGGCCCGCTTTCCCATCGTCTCCATCGAGGATGGCTGCGCCGAGGACGATCTCGAGGGCTGGGCGCTCTTGACTCGGCGCCTGGGCGGCAAGATCCAGCTGGTGGGCGACGATGTCTTCGTCACCAATCCGAAACGCATCGCCATGGGCATAGAAAAGCGCCTGGCCAATTCGGTGCTGATCAAGGTCAATCAGATCGGCACGCTTTCGGAGAGCCTGGACGCCATCGATATGGCCCACCGCGCGGCCTACACCACGGTGATGAGCCACCGCTCGGGCGAGACCGAAGACACCACCATCGCCGACCTAGTGGTCGCCGCCAACTGCGGTCAGATCAAGACCGGTTCGCTCGCCCGCTCCGACCGCCTGGCCAAGTACAACCAGCTGCTGCGCATCGAGGAGCAACTCGGCGATCAGGCGGTCTATGCGGGGCGGGCCGCGGTCAGGCATCTCGCGTTAGCGCCTCGTTAAGCGCATCTAACGTTCTATGAACTTGCGCGCCGCAAGCCTTTGAGTCGTCGATGATCTTTCGTCTTCAAACCTACCTCCCGACCGCCGTTCTGGCCTGCCTGGTCTTCTATTTCGGCTTCCACGCCCTGACCGGCGAGCGCGGCCTGCTGCTTTCGCACCAGCGCCGGGAAATGCTGGCCGAGAAGCAGGATGAGCTGCGGCGGTTGCGCCTCGAACGCACCGGGCTCGAGACGCGGGCGCGCCTGCTTCGCAATGAAAGCCTGTCGGCCGACCTGCTGGAGGAAAGGGCGCACGTGCTGCTAGGCTTTGCCGATCCCAGGGATTATGTGATCCGCGTAACCCCGCCCCGCGGCTGACCGTTTGGCCGCTGTTAAGCGGATTCCGGGGCGTTTCGGAGGATTGCATGGCGCGTCGGCCCGCCAAGAAGCAAGCGCGCAAGCCAGCCTCCGACAAGGCTGAGCTTCTGGCCTTCTATCGCTCCATGCTGTTGATCCGCCGGTTCGAGGAGCGTGCCGGACAGCTGTACGGCATGGGCCTGATCGGCGGTTTCTGCCATCTCTACATCGGACAGGAAGCCATCGCCGTGGGCATGCAGTCGGTGAAGAAGCCCGGCGACCAGGTCATCACCGGCTATCGCGAGCACGGGCACATGCTGGCGGCGGGCATGGACCCCAAATCGGTGATGGCGGAATTGACCGGCCGCGCGGCCGGCGCCTCGGCCGGGAAGGGCGGCTCGATGCATATGTTTTCCACCGAACTCGGCTTCTACGGCGGCCACGGCATCGTCGGCGCGCAAGTCAGCCTCGGCACGGGCCTGGCGCTGGCCAACCGATATCGCGACAACGGCGCGGTGGCCTTCGTCTACTTCGGCGAGGGCGCGGCCAATCAGGGCCAGGTCTACGAAAGCTTCAACATGGCGGCGCTCTGGGCGCTGCCGGTGGTCTATGTGATCGAAAACAATCAATACGGCATGGGGACGAGCGCCGAACGCGCTTCCGCCCAGCCCCGTTTCTATCGCCGCGGCGACAGCTTCAACATTCCGGGCGAGGAGGTCGATGGCATGGATGTGATGGCGGTGCGGGAAGCAGGGCTCGGAGCCGCCGGCCATGTGCGTTCCGGCAAGGGACCGATCATCCTGGAGATGAAGACCTACCGCTACCGCGGCCACTCCATGAGCGATCCGGGCAAGTATCGCACCCGCGAGGAGATCGACGCGGTGCGCAAGACCCGCGATCCCATCGAATTGTTGCAAAGCCGTCTCGAAGCCGCGGGCTTCGCCGACGAAGACGCCCTTAAGGCCATCGACGCCGAGGTCAAGGCCGCCGTCGCCGACGCCGCCGAGTTCGCCCGCACCACGCCCGAGCCGGACCCGGCCGAACTCTACACCGACGTCTATCTCGAGGCCTCATGACCGACGTTCTGATGCCGGCTCTGTCTCCGA
>Ga0182024_10012151_pt1 | contig 17078 bp, 12 predicted proteins | sample P32metaG_FD_120480 | JGI IMG/M metagenome (GOLD analysis project Ga0182024, IMG submission 120480) | Permafrost microbial communities from Stordalen Mire, Sweden - P3-2 metaG (Illumina Assembly) | ecosystem: Environmental > Terrestrial > Soil > Wetlands > Permafrost | place: Sweden: Stordalen...
GACCATGGCTACTTTGACGACATAGCGCGGCCCGGCAATGAGACAAGATTCAGGGGTTAGATTACTTCCTCGTTGAACTTCGACAATCTCAGTAAAAACTTCCTGGATTTGTGCGAGGGCCTCTTGCGAGCCTGATTCTCTTGCAGATTGAAAGAGGGAGGGAAGACAATCATTTCTTACCTCTCTGGGCATTTTAAGAACAGCTTGCCGGCACGTAGCCAAACAGGCTAAGAGTTCTTTTTTAATCTTTCGCAGTTTTCTTTCTTCGGCAGAGCAGAAAAAGCCATCGGCTTTTGTCTTGTCAATCACATGCCTGATCGTTTGAAACGCCGACCATAGCGCGGGTCCTGCCCCGCCGATGGCTCCGGCAAGGCCCAATGGAAAACTGCTAGCAAATTTTATACCTAGTCCTATCATTGTCAGCCGGCTGCTGCTGCCCCACAGCGTACTTAGGCTAATATGGACCACTCTACTTAGAAGAGATGCGTTTTCCTTGAATAGCTCATGATGTTCTCTAGATTTGGAAAGCCGGTTGACGAAAATGCGGGATATTAAGACGTAGCCATAGGCTCCAAAAATACCAAAATCTATTGCCACCCCAACGATACCGGCTGTCTCCAAAATTTGGATGCCTGGTTTTCCTCTATCGTATCTCCAAGAAATATAAGAGGGAACAATACAGCTGGCAAAGCTCAGGACAGTGCCCGATGTATAGAGCACTCCTCTTAAGACCTTGTATCGGCTTAATTCTGGAGAGATGGTTTCATCCAGCACAACACAAACAATGTGCGAGCCGAGCTTGGAGATGGAACGAGATTCAGGATGATGAACTGCTCTTGAATCACTTATTGCTAAAGCACGGGATGAAATGGCCATTTGGGCAGAGAGAATAGATCTCGAAGACAAATGCTGTCAAACTTATAAGCAGTAATTTTGAAGACAGTGTATTACTAATTCTTAAGAAGAGCATTGATGAACTCAGGATCTGCAACGATTTGTGCAATCGCATCCTGTAAAGATAGCTCTAAGGCAATCTTTGCATTCTTGCCTGAGGCTAGCTGGATTTTACAATTTTTCCCTATCCCCGTGATGGTTTTATTATACCGGAGAGTTTCATCGGGATTTTGAATCTTAATGTTCAGATTTGTCTCTGAAACGCCAGTGCCAGACCAAAAGCCTAGTTTAAACCTGTTAGACATTTTAACGAGTTCAACATCGACCAAGATTTTAGGATCTTGAGGGCTTAGGATAAAGCCTCGATTGACTAACTCTTTAAGTAGGGCTTCTTTGACCAACTCATCGACCTGATTTTCACAGACTATCAAGGCCATCGGCATGCCATAGCCATTAATTTTACGTCCTACTCTATCTTTGTTCTTCCTGCTATCAGTTACAGCGACATGAACCTGTGTCTTTTCAGCTTCAGGGACTTTTTCGACATCAGTCATAGGCTCATAATTTAAAGAGATATGATCACGAGTTACAGCACAGCCGGTTAACAGGAATAGTAGAAGCAAAAGATAGTATTTTTTCATAAGTTAGTAAAATATAACAACAAAGCAAGTATTTATCCAATCATTTCGAATATAAAAAGAAGTTTAATAACGTGAGAGTTTCGAGCACTCCCTGTTTAAACAGGACCGTCTAGCAAACGAGTGGTCCGATTTTATGGGGGGCATATCACGTGTTACCTCATCCTCCGCAGGAGTGCAGAAATCAAAGGCAATATCACCGCTCCCCGCCTGTTGATGAGGGCGTCTCTATCAATAGGACAGGTGTATGTGACCGCATCGGCACCCCCTGCTGAAGAGAATTCTTTTAAGTCGGATTTCTAGAATCGATAGCCTAAAGAAGCGCTAAAAGTTACTGTGTCGATAAAAATGGGCAAGTGTTGAGCAGCGACTAAAGGTGTCAGCCGAAATTCCCATCTCTTTTGATCACCGAAGTGAAAAGTAAAAGGAACTCCTAAACTAACAAAACTATTATGCGGGACAAGAACAGTTACTAATTCTGTTCCTACGCTGAAAACGGAGTTGAACGCATGTTCATATTCCAGTCCCACTACAGGAAATATACGCGTGCTTCCAGTATGGCGGCCCAATCCGGTAAAACAACCCAATCCAGCAGAAGGTGTGAGCTTATCCTTTTCCGACAAGAGGAAGTTGTATCCTCCCATCGCTGTAACTATTGCTCGATTAAGATCAATGTATGTTGCAATTCCGATGTACGTTGAATCTGGTTTGATACGCGTGTATGAAGCTCCTGCTGCAACATTAAATAGGCCTCCTGGACCAAAGTTAATTCTGTTATCAAAGGTAGAATTTTCATTGACCATCATTGTCTTGCTATCAATCTGTAAGTTTTTTGGGGGGTTTAACGGTTCAGCGTTAGCTAGCAAAGTGGCTAATGTCATCGGCAAGGCCAATTTTAAGAAAGTGCTTTTCATATAGAATTCCTTTTTTATTTTGAATATTTTGTGTTTTTATTAATTTTAAATCAATAAAACATAATATTTTAATTTAAATAATTTAAATTCTATCTATGATTTGAATAAACTGATTGGGGTGTATGTAAAAGAAGAGTTTTCATACCTTGCGGGTTGGGTCCATTGGCAGCAAAGGAACCATGGGAAGAAAAACATATAAAAGACCACAAATCATGGATGGTATGGAGATAATGACTTGAGGAGGAGGAGAAAGAGGAAAGCACTCAAAGAGTCATCCTGACATTTTAACTTTGGTTTGCCAATCATTTACTTTATATTCATTTATATTCATATTTTAGATATTATCGCACTTAAATTATGGTGATTTAATATGTCTACGATTCGAACATACTGGAGTGGAAATAGAAGGATAATTTCCGATCTTTTATGGTGCTGCGTTATCGCATTGAGCCTGGGATGCTATGACCGCCTTGAACATGAAAAAAACCCGTTCACAATACTGCCAGCTGAGATATGGAATATCCTTTTTAGCTTTTTGGAAGGCGTTTTAGATATATTTTTCTTTTTTTTCTTTTGGTCATGGAACGATCACCACATAAAATCTCGCCAAGCTAAATATGTAGTCCGTGGCCTTTTTTACTGTCTGATGTTTTCTCTCCTTAAACCTCTCTTGACTGGTGTGTTTTTCCATATAAATTGGATGACCTTAGTGTTAGCCATACATGGGTTGATTATTTGGAAATACATTAAGCTAATGTGTAGAAAAAAAGATGAAAAAAGCGACTTAGAATTAGAAGAGCAAAATAGATCTGCATTTCGAGAAAATGATTAAGAGAATACCATGCTTTTGGTTGATTTAATTTTGTGTGTTGATTTGTTTGTTTGTATTTACAAAAGCCTTTAATTTTATGTGAAAGGTTTATTTTTATCCCTAGCCAGCATTGGCTATAAAACTTTAGGAATAATTATGGCAGCACCCTCATCATCCACAAGCAGCAGTAACAAGGGATCTACATTTTCTTCCCCAAATGTTACCGTAAATCCTAAACCTTCCAAGGAGAAAGAACGTAGTCAATCAACGGAAGCAAAAGTTGAGAAGTTCGTTTTAACTTTTTCTTCTCCTCCTATGGCTTCTCATGCAAACCCTGCTCATTCCCTTCCCTTATTTGTTCCTACTACCCGCTTATTACTGCCACCTGTAGAAAAAGCACCTGCTTCAGCTGATAGAAATTTAAGATCATCCAATCCATCAATTGCAGAATCCTCTACAGACCAGGAAGACTCTGAAGAACATACTCCGGAGATAAATGATAATCGCTTGTCCTTTTTTACTGCTAAAGCTGGTTTGGAAGCCATCTCCCATCAACCGATAGCAACATTAACAGCAAGAGGGCATGGTCCTTACGCTTTGCTTTTGAAGATTCCCCATTTCCTAATGTCCCTAGTAGATAAAGTTAATCAAGCTAAAAATTCTGGCAAACCTTTCGATCTAGGAAAGGTCATGGATGAAGCATGCATTGAGTATGCCGTGGAGAATGTGTTCTTACATAGCCTAGGCATTCCTGGTCTAGGCGTTGTTTTGAATATCAGCAGTTTGGCACATATACAGGAACCCAAAGTCAGAAAATATCTTGAGCATTTTGAAAGAAATATACACCCTTTTAACGATGAGCATGACCTAGAGAGGTATGCGGAGCTGGGCATGGTTAGAGCTATGGCACTACCAGCTATAGGATTAGAGTATGTAAATGAACATCTGTCCATCGGACTTGAATATGTAAAAGGAAATTGGGTTTCTATTCTAAGATTTGCATCGGTCGCATTACCTGAAACTCTAATTGATCCTAGGGTCTCGTTTATGCTTTGGCAAAAATACCAAAGGGAAAGGGCGGCCAATTTAAATCCGAGAAGGCTCGAAGGTCGAGTTCAGCAGTTCCCTGACGCCGCTGCTTATCCTGTCTATCCAATAGAACCTTATACCCCTAACCCAGTAGGACCTTATGTCCCCAACTTGGCCGCCGCCCTTCCTTCCCCTTCTTCCGCTACTCTTAGCAGATGCGTTCTGCCATGGAAAGCCACGCAAAATTTAAGTACCGGAGTCACGACTCTTTCGACATTCACGGAGTTTCCTCTAGACGAGTTAGCAAATATAGAAAGCTTATCTAGGATAAAGTGGGACCCACCCTTACCTGATCTCATACCTCTTCCTCAATCCCCAAACTCCTCTGATCCTGAAAAGCGCAGTTTTAGAGAGCTTTCCAGAGTTATCGGCATTCGCGAGGGAGAAGCAAGAGTAGGAGGGAGAGGGCTAATCCTTTCCTTGGCAAGTGGAGCTGAAGTTAGTATATCTACTACCAATAATAAAGTTCTTACAGGAATATCTGCTCCTTTAACAGGAAACTTATTAAGTTCTCTTGGCTCAGGTTTTATATACGCTGCACCCGTTGCTGCGTTGATGATAGGAATTCACATGGCAGGGGAATTTTATCAACAGCGTTTCTATAAACGCCTCGAGAAAGATCAACAAGATACGAAAAACGATTTAAATAGGGTTAATGACTCACTACATCAATTTAACCAGTTTCTTGATGAATTTTCCCAAGGAAAGGTCAATAAGGAAGCTTTCCTAGCTAAAATTAACGATTTACATGAACAGATCCACAGCGCCTCTAAAAAAATGTCAAGACGCGGCCGATATCTGGACCAGGATCGTACCGAACTTGGTCGTCGCTCAACAAGCGGAGTAGAAGCTTTTCTTACACACTTTGCAAGCAAGACAAAATTACGACAGGTTGATCGAGACTTGGAAACAATTACCTCCTCAGCTGTTGCTCAAAGGGATGTCCAAGATCAGTATGTCCCTCAACTCAAACAAAGGCCTTTCAGTACTCTTATCTCTGATCTCCAAGCTCTAATCAATAAAAGGGTTTTGTCTATCAATGAGAAATACCAGCAGGAAGCTCTTATCAGAGAGATTTCTTCCCGCCAAAAAAATGAAAGCGTTGACTCCTTGAATCATTTGGACGTCTTGACCAATAGACCGGCTGCTATTTACCTGCAACCTCCAGGCGTTGCAAAACCAATGCATCTTTCTGGTAAGCATTACGAAAATGGCTCTTCAACTAGTAAAAGTAGAAGAGCAGAGCGTGTAAAAAACTGGGCGAATGACCTAGATGTGGCCTACCAACATTTCAGAGAGGTAGCCTTAACAGGCAATATCGATGAAATTGAAAAAGCAGGTAAAGCAGTTTTTGATCAACTTAAGCGTGTAAAAGTGCAAGATTGGCATACATACACGATCTATGTTGAAAATCCCGCGTCTGATGGTCATTTCAAAACAACCGGACAGTATTACGAAAGCTTCATGAATGCCATCGAAACTAATATTCAGAATACTTTAGCAAAAGTTAAGGATGCAAAAACAGGGACTACTACAGGGGATACGCCTATTCTCTTCACAGCAGAGGATCTAAAAAGCATGAAAGCAGATGCTGCTATAAGCTCCTTTAATGCTGCTTTAAGCGACTTTCAAGATAAAGATGGAGAAGTTGTAGAAAAGGATGAAGCTTTTAGGGAGATGTATGTTGCGGCTCAAGTTCTTGATTCTCTAAATCATAAAGCGGGATCTGAGGAAGAAAATCAACTCGTTCAAAGCACTTTAAGCATCGGCCGAGAATACTGTACTTATAGCAATTATCAAACAGTTCACAATCGCCTAAAAGACATCCAAGCTCAGCTAGGAATCCTTCAATCAGCTGATAAAAAATTGAAAGATCCCTCTGTAAAAAAAGAAGAACACGGTAAACAGTACAAAATTGCTCATGATAGCGCAACTAGACTAAAGGAACTGGGCGTTGTCGAGGAAGATATCTCAAAGCTTACTGACAGCGTAGAGAATGCCAAACAACTCTTGAAAGGCATCAATTTCTACTATGAAAGTTATGCTCATTATTTAAGAGTAGGTCATTATGAAAATAACACCCTTCACATTTTTTCAACTCCTTTAGCACGTTTTGCTCTTCTTGTCTTAAATGACTGTCATCGTTATGAAGGATATACTCATCTAAAGCGTGCGTCGTCGGTCCTCTCCGCAGTGCACGCTATTTCTCCCGCATTCCTTCCTAGCGCGATCAATTCGGCGGTAGCTTTCTCTAGAAATGAGAGCTCTGTTGTTCAAAGAGCATTACTTGAGAAAACTGTGAGTGCTCTTATACCAAATGTAGTCACAACCACTGCCAGTTTTTTGCGTAGTCCTAGAAAAACCTTAGATTCATTAAATAAAACAGCAAATCTCGCTCAAAATGCCGGTGTGTCTCTTCAGCTAGGAGTAGCTATGGTTACAGCTATCACGACAGCAAAATTTGGTGAAAACAACAGTAAGGTAAATACATTTAACGCTGCCTTAAACAGTCTTTCGTCCACTGTCGGCACCGTTCCAAATGCCCTTTATTATGCAAACCTACTCAATAAAACATTGAAGTATGTAAGAGCTGGGACACTTAGCTTAAAAATACATAAAGTAGGGCAAGGCTGGGTTGGGCTAAGTCTCGCTGGCTTTGACCTGTATGAAGTCTGCGCAACTGATCCAGCTGAATTGAGTACTAGCAATGTCTTTACAAGAGTGCTGAAGAGATGTTTACCAAAATTGCACGGTCATTTACCGGAAAACCAGACTTACTATCAGGGAAAGGATTTTACAGCATTGACGATGGCAATTGCCGGTTATCATATGTCTGAAAGCAGTATTATGGGTGGAATTGCCTTTTACCAACTGGGGGCTTTGTTTTTCAATACAGTTAGAGGTAAGTATACCGTTGAGGCGTTATCTGCCAACTTGGCAAACTGCAGATACTTCCTCAACCAACCTACCTCGGAGGGAAGGAATCAAGCCCTTGCAAAATCTACTGAAAATTTGGGAAACCATCTACAACATAAATACTTTATAAAAAGATCAGACTCTAAGCTTCAACGGCAAGCAAAATTGCTCTATTTTGAATGCATCCTCGAAGGATTAGAAAATAAACATGAATGGGATGCCATCATCAAAAAAACAACCATTACTTCCGAAGACAACAATTATAAATTTCTCACCTTAAATGTTGATGTATTTGAGGCAGTTAATATTCTGTTGAGGCACTTTTCAGCCGCTTCTCAAAGTCCTGCACATATCGTCAAAAAAGTGGCTCAGCTTGAAGATATTTCTGGGTATTTGACTCACAAACTTTCACTGCTCCCAGCCCTAGAACAGGAGAAAGCAAAAGATTACATTTCAGTCATCAAGGAAAATCTAAATAGAATTAAAACCAAGCTTCTTTCGAACTTTGGTATTTTTTACCTGAATGGTGAGGTGGCTGCCTCTCCCTCATTTGCACTTAAAATGTTTGATGCCATCCCTCCAGAACACCGCGATCTCGTTGATTGGTTCGTGCTAGGTTGCGTTGTGTGTCAGCTTCGAAATGATTCTGGAGACCCCACCTCTATCAAAATGATCGCTCTTGAGCGTTTCTGCTTTAAGATAATGGTAGATATTTTGGATAAGAGAAAGGGAAACCCCTCAGCTTTTGAAAAAGAACTTCTTCGTTGCTCCGAAGAAATGTTAAAAACTGTTCTTAAGAATACACTTCCTGAAGGTTCTATAGGGGTCCATATAACAACGGAGACTAGAAGCTTCACGCAAATGATTGAAGAGATCTTATCCCGTAAAGACGATGAAGAGAAAGCTGCTCGATTGAGAGAACAACAAAGCGATTTTGAGGAGCTAGAGACCTTTTAGTTTTGAATAAATGGCTAGCCCCAGCAGCAGCACCCCCCATTTTAGGTTTGGTAAGATGATGGACATGTCAAAATGAAATGAACATATGAAGACCAGTTCCATGCTAGGCATCTAATTGCCCAGCCCTCAGGATCGCCTAGCAAGCCTATGGTCCGATTTTATGGGGGTGCACTCTATTAAGCTAAAAAAGTAGGTGTAATTTTTTGAAATAAAAATTCCTCTTTCACTTCACTATTAACCTTTGGAGGCAAATGCCTAATCACTACTCTCTTTCGAGGATAAGCATTAACTAATGGATCAAATCCGTGAAAATTAAGCATTTGAGATCTCAACTCTGAAAGAATAGGCAAGAACTTGCTTAAGTCAATCTTTTCAGCATAAACAAATCCCATGGCTTTCAGACCTTCCACAGCTGTATAAACACAATTATGTCTGCGAGTCCATTTGATTTGTCGCAGACTCTCTAAGGTTTTTTCCACTTTCTTTTTTTCGCAGTAACATTCTATTGAAAGTGTCTTATCATTAAATTTTTTTGAGTCATCCCATTTTATTTCTCTAGGATAATTTCCCACGGCGAATTTTCGATCAGGAAATTCTAAAAAAACATATCCTCCGATTCCTTGTCCTCCTGCTTTATGAGATAAATCGTTGATATGAAGAATAACTCGCTCGTATATGCCTTGAATTATCGCTGTGTTCTCAAGCTGACGAGTATTTAAATGGACAAGCTGAGCTTGAAACGCCCGTATCTGAGGTGAAGTTGCTCTCTGGAAAAATTCAGGTAAGAATACAGGATCGACGAATACAGTCGTTTGAGAATTGATCTGAAAGGCAAATGGGGTCACATCCATTGAAAAAGGATGCTCTGGAGGGGCATGCCTCTGATATAATATTCTCGTGGTTTCATCGATCTCTCTTAGTATTGAATGACGAAATTGAGAATCCGATGTTGAAGAATTAGGCCGATAATGTTGAAGAAATGAAAAATCCCGGGGCACACTTACAATCGTGTTGGAAGGGATAGACGCTCTCTCTGAGGAAAATGATGATAGTCTAAAAGGTTCTCCAGGAATTTCTGGAGGGCAATGTCCCCTACGAGCCAGATACTCCGCCAAAATAAAGAGCACTAGGGCGGAAACAACAATTGCTATGAGAAAAATCCCAAGAGGTCCAAGTGTCGTGTTACTGTTTTTTGGGATATGAGAAGGAGAAAAATTCGGGTGTAAAATGGGTGGGGAGAGTTCCATTCTTTCAGGTAACGAAAACGAATTGGGCGGTAAGCGAAAAGCATGTGGGCGGTAGAAAGATAGATCATAAGAGCTCGAGGTAGAAGGGACAGTATTCACGGGAGGCAATACAATATTGGGCCGAAAGGTGGCAGTGCGAAACGACTCTCTTGTTAGGGCAGGCGGAATTAGTGATGCAGGAGAAGGAGAACGTGCAGCGATGCTGTAAGAGCTCGGAAATTGAGGGGCTGGAATGGGTGAGCTTGGTTTGAAACTATAGGGAGTTGATTGCTGTGAAGGTATGGAAGGGTTAAAAGATGACATGGTTATTCTCCTTGTGTGGAATGTATTTTCAGTTGCTTTTTTAAGCTGCAAGAGAAGAAAACATCTAAACGGGATTGGACTTCATCAACGACTTGGGTTCTGCTTCCTGTGATATGAATACTCATAAAATACCAGCTAGACTAAAGTAATACCCCTTAATAATCAACTTGACAATCTATTTGAAAAGTATAAACTTTTTAATTATGTTTTAATATTTGAATTATTCCCAATTTAAATAGCCGCTAGCTTGCTAGTGGGTCGTTTTATGGGATGCACTATAATATCCGTCTGTCACGAACTACAACTTAAAATAAATGCATTACATAATAATTTAAAAAAACTTTTCTACATATTATTAATGTTCTATAAATTTCACATTAAGAGTAAAATGCACACAGATTAATAAAAAAGGAATGATTGTGAAAGCTACTTACTTGAAATTTGCTCTTCCTATTGCTTTGCTAACTGCTAGCTTGGCTTTTGGAGATGAAATGACTGAACAACCTCTCGTTGTCGAACAAAAAGATAAAAACAACTACTCACGCACCAGTCTGGATTTTGATATATTTTGGGCACCAGCTTCATTTAATAGCTACTATCCAATCTATAATGAATATGGACAACATATTGGAAATCATAGACATCATGGGAAACAAACTAGCCGATATGAAGGTGGGCGATTAACCTGGGAATGGTTAGAACCCAACAACCTTTATGCAGGAATAAATTTGTGGCTTGCTGGAGGAGAGATTCATCAAATAGCCTATATCAATGATAAAAAGTTAGCGGATAAGACGACAGGCTCCAATTTCTGGTTAAATACGGATACAAGCCTGGGATACAACTTTAAGCCTTCTCCTGATTCTGGTTTTCTTTTGAGCGTTTTTGCAGGACCTGGTTACCATTACGAGAGAAAATTTCACCACGATGTTCGATGGAATTATGGATTGGCAGGATTTAAAATTTCGCAATATGTTACCAAGTCGCTCTCTTTAGGAGTCGATTTCAAGACGATGTACTCTTATAACGTTTGGGATCCTCATCGTGTCACAGACTTTGAAAGAAAAGGCAATAGACATTTTTGGGGTATAGAGTTAGGAACTCCTGTGACTTGGCATTTTGGAAAGAAACAAAGATTTGATCTGCAAATCAAGCCTTATGTCTTGAAGTACAATCTAAATAGCAATGTGACTATTCTAGGTACTACCATTGGACTCGGTTACACTTTCTAGCAATTACTCTTGTTTAGCCTCCGGCACTGCAATGATCAGATCAAGAGAGGGATTGGGGGTAATTTCGTGCATGATATTCCAATAGTCTTGAACTGCATTGAGTGGAACATGATCTTTCAGGTGCCGAAGCTCGATATCAAAGTCTGCTGTCTGTCCTTGTTTTTTCATGGAAAAGTGGTACAGAACGGATTCATTCTCATGAGTGACATTTTCTGAATCTGTAGCCCAGGTATTGAAGGGGTTTTGGATATGGATATGCTCTTTAGCCCACTCAGGATAAATAAGAGCAAAAGGTGAAGATCTCTCAAGATTGATATCGTTATCTAGTTCATTTACGATGATAGAGCTATAAACCTTTAGATTTTGTTTACCTGCACGTTTACGAATAGGGATTTTGTAAACTTCCTGGGTAGTGAGGATATTTTTTTCTCTATCATCTGTGATGACTGGAGCAGAAATGGCAGTAGCTCCTTTATAGCGTTCTTGAGCATCGTTTAACAACCCTTCTTTAATTTTTTTCCATCCAATGCTTTTAATAAGCTTTCTATACATATCTGCATCTGAACCATAAAAAGTTCGTTGGGTAGTCACCTCTCCTGAAGAAGGCGAAGTGATATTAATAGCAGTATCGATCTCAGTCAGTATTTTAGCCGGAGCTTCTGGTAATGGTATCAGGCCATTGGATTCCTCAGAGATCACTAAACCCCAGTCGTAGGGAGGAAAGTAATTATCCTGCAGGACGCCACCTTGTAGAGAATTTGTAGGATCTACGTAGTACAAGGATTCATCGATCTTTATCTGCAAAACGGCATGATTAAACGCCGCAGGTGTTGGAAGCAGCTCCGGAAGCCGCTTTCCTTTGGATGCATGAACAAGAACAGGATGGGATGGGATCTCCATCAAAAAAAGAAGCGTGCGGAGTAAAACGCTCTTGTCTTTGCAGTCTCCAAAACGGCGCTCGAGAATAAGTCGTGGATCTCTAGGCTTTATCCCCCCAATCCCCTCTTCAAACCCCATATACCGGATCTCATCTTGAACAAATCTTAGAGCGAGAGTTGCTCTTTTGGTAATATCGTCCGTAGACTCTGTCCATTTCTTGACTAAAGTTAACATTTCAGCAGAAGGATTCTCTACGAAATCTTTTGGTAAGGAAAAGAGAGGGATCAGCTGTTGTATGAGCTCTTTCCAAGTTGCATATTGGCTGATTTGAATGTGAGCCTCAGAAACATACCAGTCGGGCTGCGCATCATCATCGGAGCTGGGTAGTGTTTCAGTTGCTTCCCATACATATTCGCGGAGAGTGGGTGATAAGTCAGTGATGCTGGGTTCAATGGAAGTGTTGCAAGGCTTAATAGCAAAAGATCGATCGGGATGTATCAAGAGTCGATAATATGATTTTTCTTCCGCAACCGTACTTTGTAAAAATTGAATGTCTGTTAAATGAGAAGAAAATACAGGATTTTCTCCAATGCTAGAGAGGGAATATTCAAGGATATCTCCGACACGGATATCATTAAGAAAGTAAACATGTGTAAAATTACCGCTAAAGAGCTGCAGATCGAGTTCTTCTTCTCTTTGGATAAGGTTATGGCGCGAAGTCATTATCCGATCATTCCATTGCCCATTTCGGAATACACGGATCTGATGAACAATAACTTGTTGATAAGTAGGATCGAAGCTAAATCTTAGTTGTGACAAGCTCTCAATAATGACTTGATTGATAATTTTTACAACCCCATGTATAAAAGTTGTTTTGTTTTCCCAATTTCTTTGAACATCCGTCAGGAGATTCTGTATATGTTCTTGAGAAGGCTTGAGAGGAGCCTCGAGTGCAAAATCGCAGGGTTTGACCCATTCAGGAATAGGACCTAGATGATTGTTTGAAGAGGATTCAGGAGCATCTCCTCTGAGGCATAGAATCGGAAAGCACAGCAAGAATAGCAAACGATGTAACATAAGATACCTCTCAAAAATAATGAGAAGACATTACCAGAGGTTTTGAGATAGATGCTATCTGTAAAAATTTTTCGATGGAAATTTGAAGGTTGAATATTTATGATCCGGAAAATGGACGAAAAAAATTTAACCTTAAAGTAGGAATAAAAATGAGTCACGCATTTACTCCTCAGGAAAGATCTCTTAGAATGCAATGGCTGATCATCTCTTTGATCGCCATTTTGGCTTGGCCTTTGATCACGTTGGGATTCATGGGCTATATAGCAACGAAACACCATGTGCCCGGGAATCTCATTTGGGTCTATTTGACCGTGGCTGTGATCACGGTGTTGGTTTTCTATATTCTGTATCGATGTTCTTATGTGAAGCCTGGGACAAAATTTTTGACCTTTTGCTTGATCGTGGGACCGCTTCTGAAGCTGAAAGCAACAGTCGATGCTTTAAGAACTGGACATGACTATGTGACGCTGATCGCGTTGGCTGTTAATCTGGGCTTTTATATCTGGTGGTACGTGCTTAGCCTGAGATTAAGAAAGATGAACAAGCGGATCAAGCACTAGCTTTTAAGCGTGTCTAGATCGTTGTTCAGCTTTTGAAGGGTCGCGGGATTATTATTAGCGATGTATTTTTGATAATCCTGATCGACCTTTTTGAGCTGCTTTTGGGCTTCTTGTTTGAGGGCCTCTTTGATGGTCTCGTGGATGACGACAAGGCATTTGTCCATCACGTCTTTGAATTTGTCTTTCTGGTGGGGTTCTGTCGATTGCTGATAACCCGCTAGGCTTTGCTGGAAGAGATTGACCGCGCGGTCGAAGTCTTTTTTATAGATCTCTTGGTTCTGCGGCGGTATTGAACTATCCCCAATTTTGTCTACCATACTGTCCTCGTCTTAGTGTGCTTTTAATTTTGTATATATTTTTCCGGGTTGTTTTAATCCAGTGTAGAAATGATGCTTTAAATTTTTTGTTCGATCGCTTACAAATAAGAGCTTAAACTTTTTAGTGCGGGTATTTATGGACAAACGATGGATAGCGGGATCTCTTTTGACATTAAGCCTGTATGCGGCAGATCGGCCTGGGGATCAGCCGGATGAAACTCCGCCGCCGCCTGAAGTCGTTGAGAAGCAACTGGAAGACGCTGAAGCGGAATTCCAAGTAGCTAAGAAGATGTTCAACCCTTGGTACGCGGGTCCTTTGCTGACGCCTTCAGCCCATATTTTGCCGCCGGGCGATGTCAACATCCAGCCTTATCTTTTCTGGACCTATGTTTATGCGAAATTCGATGCACATGGCCATTCCCATAAGATTCATAATATTCGAACGATCAATCCGACAGTTCCGGTCTTGATCGGGGTGCTGCCTTGGTTCGATATCGGCTTCAACGTGCAAGGGATTTGGAATAAACAGCAGGGAAGGGCTTCAGGATTTTGGGGAGATACTTCGGTCAACGTCGGTTTTGGGCTTTTGAAAGAAGGGCCTTACAATCCAGCGATCCTCATCGGTGTCAAAGAGACATTCCCTTCGGGAAGATATCAGAAGTTAAATCCGGATAAAGGCGGGATGGATGCGACGGGAGCGGGATCGTATCAGACGACGTTTAGCTTTAACATTTGCAAAGTTGTTTGGTGGGTCTCGCTCCATCCGATGAACTTCCGTCTATCTCTGAACTATAATATTCCGTCAGTGGTCTCCGTGAAGGGGTTTAATGCCTATGGCGGGGGATATAAAACGGATGGGAAAGTCCATGTGGGAGATACCTTCGCAGCCGATTTAGGATATGAGTATAGCTTTACGCAGAAATGGGTCGCTGCTTTGGACATTGTCTATAACTATAGCTTAAGAACTAAATTTTCTGGCGATCCGGGATTTGCGTCGCCTGGCACTCCTGCGTTGGTGGGCGGACCTTTCAACGACCAGTTGAGCTTAGCCCCTGCGTTGGAATACAACCCTAACCCCAACTTAAGTTTTCTGGCGGGGGTGTGGTTCACGGTTTGGGGAAGGAACTCCTCAAACTTCGTCTCGGGAGTTCTCACCGTTGAGTATACATTCTAATGGACTTTTTTTTTAAAGGACTGATGCTTGGTTTTGCGATTGCAGCGCCGGTGGGGCCCATCGGGGTTTTGTGCATCCGCAGGACTTTACAATATGGAAGACTGTCGGGGATATTTTCAGGACTCGGAGCTGCGTTTGCCGATGTGTGCTACGGTCTTATCGCTTTTTTAGGCATCAATCTTCTTTCTGATTTTTTACTTGCCTGGCAATACTGGCTGAGGATCGGCGGCGGCATCTTTTTAATCTTGTGGGGGCTTAAAATTTTCATGGCAAAGCCCTACGACCAAACTAAACCTGTCACGCAGGGGACTTACGTCAAGGACTTCATTTCGACGTTCTTGCTGACTTTAAGCAATCCGCTGACGGTCTTATCTTTCCTGGCGATCTTTGCAGGTCTGGGAATTGTAAAAAATGTCGCTGACCGCGGAGGATGGCTGATCTTAGGAATCTTTTTAGGATCGTGCCTCTGGTGGATGATCTTATGCGAAGGAATGACATTTATCCGGAAAAGAGTGAATCATGACTTCATGAAGTGGGTAAACCGTGTCGCAGGGCTTGTGATCGTCGGATTCGGGATCGCGGCCTTTATCAGCGCGGGTTATATTGCAAAGCATCCTGATACAGAGAAGACTCTTCCCCTCCATCAAAAATAGATTTATTAAGAACGCATCGTGAAACGGGGAACAGTCTTCCCCTCCCAATTCACCGTATCGATAAAAAGACTGAGCGGCCGGATCCAAAAGTCATGGGTGCCATAGAGGCCTCGATAGATGACCATCTCTTCATGGGTCTCGCTATGCCGTCCGACGCCTAACACTTCATAACGATTCCCTTTGTAATGCTGGTAGATGCCTAAAGGGAGCTGCGTGGCAGTTTCTGAAAAAGGTGCGAGCATATTCTTCTTTATTGCAGAGTTACATTTCCATCGGCTTCAATCTTAAATCCATTTTTCTGGAGAAGATCGGGCGTCGATTTAGCAACGCCTGCGACTTTGTTGAAGTTCAAAGGCACTTCAGGGTCGGCCAGGTTTTGCAAAAGTTGCTCTTTATGCTGCTGGAGGACTTTGGCGATGAAAGGAAGTCCCCGGATGACTGCTTGGGAAAGTCGTTCATTAGGGGTCGCTCCCAGATCTTTATTGTTATAGAGGTTGACGAGGACAGCCGGCATATAGGTCGGTGTGCGGCCGGCTTCTTCTCCAAAGCGGACATCAAGCTGGGAGGCAATCCTCTCGCGGTCTTGGGGGCTGAGTTGGAGGATGGCGGTTTTCAAGGCAGACCCTTCTTCCGGCGTAAAGAGCCTGAGCATCGCAGCAATGCGGGTCAGCACGCGGTCATCGCGGTCTGAGGAGTTTAAACCCAGCCAGGAAGCTCTGACATTGATATAAGCATCATATGCATCGGCTTCTGTCTTGGTAGGATCTGAGAACACGCGGCAGGCACTGGCCATCGCTTGCATCGCTTGATGGGTAGTCTCGGTATAAACGATGGAAGAGGTGTTGTTGACGTGGCCTAAGGCGCCAGCGACATCGCAGGTGTGAACGAAGAGGTCGAAGGAAAGGGCTGTAGGATCTGTTGCAGCAATATTGCTTGTCTTCAGCTTGGTGAACATGGAAGGACCGCCTTCGAGATGGGTCACGTGTCCATAATGGGCTAAATTGGCGGTTTTTATGAGCAGCTGTTTAGATGGATAAGAAAGCCTCATGAATGAACGGCATAACCGGGGACGATCTTTAAGAATGAGCATCGCTTGACCATGAAAATCGTCATGATCAGGCGCGTTTGCGTTATAGTTTTTAAAAATCTCTCGAGCTTTTTCACTTTTCCCCATGTCTCCTAAGACTAGAGCTGTCTCAAAGGCCCGCTGCATTTCAGCAGGGGGCATGCCTTGGTAATTCGAATTTAATAAGCTCACTCCTTGCTGATGGAGGGCTTGGAAGCTTTCTTTGGACAGTCTGATCTTTTCAGGCTGGGCTGCGGTAAACTCTTGATAAGCTTTGTCACTGCCATCTAGAATCAATCTCAAGCAATGGAGCGACATGATAGACCGGTCAAACTCAATGAATTTCTGGCC
>Ga0182024_10012152_pt1 | contig 17078 bp, 9 predicted proteins | sample P32metaG_FD_120480 | JGI IMG/M metagenome (GOLD analysis project Ga0182024, IMG submission 120480) | Permafrost microbial communities from Stordalen Mire, Sweden - P3-2 metaG (Illumina Assembly) | ecosystem: Environmental > Terrestrial > Soil > Wetlands > Permafrost | place: Sweden: Stordalen...
ATCCGAACCCGGCACAAGGTCGCGCGGCGCGATCCAGCACCTGATCCGATGGGCTTCGAGCGTCGCGCACAAGGTATCGGCTACCGGCTTGTCCCTGGAACTATAACTGATGAAGACCTCCCGAGCGGCCCCAGCCGGCCGAGGCGCTGGCGCCTGGACCGCGACGGGAACCATCGCCGGTATCGTCGCAGCCGGTTCGGGGACGGCCCGACAGGCAGCGTGGTTGGACCGGCACTTTCGATACTCCGTGAACAAGACGGACAGCAGCGCGGCGGGTCGAACCAGGAACGTCAGCAGCCCGCCGGTCGAGCAATGCGTCTGACTGTGTCGCTGCAAAATCGGTGTCCCATGAGTGTTGAGCGACGGCTGGCCCTGGGCCGCGGAGCCGGGCAATGGCGGGGTCACCCCTGTCACGCGAAACAAGCCGCTCATCGTGACCTCCAATCGAGCCACATCAAGGCACAACAGGAAGGCCTGGGTTTTCCTCGCCGCGTCTTTGCCATACCGACTCATCAGCGTCATGCGTTCCGCTGCACCGATACTGTCCCTCCAGCATGCCGTCTTCCTCCGAACAAATTTATTGGTCATTTGTCGCCTCAGACCTGTGAGGCGTCGGTCGGCCGGATGAACAGGTTGATGACCTTGGAAACGTTGTCCTTGTAGGTCGGCTGGCTACTCAGGGCCTTCCAATCGGCATCGCCAAAAAACGACTCCCAGTCCTTCTTCACGGCGTCGATATCGGGGTGAACGATCATGTAGGTCAGTTGCGGCAGGTTGGCACCGGCGATGGCCCCACCGAAGAAGACGCCGGGCATGCCTGCTCGGCCGAAGACGGGGAATTCGCCCTTGTTGAACATCTCCAGCTTGTTGAGCGCGCGTTCGTTGTTGGGGCTCTCATAAGTGCGCAACTCGAAGACGCGCGATGGCGACTTGGCCGGCACCTGGATTTGCGGGGAGCCTTCCATGGCGAGCAGCAGGAGGCTGTCGTAACGGGTATAGGCCGGGTCGGATTTGGGCGCATTGAGGATTTCGTGCCCGGCCTTCTGATAATCGGGGTCCGCCTGCAGTTTGGCCTCGAAGGAGACGACCGCCTCGAACGATTTGTGCGGCAGCAGGACATACAGGTCATTGGGGTTTTCGGGGAGTTTGAGCTTGGGGTTGTCCTTGGCCAGCAGCTCGAAGACGCCGACCGGCTCTACCCCCGCCCGGTTGAAGGCCGGCACGGCTGCCTGGGCCAGAAAGGCGGCAAAGGCCCGCTGTTTGTCCGCTGAAGCAAAGTGATAAGTGCGCAATTCGTAGAGGAGCCGAGCCGAAGTTTCGTCTGCAGCGGGGGACAAATTGGGAACGGCCAGCCCAAGAGCGGCGGCCGCGGAGGCAGTCAGGAATTCTCGTCGTTGCATCGGAGGGGTCCTTTCGCTGAAGCCATGGCATTGACTGGATCAACGGTAATTCATTCGCGGTTGTGCTGGAAGAGCTAAATCCAGTGCGGCGTTTTGAGTTTTCTTCTTTTCTTCGTCCTTTGAATTTATTTCGTATTTCGGACTTCGGATTTCGTCCTTCTCCGAATTCCCACAGGACGGGCATTCCCCACAAGGCGCGCAATTGACGCCTCAACGGCCCCATCTATAATGCCGCCACCCTTGGGATTGGAACCCATTTTGACCTGCTTCCGGACGGGCAAATTAACACGTCCGCGAAGTTCCACTAGACTCAGGAAGGAGCCGGTGCTTGCGTTTTTGCGGTCCCGCCATTGCCGCCCTGGTCGCCACGGCGGCTTGTGTTGCCTGTCCGCGGCATGCCGCGGCGCAATACCAGGCCCCCAGTCAAAAGCTGCTGATGACCGCGAAAAAGGCGTCGACCTGGACGCAGGGGGGCACCGATGTCGTCATCCTCGAAGGGCCGGTCAAGATCGAACTGGACCGGGCCACCCTGACGGCCAAGCGCGCCGTGGTGTGGATTACCCCCGAGCCCGGCGGCAACGCCGATGGATCAACCAAGCAGCGCATCGAGGTAGCGCTGCTGGGCGACGCCAAGGTCGAGCAACCGGTCGTCGGAGCGACGCGCAGCGGGGAGCGGATGCTGGTCACCGCCGAGGTGGCCGGGCATGTCCAGTTGACCACCGACGAGAACAATGCGCGTGACGATCACGACACGCAGGTCTATCGCGAGGCCGAGGCCATGCGCGCCGAGCCCGCCCCGGCAACGGCGCCAGGGCCGGCGGTCGTGGCGCCGCCACCCACCCCGGCGCCGCCGGGGCCCGCCGTCCCGGGCCCCCAACCAGCGCCAGTTGCGCCGGCCCCCCAGCCAGCGCCGGCCGGGGCGCCGCGCCCCGCCACGCGGCCGGCGGCCCGGCCCGTCGAGAAAACCTTGCTGGTCGAATTCTCCGCCGATGACGTCCAGACGGTAAATGCCACGGACGGGACCGTCGCGGTCGTCCTCAACGGCAACGTCGTTCTCCGCCAGCGCAGGCCGACCGGCGATCTGCTCGAGCTGCTGGGCCAGCACGCGGTCATGTTCACCCGCCTCAAGAGCCTGCGCGAGCTCCAGAAGTCCAATGCCCGAACCAGCGGCCGGGAAGATTTCATCGGCGCTTATCTCGAAGGCGACGTGCGCATCCGCTTCACGCCCGTCCCCACCGCAAACCCCCGCGCCGTGGGCGAGCAGCGCCTCGACGCCAACCGGGTCTATTACGAGTTCGCCACCGACCGCGCCATCCTCACTGACGTGGTCATCCACACGACTAACCCGCAGCCCCCGGTGCCGATCGTCATCCACGCCCAAAAAGTGAGGCAACTGGCCGAAGGCGAATACCTGGCTGAAAAGGCCGAAGTCAGCAGCAGCACCTTCGCCCGCCCGACGTTCGGCGTCGCCGCCGACCGCATCTACGTCCGCGAAGAAGGCGAAGGTCTGGACAAGTACTACATCTACGACGCCAAGAACTCGACCATCCGCATCTTCGACCGGCCCGTCTTCTACTTCCCGGAGCTTTCCGGTGTCGCCGACAACAACGAATCGCTGGTGCGCGGGCTGGGCGTGGGCAGCCAGAGCGGGTTTGGGACGGTTATCGATGCCGAGTTCGGCCTGTTCGAAGCCCTCGGCATCTTTCCCCCCCCGCGCGACCTCGATGCCGCCTTCCGCGTCGGGTACTTCACCGACCGCGGGCCGGCCACTGGGCTCGACGCCAATTACCTAGGCGGCTTCGTCACCGACACCACCAAAGAGAACTGGAACTTCGAAGGGGATTTCCGCTCGTTCTTCATCTACGACCACGGCAACGACGACAGCATCGGCCGGCCCATCCCCCCCAACCCGTCCGACAACTACCGCCTGCGCGGCTACGCGGCGTTCGAGCACCAGCACTTCTTCCCCGACGACTGGCAGTTGCAGATCCGGGCCAACTGGGTCAGCGACCAGGAATTCCTCGAACAGTATTTCCCCAGACGCTTCGACACCGAATTGCCCCACGATGAATCGTTCTACCTCAAGCACCAGAAGGACAACGAGGCGTTCACCCTCCTCTACCAGTTCCAGCCCAACTCCCTGGTAACCAGCAGCGACTACTTCCAGAACCAGTTCGAGGTCGAGCACATCCCGGAAATCGGGTACCAGCGCCTCGGCGAGAGCCTGGCCAATAACCAGCTCAGCTTGTACAGCCAGAACGCCTTCGACGGGCTGCACTTCCAGCACACCCGGGCCACTCTAAAGGACGAAGGGTTCCAGTTCGTTTCCCCGGGCATCCCTTCCCTGGGCACGACCGGCACCACCGATAAGAACGTTTACCGCGGCGACTTGCGCGAGGAGCTGGATTACCCCATCGACGCCGGGCAGTTCAAGCTCGTTCCCTATGTCCTGGGCCGCTATACCGGCTATTCCGACTCGCCCGACGACGGAGCGAAGAACCGCTTCCTGGGCGGGATGGGCGCGAAACTCACCACCGCGTTCTGGAAGGTCGACGACACCGTCGAGTCAGACCTGCTCGACCTGCACCGCCTGCGCCACATCGTCGAGCCCGAGATCAACCTCTTCACCTCCGCCGAGACCGTCCATCGCGGCGACGTCTACCAGTTCGACGACCAGGTGGACACCGTGAACGACATCTCCGCCGCCTCCTTCGCGCTGCACCAGCGATGGCAAACCTACCGCGGCGGCCCGGGGCGTTGGCGCAGCGTCGATTTCCTCAGCCTCGACCTCGAGGCCGACCTGTACGCCAACCAGCCCTCCAGGCAGCAACTGAACCCCTATGGTTTCAGGGGCCTGTTCTTCCCTTCGGAGCCGGAAATCTCCGTTCCGCGCAATGCGCTGAGTGGGAACCTGCAGTGGCGCATCAGCGACAACACGGTGGTGCTGGCCGATGCCCAGCACAATCTGGACGAGCACAAGCTGGCCACCGCCTCGGTGGGCATCGTCGTGCGGCGCGACATCAACCTGGATTACTACTTTGGGACGCGCTACATCGCCCAACTGGACTCGACCGTCTACACCGTCGCGGTCGACTATACGATCAACCCCAAGTACACCGTGTCGGTCGCCGAAGAAATCCAGACTGGCCTGGGCAAGTACACGCAGACCGATTTCGCCCTGGTCCGCAGGTTCGACAACTGCTTCCTGATCATCCACGCCTACAACGACCAGATCTCCCACACCAGCGGCTTCGGCGTCAACTTCGTCCCCAGCGGGGCAGCCTTTGGCCTGGACACCTCCAGCGTCGGCGCGCCGACCGGAGGGGTACGCTAGGCCAAATTCGAAATCCGAAGCTCGATGCTGCGACAAATTCGAAATCCGAAACTCGAAATAAATTCAAAGCAAAAAAAGAAAAAACTCAAACGAAGAGAAGGCGATCCGGAGTGCGGCGACGCCGGTTTCCATTATTGGTCCCCATTTTTGATTTCGACTTTATTTCGGATTTCGAGCTTCGGATTTCGTGCTTCCGCATGCGCCCTACAGCGCCTTCAACAACAAAGAAACCACCTTATTCAAACCCCCTCGTGCGTTGGTGACGAATTGGGCGAAGATCTTGTTGGTTACTTCCACGAATTCCTGCATGCCCTTGAGGCGCTGCCGGGTCATCTGGGCGGCTTCGGAACGGGCCGCCGTCTTGCCTAATGCGGGTTCCTCCAGCATCCGCTGACACTGCTTGATGGTCTCCAGCACCGGGTCCATCTCCCGGCGTTTCCGCTCGGCGGCAATGATCGAGAAAATCTCCCAGACATCGGAAAGGCTCTCGAAATACTCACGCCGCTCCCCGCGGCGGTGCAGCCGGCGGATGATCCCCCAGTCGCACAACGCCCGCAAACTCATGCTGGCGTTGCCGCGGCTGATGTTCAGCCTCTCCATCACATCATCGGTGCATTGCGGCTGCCCGGTGATGTACAGGAAGGCGTGGATCTCGGCCATCGTCCGGTTGATGCCCCAGGTCTGCCCCATTTCGCCCCAGCGGCGAATGAACAGGTCCTGGGCGGTGCGGATCTGCTGCTGGGCCTTGGTGCCCACGGCGCCGTCGCCGCCAGGCGTCGGCATGGCCGCCAGCGGGGCCGCAGCGGCGAGGGTCACGGGAGTCGATTGAGCCATTGAAGTTCCTCCAGTTTCAGTTTATACTGAAATATAGGGCGACTTCAGACAACATCGCGACCTTTCAGTTTTATTGAAATTTTTGAAAGAATGAAGACTGATCTCGATTCCTGAATTGAAACGTGGAAATTCGCGAGTGCCAAGGAATTGCAGGCCCTGTCACCCTTACCAGACGATCGGAACGGCGTATGCTGGGAACTTCCCGTCGTCGCTGACAATGCTCATTCCCTCGACTTGGGCCTGCGAAATCAGCAGCCGGTCGAAGGGGTCACGATGTTCATTCCCACCGATCACGGGAAAGGGCAGCGTCGCGACGAGTTCTGTGTGCCGGGGCGTGATGTCGAGAATTTTGAAGCCCTGCCCCGCGATGGAATCGTGCATGAACTGAGCGTGCGGGACATTCAGCACGTACTTTCCCAAACTGATTTTGATTGAAATCTCCCAGAACGAGGCGGGGCTGACGAACTTCGAGTTCGCCGGGTCGAGAATGTGCCCCTTTGCCGTCTGGCTCAACCGCGGATCGCCCAAATGGAACCAAAGCCAAGCGTGCGTGTCGAGCAGCAGCCTCATTCCATGTACTCTTTGAAGTCCTTCAGGTGCTCCTCATCTTCACTAACAATCGTCAAGGTCCCGCGACCCGCCCCAAATACTGGCGCATGGGCCGCGGGACGCGAGCTTGCCGGCGAAATGTGCTTGGCTTCCACGATCACGAAAATACGGCCCGCCGGTCCTTCGGTGTGAAAGACCGCATCCGCCTCGGAGTCCTTCATCGCTTCGGGCACCCTCAGCAGCCACGCTATCGTTCCAGCGTCCTTCGTCACTCCAATTGCCTCGTGTTCATCCTGCTGCTCCAGAGCCGAGGTCAGTCGCTTATCCAATTGCTCTACGGGAATTGTCTTCATCGTATCGCCTCTCGCGTCGGTGTCCTCGGGGGGTCATTTTAATGATACGCACCCTCCGGGCAAGTTGCTTCCCGGCCGAGACCCAGGTCATTTCCCCTTGGCCACCAGCCGGTCCCGGTAGAACTCGATCATCTTCGCCAGGCCCTCGCGCCGGCCGACCTTCGGCGACCAGCCGAGGACCTGCTTCGCCCGCGTGATGTCCGGGCATCGGACCCGCGGGTCGTCGGGCGGCATCGGCATGTGCACGATCTGGCTCCTGGATTCGGGGACCAACGCCAGGATTTCTCGCGCGATCTCCAGGATCGTCAGTTCCTGCGGGTTGCCCAGGTTGATCGGCTCGTGGAAATCGCTCTCCATCGCCAGGTTGATGCCTCGCACCAGGTCCAGCACGTAGCAGAGGCTGCGCGTCTGCTTGCCTTCGCCGAACACCGTGATCGGCTCGTCGTTGAGCGCCTGGCGGATGAAGCTGATCACCACGCGGCCGTCGTAGGGGTCCATCCGCGGGCCGTAGGTGTTAAAGATGCGGATGATGCGCGTGTCGGCGCCGCGCTCGCGGTGATAGGCCATGGTGCAGGCCTCGCTGAAGCGCTTGGGCTCGTCGTACATGCTGCGCAGCCCGATGGGGTTCACGTTCCCCCAGTAGCTCTCCGGCTGCGGGTGGACGGCGGGGTCGCCGTAACATTCGCTGGTCGAAGCCATCAGGAACCGGGCGTTCTTCTCCAGCGACAGTTCCAGCAGGTTCCACGTCCCCTGGCTATTCACCTTGACCGTCGCGACCTGGTGCTTGACGTACCCAACCGGCGAGGCCGGCGAGGCCATGTGGTAGATGCGGTCCACGGGGCCGTCGATCGACAGCGGGAGCGTGACGTCGTGCTCGATCAGCTTGTAGCGGGCATGGCCCTGGAGATGGGCGATGTTCTCGGGCCGGCCGGTGATGAAGTTATCGACGCCGACGACCTCATGGCCCTGATCCAGGAGCAGGTCGGTGAGGTGAGAGCCGAGGAAACCCGCGGCGCCGGAAATCAGGGTTCGCATGGTCTGATGGTCATTTGCCACAGGTCGTTTACCCCAGGTCTGTTCTCTTTGTCGGTCATTGCGCCGGGCGCGTTCACCACGCGAGCTCATCAGCAACTGGCGTAAGGACATAAGTTCGGGCGGGGAGCATGCTAGCGAAGATGGGCCGATTCTCAACGGCGTGATACGCGGAAGTCGCAATGGAGCATGCTTGAACCCTGCCTTGCGGCAGATACCTCGACGTTCACGTGGTGCCAACAACGCCAACAACGCTCTTACCGGACCCACAACGGACTCCAGTTCGCCCCCGCGCCCTAGGCTCTGTCTGAAAACTCGTCGGGATTGCGGCGGGTCGGAAATACCCCGGATGCGAGGCGTCGCGACGAAGCGACTCAATCGAAAGAGTCGTTGAGGAGCGAGAACGAAGCAGACGGGGCATTTCCGGCCCGCCGCGGCCCGACGAGTTTTCAGACAGAGCCTAGTCGTTGGGGATGTTGGTCACTCCCATCGGCGTGAGAGCGACGGCACCGGTCGTTGCGTTCCGTAACGGCACGACTTGCGACCGGTCCACGAATGCCGCCGCCCGGCGGGTGGCGGCCAGAGTCGGGACGGTCGTGCCCACGCCCTGCCAGCCCTGGACCTGGACATAGACGGTGAAGGAGTCCGAGCGTGTCGTGATCAGGTTGCTGATGCGCATCAGGCCGAGGAAGCGGGTTTTGACGTCGCCGTAAACGTGATCGGTGAGGTCCGTTTCGTTAGGCGTGTAGGCGGGGCCGATGGCCGACAGATTGAGCCCGGACATGGCCGGGGCAAACGGGGACAGGTCGCCGAATCGGTTGGTGACCTCGCCGGGAGAGCCGGCGGATGTCACCCAGAAGCAGTTGAAGTTGCCGCCGCTGGTGGCGAACTGCGGGACCTTCATCAAATCGAAGATCGAACGGAACGGCCCATAGTCGGTGTGAGGAGCAGCAGGATTGGCGGGGTTGTTCTGATCGCGCCAGGCGGTGATGGCCTGGGCGAGGGCGGCGTTGTCGGCGAGGTAATTCCTGGGGTCTTCGCCGGGGGTGTACCACGGCACCGCCGACAGGACCTTCCAGTTAGCGGTGTTGATGTTGATCAAGCCCTCCGTGCTGGCGGTGTCCAGCCGGCCTTGGAGCTGCTGGTAGCCATACATGCCGGACGAATGCACCGGCGTGACATTGGGGTCGGCGGAGACCGGCACGGGCGGCGTCGTGGCCGGGTATTTGGCCTGACTTCCGGCAAGGGTCGGGTCGCCGCTGACGCCGGCAGAAGTGACGGCAGGATCGACGTTGGGCAGGTAGGCGTCCTGCGGGGTGCGCACGTCTACGTAGTCGAAGAGTCGCTTGGCCCAGTGATAGGTCCAGCCACTCACGTTTTTGGCAAAGACGGCAGGCGGCTCGGCAGGGTCGTCCATGAAGTCGGTGCTGCCGACGCTCATCGGGCAGAGGTGCCCGATCTGCTCGTTATGGAACGCCGGCAGGGGCGTGCCGTCGCTGGCGGTGAGCGTGTTGTCGGCGTCGTAGGAGTTGGGCAGCGGGACGTTGTAGTTCGGCGGCTGGAACTGGGCGTAGACGCTATCCATGGTCACGCTGTTCATGACCAGCCCCTCGACAAATCCGTTGGAGCCGGGGGAAAGCATAACCACATAGGCCCCTATAAACGGGACTTGGAGCAAATCGCCGTTGCGGGCGAACCCGCCAAGAGGGAGGTTCATGGGCGCGCCGGTCGCGGGCCCGACGTTACCGTTGGGCGGGTTTGCCTGCTCGACGTAGGGGCAATTGGGCCCGGCATAGTCGCGGTTATTGATCTGCAAGGGCCGGGTCTCATAGGTGGCGTATGGAGAATACGCAGCTCCGCTGGTTGGAGTCGGCGTGCCGATGTACTTGCCTTTGGGGAGGCCGAGATAGCCGTTATCCGCCTTTACGCCGTTGGGAAACCCGGGGGTGTTTGGAGGAATGTCCTCCGCAAGCACGGGGATGAGCCCGAAATGGGGAAACAACCCGGTTCGTCCGCCGGGTCTTGTGGGATCGTAGGGGCCGGGATAAACGCAGTGCCAGGCGGCACTGTCGGTGCCTGAGGTAATCTTGGTTGCCCTGGCATAACGGTATCGTTGCGGCGCCGGAGACGTCATGCCGGGCGCCGGAGCGGGCTGCTCGCTATTCCACTGGATGCCGGTTAAGTCAATATTATCCAGGGGAACGAGGTCGTACAGATTGCCGATCTCGTTGTAGGTGTTGTTTGGCGCGCTACAACGGGTCAGGGTGCCGTCAGCCCGGCGCGGCCTCAGAAGAACGAGCTCACCTCCCACCCCAAGACTGCTTGGGCTTGGGTTCGTGCCCGTAGTCGACCAAGCCATCATGGGCTTGAGAGGCGGCGTGCGCGCGCCGAAAGAGGCTGCGATGTTCGGGGGAACGAAGTTTCGGTTGGATTGGAGTACGATCCGCTCGCCGGGATTGATTCTGTAGGGTATGGCACGGCCTGCCTTCTGGAAGGTCGTGGTAAAATCACAGACCTCTGTAAGCTGGATCTCCCCACTACTTACACCGGAATTACTGCTGCTAAAGTAGACGTGGGTGACATAGGCGAGCTTCCAGTTATTGGCGATGATCGGTGTCGGGTGCGGGTTGTAGAGCTCGATGGCGACGTATGGGTCGCCGCCGTTCGGCTGGAAGTGGATCAGAACCTCAGTGATGTAGGGTTGTTTTTCCGCGCCATAGACCTTTGCATAGGCAGGGGAGTTCTCAAAGGGGGAGTCCTGAAAGGGGCCAGGGAGATTCTGGAGCGCAATCGTGCGGCTCGTGATATCGCCATCACCGTCGCGCATGTCGATCGTGTTGACCGCCGCCAGGGCGGCGCGCAGTTGCATCATCTGATTGCGCGAAAGCCCGTAGAACCCGGTGTTGCCGTTTCCCCAGACAACATCGCGAAGAACGTTTCGGAACTGATTATTCGGCGCGGGGCCAACGACTGACCCTGCGGGATACCTCCCGTTGGCGTCCGGAGTGTCCTGCATCAGGCTCCAGTACGCCAACCAAAGCTGCTCGAACGTGGCAGTGTTGGCGTTGATCTTCGTGGGAGCGTTTGACCAAGGCATGGCTGCCCAGAAGAAGGTGTTGTATGTGTTCCCGATCATCGGCAGCTCGGGCGTCTGGCGGTGGGTGAATATATCGCCGTCGGCGGCTACATCCACAGAGACGAACCCGCGGGGATAGCCGCTAGCCATCATTTGCGTGGCCGTATTGGGATCGGCGTACTGCACGCTGGTGCCAAATGCATAGTTCGTCGTGCCACTCACCGCCGGTGCATACGTGAACCAGTTGGGACAGAAGCTCGTGAGCGGGTTGCGGACGACCAACAGGTTCCGTAGCGGCGTGTTCGGGCTGCTGTAATCGTACAGCGTGTTGTACCAGTTGACCGTATCGCCTGGCGAAAACGGCCCGTGCCGGGCGCTGGCGCTGTAGAGCGAATTGGGCAGGTTGGACTCCAGCACCGGGCTTGGAGCGGGAACGTTGATGTTGGCCAGCCCGCCGTGGTAGGCGAGGTTCATGCCTTCGCCGATCGGCACCGCCTGGTACTTCGTCGTGGTGGTCAGGTAGCCGGGATTGTTGAGGCGCGAGCCGAGCTGGGTCCAGGCCGCCTCGTACGGCGTGTTGAAAATGAAATCGGCACGCGCCGTCGGCGGGACCGCGGGGCTGGCTGCGGTGGCAGGCAGCGGATCGGCTACCGGCGTGGACCAGCCGGCGGTGCCGAAGCGATAGGCATTCAGCCCGGCCAGGCTGTCGCCAGTGGCCGCCACCATGTCGCGCAGGTTGATGTTGGTGGGAAAGAAATCGCCGGGTACGGCATACTGCGTCATCTGCGGCGTGGAGTTGACGTTGAACGGCTCCATGGCCACGCTGGCGTTGACCGCGGCGAGGTTGTCGATGACCCGCACGGCGCCGTAGTAGGTCGCCCCTTCGATCTGCCCCGCCGAGAGCCGCATGAAGCCGGCGTCGGCGATGCCGTCGCCGTCGGTGTCGGCGGCCAGGACCGTCAGCGGGAAGACCGCCGTGCCGGATTGGCCCGTCGGCGAGACGGTCGGCAGGTCCTTGGCCAACTGCAGTGGCGTGATGCCCGCGAAGGCCGGGTATACCCGGACCGAGCCGTCGGACTGGGTGATGGAGATGGATGATGGGACCAGGTTCGCGCGCTGGCTATAGGTGACCGGGCCGATCACGGCGTTGCCGATAGAGTCGATCGCGTACGGCGCCTCGAACTGCCCCGTGGGCAGCATGGGGCTGGCATTGAGCGGCGCGGTTATGTTGCCCCAGCCCGGAACGTTGTTGATCAGCGTCGGCGTGCGGTCGGCCAGATACAAGTCGGTGATGGGGCTTTCCCAGGGGTTATAGAAGTTGCCGGTGAGCGGCAGCGCCGGGGGGACTGCTGCGGCCGAAGGCTGCCCCGCCGCGGAAACCGCCTGGCGGAAGCCGGTGCTCCCCTGCACCTTTCGCACCATCGGCGCTTGCGTCATGCCGAGCAGGCCCTGCACGAGCAGGTCGATCTGGGTGTTGTACGTGTTCTGCGTGGCTGAATAGCGTTCGACGCGTGCCGTCGAGATGAAGGCGGTGCCGACCAGTACCATGAGCACGAGAAGGGCAACCACCAGGATCAAGACCGATCCGGGCCGCGCGTCGCGCAAGCGTGCGCCGGCCCGGTTAAACATTGCGTTCAAGAGACGTGCGGGGTGATTCATGTTCATCTCCCGTCAATTACGCCAGCGTCTTACTCGTGCCCCCATTGCACTGAATGTCGAATAATCGCTCGAAATGTACTGCGTTACAATCGTAAATATAAACCAGGCTGCGAGTCCAGTACAGCGATCTTCGCACTTCGCACAGGTCACACGTCCCTCCGATGCACTTGTCAACGCCCGCCGGCCGGACCGGTAACAATCAGCGTTGCAGCGGGCGCTCATGGTGAGACGGCGTCGCCCGGCCTGCAATCATTTCCGTGCCGTCTTGCGGAGGTCAGGCCATGCGAGTGTTGTCCAGGTCGAAAGTTGCGTTGTTGGTTGCCGCGGCGATGATCGGGGCCATCGCGGCCGCACCGGCGGGGGCGAGAGAACACGATTCATCCCAGGAGGTGCAGAAGTCCGAGCAGGCCGTGCGCGAAGCCGAAACCGCCCTGCGCCGGGCGGAGGACGCGCTGGCCAACGCCCGCGCCGAAGAAGCTCGGCATGCCGAGCAGACGAAACAGCAGGAGCAAGCCAAGGAACATGACGCCCAGGCGAAGGACGAGCAGCAGGCCCAGGTGCTGGGCCAGAAGGTGACCGAGCTCGAAGCGAAGGTTTTCGCCGGCGCCAAGGAGTCGGCCAAGGCGCTGACCGAGGCGATGACGGCCGAGACGCAGAAGTTCCAGGCGGCGGCCGCCGCTCTGACTGCCGCCGCCGACAGGGCCAACGCCGCTGCCCAGCGCGCGGAGTTGGCGATCCACAGCGCCGCCGAGGCCCAACAGAAGGCCGAAGCCGCAGAGAAGGCGGCAAACGCCGCCGCCCAGAAGGCGGAACTGGCCACGCGCAGTGCCGCCGAGGCCCAGCAGAAGGCCGAAGCCGCCGAGAAGGCGGCAACCGCCGCCGCGACCAATTCGGAGACGGCAGTCAAGTTGGCGACCGATGCGTCGCACAAGGCCGACAGCGCCGTGTCGGCGCATCAGCACTGAAGGCTCGATCAGCAAGGATTTGTTTAGCGGCCTCGCTCGCGAGGCGTTGACCGCTCGGTGTCGCGGGACAGCGGTCCTCCCTCAAAAACGGCCGCCGTAGGGGTCAGAAAAGTCGTGATCGGTTCTTCTCCCTCCCTCGGTACTGCTCTGAAAATGCGATTGACGGCCTCAGGCCGTCACCCTGAGCGCAGCGAAGGGTCTCTTCCCTCCGCGGCAGAAGAGATCCTTCGCTGCGCTCAGGATGACGGCAATGCCGTCGGCCGATGTGGCCATTTTTCATCATCGCGGGTGAGCCGAAGGCTCATGGCGACTCCGGGGGAGGGCAGTGGAGGAGGTTCCGTTGGTAGACGTACCGTCGCCCCCCCCTCCCTAACCCCCTAACCCTCCCCCGGAGTACCGAGGGAGGGAACAAAGCGGTCAACATTTTTCTGACTCCATAAACGATAACACGAAGATGCTATGCCGCGCCGCCGCTTGTCGGCGGCGTTTTCATGCGCGTGGCGGTATTATCCACACAGCACCGGCGACTGCCCGTGACACTGGTGCCAACGCTCGGCTTGCTCCCGCTTGCACCGGAGAACCGCCGTGGAAATTCGACCTGATCGCCCGAAGACCATGCGGCCGTCAGCCAGCGCGGACGGCATCATCTGGGCGTGCATTTTTGCCGTCTGCGTCGCCGTTTGGGGTTACTGGGTCAGCAGCGCACCGATCGGCGAGGCCGATCCCGGATTGAGCATCGGCATTCTACTGCAAGCTGGCCTGGTCGTTCTGTTCTTGCGATGGCGTTGGAAGAAGGCCGCAAGAACCAAGGCGCAGCGTACGGCACAACGCCAACTCTGCTCGGTTTGCGGCTACGACATGCGTGCCACGCCCGGCCGTTGTCCAGAGTGCGGGACGGTGCCGGGTTGCCGGGTGGCGTCGGGGTCGTCTTTTTTCTGCAGGAATTGCGGCCGGGAGGCTTGGGCAGGAACCGCCAAATGCCCGAGATGCGGGTTCATTATGCTGCAATATCACGACGGGGACCCAAGGGGTTTTGAAGTGCTCGTGGCAAGTCCGCCGGAAGCACCGCCGTTCGCACGCGTGGCGAGGGGTAAGGCCGAAAGTAGTAAACCAACGGCCCTCAATGGCCGTATGAACTAAAGCTGCCGTGCTCCGGGAACACTTGACGCGTCCGGTTGTCGGCGCACAATATCGCGGCATCAGCCCTTCGGGGCGTTTTGCGAACGTTTTCAGATACGCAAGCTCATGCGGAGGACTCGACAAGTTCTGGCGGTTGTGGTGGTGACGACGGCACTGTGTGCCAATCACGTCGCCAGCGCCGCTGCCGTTGCGCGCGAGCCGATGGGGGCCATCGGGCGCGTCGCCGAAGTGGCGGATCTGGCCTCCGGCCTTGCCGGGCGGTTCGTCACCCGGCTTTCCCAGAGCTTCCAGCGGTCCGTGCCGGCCATTGCGGCCGTGCAGTCGCGCCAGCCTCGGCCGGCATTGGTTGCGACGGTCCGCCCTCCCCAAAACCTCGCGGCCAACGTTCAGCCGCAATCTTTCACTCCATTTCAGTTCCGCCTTCCCCCTCCACGCTAGTTGCCAGTAATCAGCGGCAATCGACCTGCTCGCCAAGGTGCGGCGGGAGCAATCGGACGACAATGCCGGTTTTCCCCTTCTCGGACTCACCCGAGCACGCATTTCCGCAACGGCAACTAATAACTGACCACTGACAACTGACAACGGACATTTTTATGGCCACCATTGGCAAAGTATTGACGAAGATTTTCGGCAGCCGCAACGACCGGCTGCTCAAGCGTTACCGTCGCATCGTTGAGCAGGTCGCGGCGATGGAGGAAAAAGCCCAGGCGATGACCGACGAGCAGCTCCGCGAGCGCACCCTGGAACTGCACCTGGGCCTGACCGTGGGCAACAAGGCGTCGGACGTGCCGGCGTTGAAGAGCGACGATGTCATGCCCGAGGCGTTCGCCATCGTCCGCGAGGCCATGGACCGGAACATCGGCATCCGCTCCATCTTCGCGCCCGAGGAAGGCGAGTTCGTGGTGAAGTTCGATCTCTCCCGGCTCGACGTCGAAGGCAAACGCCTGTACGACGAAGTCCAGCAGCGGCTGATCGCCACCGGCGAGTCCTACCTGAAGGTGCCCTTCCCGCTGGGGCTGTACAACGCCGTGAAGAAGGCGTACCCCGAGAGCCGCCCGCCCTTCCGGGCCCGGCCGTTCGACGTGCAGATCATCGGGGGCATGGTGCTCTACGAAGGGCGGATCGCCGAGATGGCCACCGGCGAAGGCAAGACCTTCGTCGCACCGCTCGCCTGCTACATGCGCGTGCTGGAAGGCTACCACTGCCACGTCGTCACCGTGAACGACTATCTGGTCAAGCGCGACGCATGCTGGATCCGCCCGGCATTCGAGGCCCTGGGCCTGACGGTTGGCTACGTGCAGTCGGACATGGAGCCCGGCGGCGACACCCGCCGCAAGCAGTACGAGTGCGATGTCACCTACGGGACCAACAGCGAGTTCGGCTTCGACTACCTGCGCGACAACATGAAGGAACGTCGCGATCTGCAGGTGCAGGGGTCGCTGGACTTCGCGATCGTCGACGAGGTGGACTCGATCCTGATCGACGAGGCCCGCACCCCGCTCATCATCAGCGGCGCTGCCCACGACGATGCGCCCAAATACAAGCGCGCCGACGAGGTGGCTCGCAAGGTCATGGAGATGAACATACCCTGGACGGCCGTGGAAAAGCGGGTGGACGCGGCCAAGCGGGCCATCAAGGCCGCCGAAGGGGACATCGAAAAGGCCAAGGGCGATAAGAAGGTGATCGAAGCCGCCCGCAAGCGCCGCGAGCAGGGTGAGAAGGACCTGGCCGAGGCCGAGTCGAAGAAGGAAGGGCTGGTCCAATACTACGAGGTCGAGCTGGACCGCAAGAGCGCCAAGCTCACCCACGAAGGCTGGGCCGCGGCGCAGGACATCGCCGGCGTCGGCAGCTTCTTCGTCGGCAACAACATGGAATGGCCCCACTTGATGGAACAGTCCATGCGCGCCCACGTGGTCTATGAAAAGGACAAGGACTACGTCATCGAGCGCGGCAAGCGCACCGGCGAGATGGAGGTCATCATCGTCGATGAATACACCGGCCGGAAAATGGAAGGCCGGCAATGGTCCGATGGCCTGCACCAGGCCGTCGAAGCCAAGGAGCGCGTCCCCATCAAGCAGGAAACGCAGACCCTGGCCACCGTCACGCTGCAGAACTTCTTCAAGCTCTACAAGGCCCTGGCCGGCATGACCGGCACGGCCCAGACCGAGGCCGAGGAATTCAACAAGATCTACAAGCTGGATGTCGTGACCATCCCCACCAACCGGCCCCTCATCCGCCAGGACAACGAGGACCGCGTCTACCGCAAGGAAGCCGAAAAGTGGGAAGCCATCATCGATGAGATCAAGCTCTACAGCGACGCGGGCCGGCCCGTACTGGTCGGCACAACCAGCGTCGAAAAGAGCGAAATGCTCTCCAACATGCTCAAGCGGAAGTATGGCATCGAGCACGAAGTGCTCAACGCCAAGTTCCACGAGCGCGAGTCGCACATCGTCGCCTTCGCCGGACAGACCCACCAGAACCCTCACGGCGAGACCGTCGGGAACGTCACCATCGCCACCAACATGGCCGGACGCGGCACCGACATCAAGCCGGCCGCCGAGACTTTCTTTGAAGTCGCCGCCACGCCGGAGAACAAGACCGGCGGCAAGTATGTCGTCAACCAGCGCAAGACCGGCAAGAAGATCGAAGTGGACACCGACAACGAGGAGGACTCCATGGCCGAGGTCCTCCAGCTCAAGCCCACCGCCAAACTGGTTGGCGGGCTGCACGTGATCG
>Ga0182024_10012153_pt1 | contig 17078 bp, 14 predicted proteins | sample P32metaG_FD_120480 | JGI IMG/M metagenome (GOLD analysis project Ga0182024, IMG submission 120480) | Permafrost microbial communities from Stordalen Mire, Sweden - P3-2 metaG (Illumina Assembly) | ecosystem: Environmental > Terrestrial > Soil > Wetlands > Permafrost | place: Sweden: Stordalen...
CCAGGTCGCGAGCGGCGAGCCGAGCAGCGCGCGCGCGACCTGCTGCGATCGTGCATCAACGACGAGGAATGGGCGATGTACCGCGATCTCGGCTTCCTGCGCGTGTGGGGCCGTCACGGCGAGGGTCCCGAGCCCGCCGGCGACCTCGCCGGCGCTCCCTACGCCTACCTGATCTACCCGCACAAGCCCGTCGTTTGCTACCTGCCACAGACGCGTCGGTTGCTGAACGAGTACTGCGTCGAGTTTCCCGACGAGACGCGTCCGTACGGGAGCGCGCGGCTGCCGGACTCCGACGACGTGCTCGCGAAGTGGATGGCGCTGACCGGCGACGAGCGGCGCCTGATCGCGACCGCCAACATGCACTTGCCCGGGCGCCAGGTCGACCCCCGTCAGGTCCGCCGCGACCTCTGGCGGCTCGGCCAGTGGGAGCGCGCCCGTGCCGAGCACGAGCGGAGGGGCTCTCCGCCCGCCGGCGGCCGGGTCGCAGCCTCGTGAGCGCCGCTTCACCGCTCTCGGACCTGAAGCACAACTCGCGCGTCCTCACCGAGGGCCCTCAGCGCGCGGCGGCGCGCGCCTACCTCAAGGGGATCGGCTACGACGACGAGGCGTTGGCGCGCCCGATCGTCGGCGTGGCGTCGACGTGGACGGAGACGATGCCGTGCAACTTCCACCTGCGCGTGCTGGCGGCCAAGGTCAAGGAGGGGATTCGCGCCGCCGGGGGCACCCCGATGGAGTTCAACACGATCGCTATCTCCGACGGCATCACGATGGGCACAGCCGGGATGAAGACGTCGCTCGTCTCGCGAGAGGTCATCGCCGACTCGATCGAGCTCGTCTCGCGCGGGCACCTCTTCGACGCCGTCGTCGCGCTGAGCGGCTGCGACAAGACGATCCCCGGGACGGTGATGGCGCTCGCGCGACTCGACGTGCCGTCGGTGATGCTCTACGGCGGCTCGATCCTTCCAGGCCACTTCGAGGGCCACGACGTCACGATCCAGGACGTCTTCGAGGCCGTCGGGGCGCACGCCGCCGGCAAGATGAGCGACGAGCGGCTCGCCGAGCTCGAGTCCGTCGCGTCCCCGGGCGCGGGGGCGTGCGCGGGTCAGTTCACCGCGAACACGATGGCGATGGCCTTCGAGGTGATGGGGATCTCGCCGATGGGCTCGGCGATGGTCCCCGCGCAGGACGCCTCCAGGGCAGCGGTCGCCCACGATGCCGGCGCACTCGTGATCGACGTGCTGCGGCGGGGTCAGAAGCCGAGCGACATCATCACGCGCGACTCGCTGGAGAACGCGATCGCCGCCGTCGCCTCCAGCGGCGGCTCTACCAACGGCGTCCTGCATCTGCTGGCCGTCGCGCGCGAGGCCGGCATCGAGCTGTCGATCGAGGACTTCGACGCGATCGCGCGGCGCACCCCACTGCTCTGCGATCTCACTCCGGGCGGTAAATACGTCGCGGTCGACCTCTACCGCGCCGGCGGCGTGCCGCTCGTCGCTCGGCGGCTGCTGGACGCGGGTCTGCTGCACCCCGACGCGCAGACGGTCACCGGGCGCAGCGTCGGCGATCACGCGCGCGAAGCGGTCGAGACGCCGGGCCAGCGCGTCGTGCGGCCGCTCGACGACCCGCTCCAGCCAACCGGCGGCCTCGCGATCCTGCACGGCAACCTCGCGCCCGAGGGCTGCGTCGTCAAGCTCGCCGGGCACGAGCGTCGCCGCCACGAGGGGCCGGCGCGCGTCTTCGAGAGCGAGGAGGCGGCGATGGCCGCCGTCACGACAGCCGCGATCGAGCCGGGCGACGTCGTCGTGATCCGCAACGAGGGACCCGCCGGCGGCCCGGGGATGCGCGAGATGCTGGCCGTCACCGCCGCGCTCGTGGGCGCCGGTCTCGGCGAGGAAGTGGCACTGCTGACGGACGGGCGCTTCTCCGGCGCCACCCACGGGCTGATGGCGGGCCACGTCGCGCCGGAGGCGGTGCGCGGCGGCCCGATCGCCGCAGTCGCAGACGGCGACCGCGTGATTTTCGACGTCGCCGCGCGCCGGCTCGACGTCGCCCTCACCGACGAGCAGATCGCAGCGAGGATCGACGCCTACGAGGCGCCGCCGTGGAGCCCGGGCGACGGTGGGCCGAGCGGCGTGCTCGCCAAGTACGCCAAGCTCGTCTCCTCCGCCGCCGAGGGCGCCATCACGCGCTGAGCGCGGCCTCGTGCGCGAACTCGGCGACGTCGGCGTTGAAGCGCTCGGGCACCTCGAACATCGCGCAGTGCCCCCAGCCCTCGTAGACGATCTTCCGCGAGTTGGGGATCAGGCGCGCGAACTCGTCGGCGTCGGAGACGGGGACGAGCCGGTCGCGATCGCCCCAGACGATCAGCGTCGGGCAGCCGATCTCCGGCAAACGCTCGCGAAACGAGTACGCCAGCATCGCCTCGAACGCCGCAAGGTGGCCTTTCTTCCCCTGCCCTTGCAACTGCTCGAAGGCGAAATCCGCGGGGATCGCGAGCGGACGCGGCGTTACGACGCCGAGCGCGATCGCGCGCAGCCGCGGCCGGCGGGCGAAGGCCTCCGAGCGCGTTGCCATCCAGATTCCGCCGTAGCCGAGAATCCGTAGCAGTGTCAAGTCGGGCTGGCGGCGCTGGTTCTCGATCGCGAGCCCCGCGGCGGAGACGAGCACGAGGCGCGTCACTCGGTCGGGGTGGCGCAGCGCCGTCTCCGCGGCAATGAAGCCGCCCATCGAGTTGCCGACGACTGTCGCGCGGTCGACACCGAGCGCTTCGAGGAGGCCGTCGACGATCCGCGCGTAGCCCGTGATCGAGATTGGCTCGCGCGGCGTCGGCGAGTGGCCGAAGCCGGGTAGGTCGAGCGCGATCACGCGGTGCCCGCGGGCAAAGAACGGGATGTTCTCCAGCCAGTTCTGCCAGGAGCCGTCCCAGCCGTGCACGAAGACGATCGCGGGCCCCTCGCCTACGTCGATCACGTTGACAGGGCGCTCCTCCACGGTCACCCAGCGCTGGTGCTCGCGCCAGTCGATCGTGCGCCAGGCGCCGGGGTCGACCCAGTCGCCGTTCGGCTCGCCCGTCACCGGGGCGGCTGATGGGGAGGATGCCATCCCGGCGAACGCTACCAACGCGGCTCCGGCGCCCGCCGGGGCGCGAGCGCGCTCGCCGCCCGGGAAACGCTGCGGCGTGCGTGCTTGCGGCGATCGAGCGTTGCTGTAGCGCCACTCGTCGCCGAGTGATCGGGTCGCGGATCTGGAGTGCCGGTCAGGTCGAGTCCGCGGAGCGCGGAGCCCGAGCCGGCCCGGCGCGGATCTCCTGCACCGTCACCTCCTCCCAGCCGTCGCGCAGCAGGGAGGCTTGATGCGGGCTGTGACGAATACAGAGCGTGCCGATGACGATCCCGCGAGTCCGCTTGCGCAGCACCGCGTACCACAGCGTCGAGGCGTCGCGCGGTCCCTGGATCGCCAGCCACGGTCGCGGTGGCTGGTCGGCCGGTCCCACGACGCCGGCCTCGACGAGCTGGGCGCGGGTGGCGACGTGACCGTTGCCGGTATGAATGAAGAACTCACCCACCGCAGCGAGCCTAGTGCCGACGCTCCCGGTGTGATCAGCGCCGCATGGCAGGCGGCGCTGGAGCGCTGCGACGCGGCGCTCGTGCGCCAGGGCGCGGCCGAGGCGACGCGGCGCGCCTATGCCAGCGACCTGCGCCAGCTGGCGCGCTGGGCGAGTGCCGCGGCGATCGACCCCGAGCAGCTCGACTACCGCGCGCTGCGTCGCTACGCGGCGGCGCTGTCGCAACGGCGCGCTGCTCCGGCCACCGTCGCCCGCAAGCTCGCCGCGCTGCGATCCTGCCTGGCCGTGCTGGTCGCCGACGGCGCGATCGCCGCCAACCCCGCCGAGCTGCTTGCGGCCCCCAAGCGGCCACAGCGCCTGCCACGAGTGCTCAAGCCCGAGGAGGCCTCGGCGCTGCTGGACTCGATCGGCTCGGCGACGCCGCTGGAGCGGCGCGACCGTGCACTGTTCGAGCTCGCCTACGGCTGCGGGCTGCGCGCGGCGGAGCTGGTTGCGCTAGACCTCTCCAGCGTCGACTTCGACGCCGAGGAGCTGCGCGTCCTCGGCAAGGGCAACCGCACGCGCGTCGTGCCGGCCGGCGAGCCCGCGCTCGCGGCGCTACGCCGCTACCTGGAGCGTGCGCGCCCGCTGCTGGCGCGCGAGCGCGCGGGATCGACGAACGGCACCGGCGAGGCGCTCGAGCCGGCTCTGCTGCTGTCGCGCTCGGGGCGGCGGCTGTCGACTTCCGACGTGCGCCGGCGCCTGCGCGCCTGGACGCGACGCCTCGCACTCGCCGGCGGCGTCTCTCCACACACGCTGCGCCACTCCTTCGCTACGCACCTGCTGGAGGGCGGCGCCGACCTGCGCGTGATCCAGGAACTGCTCGGACACGCGAGCCTGTCCACGACCCAGCTCTACACTCGGGTAGAGTCAGCGCGGCTGCGCACGGCGTACCGCGCCAGCCATCCGCGCGCATAGTGGAGGATGGACCGCGGTGCAGTCCAACGTCAAAGCGATTGAGCTCAAGGACCTCTGGCGCAAATTCAAGGCCAGTGGTGACCAGCGCGCGCGTGAGCGGCTCGTCGTCGCCTACTCCCCGCTCGTCAAGTACGTCTCCGGCCGGCTCGCCTCAGGGCTGCCCGCCCACGTCGACGAGGCCGACCTGATCTCCTACGGGCTCGTCGGGCTGATCTCGACGATCGAGCGCTTCGAGCCGGCGCGCGAAATCAAGTTCGAGACGTACGCGATCCCCCGGATCCGCGGAGCGATCATCGACGAGCTGCGCGCGCAGGACTGGGTGCCGCGCTCGGTGCGCGCTCGCGCGAGGGAGATCGAAAGGGCCAACCTCAAGCTCGAGCACAAGCTGCAGCGTGCGCCGACCGACGAGGAGATGGCCGCGGAACTCGGCATCGGGGTACCCGAGTTCGTGGAGTCGCTGATCCAGATCTCGCATTCCAGCGTCGCGGCGCTCGACGAGATGTGGACCGTCTCCGACGCCAGTGGCGACCAGGTCTCGCTGCTCGACACGCTGGAGGACCCGCAGGCCGCCGATCCCGTGAAGATGATCGACGTCAATGCGCTGAAGGATCGCGTCGCCGACGCGATCGCGACGCTGCCCGAGCGCGAGAAGCTCGTGATCGCCCTGTACTACTACGAGAACCTGACGCTGCGAGAGATCGGCGAGGTCCTCGGCGTCACCGAGTCCCGCGTCTCCCAGCTGCACACGAAGGCTGTGCTGCGGCTGCGCTCGCACATGACCGCGGACGAAGAAGGCGCGCCCGCGAGCGGCCGCGCCCGCTCGAGCTCCTCCTGAGCCCCCGTTGCGAGCCCACCGCGGCGCCCGCGGCGCGGCGGTCCTGATGTACTACGCTCGCCCCGCGACGCCGGATGACGAGGAGAGGAGAGCTGCGCAGATGCACGAGGCCCCCGACCGGATTCGCAACGTCGCGCTCGTCGGCCACCGCGGCAGCGGCAAGACGGCGTTGCACGAGGCGCTCCTGTACCAGGCCGGAGCGGTCAACCGCCTGGGCTCGGTCACCGACGGCACGACGGTCTCCGACTCCGATCCGGACGAGCGGGCGCGCCAGATGTCGATCGCGGCGGCGCTCGCATCGTTTCGCTGGCAGGACCGCAAGATCAATCTCGTCGACACGCCGGGCGAGCCGAGCTTCATCGCCGACGCGCTCGGTGCGCTGCGCGTCTGCGAGTCGGCCGTCTTCGTAATCAACGCCGTTACCGGCGTCGAAGTCTCCAGCACGCGCCTGTGGACCCGGGCGCAGGAGCTCGACCTCGCGCGGCTGATCTTCGTCAACATGCTCGACCGCGAGCGAGCCGACTTCTTCCGCACGCTGGCGGCGTTGAAGGAGGCCTTCGGCGATCACGTCGTCGCGACCGAGATCCCGATCGGCTCCGAGCAGGAGCTGCGCGGCGTGATCGACCTCGTCGACATGCGCGCCTACCTCTACGAGGGCTCCGGCCGCGACAACGCGCGCGAGGCCGAGATCCCGCCGGAGCTCGCCGACCAGGCGCAGGAATACCGCGAGAAGCTGATGGACGAGGTCGCGATGACGTCCGACGCGCTCGCCGAGCGCTACCTGGAGGGCGAGGAGATCTCCCACTCCGAGATCGTCGACGCGCTCAAGGAAGGGACCAACCACGGGCTCCTGTTCCCCGTCACCTGCGGTGCGGCGACGCGCAATCTGGGCTCCGACAGGCTGCTCGACGCAATCGTCGAGGACCTGCCCTCACCGGTCAAGCACGGTGGGCTGGAGGTTGGCGAGCTGACGTTGCAGGCCGATGCCGACAAGCCGCTGTACGCCTATGTGTTCAAGACGCGGGCCGACCAGTTCGCCGGCAAGCTCAACCTCTTTCGCGTCTACCAGGGGGTCATGCGCCACGACTCCCAGGCGCTCAATACCCGTGTCCATGCCAAGGAGCGGATCGGCCAGCTGCTCGTCCTGCAGGGCAAGGAGACCGCTTCGACCGACGCGTTCGGGCCCGGCGACCTCGGCGCCGTCGCCAAGCTCAAGGAGACCCACGCCGGCGATTGGCTCGCCGATCGCGACGAGCCGATCTCGATGCCGAAGATCGCGCTGCCGGCTCCGGTGATGGCGTTTGCCGTCGCGCCGCGCGCGAAGGGCGACGAGGACAAGGTCTTCACGGCGCTCCGCCGGCTGCAGGAGGAGGACCCGACGATCGAGCTGCGCCGCGACCAGCAGACCGGCGAGCAGATCGTCGCCGGGCTGTCACAGGTTCACGTCGAGGTCGTCGTCGAGCGGCTGAAGTCGCGGTTTGGCGCCGAGGTCGTGCTCAAGCCGCCGCGTGTGCCCTACCAGGAGACGATCCGTCAGCACGCCAAGGCGCACGGACGCCACAAGAAGCAGTCGGGCGGCCGCGGCCAGTTCGGCGACTGTCACATCGAGATCGAGCCGCTGGAGGGCGGCGAGGGCTTCGAGTTCGTCAACAAGATCAAGGGTGGGGTGATCCCCACCTCCTTCATTCCGGCGGTGGAGAAGGGCGTGCACGACGCGCTGGAGCACGGCGTCGTCGCCGGCTTCCCCGTCAAGGGGGTGCGGGTCAGGCTGTTCGACGGTCAGTACCACACCGTCGACTCCTCGGAGATCGCCTTCAGGCTCGCCGGCGCGCAAGCAATGCGTCAGGCGCTCGAGCAGGCGGGGCCGGTGCTGCTGGAGCCAATCATGCAGGTGACGATCTCTGTCCCCGAGGCCAGCGTCGGCGACGTGATCGGCGATCTGAACTCGCGCCGTGGACGGCCGCTGGGGATGGACTCGGTGGGCGGCATGACGGAGGTGAAGGCGGAGGTCCCGATGGCCGAGATGCTCGCCTACGCCCCCGACCTGCGCGCGATCACGGGGGGACAGGGTGAGTTCACGATGGTCTTCGACCGCTACGACGAGATGCCGTCGCACCTCGCGCAGAAGGTCGTCGCCGACGCTCGCTCAGACGGCGAGGCGCACGCCGCATAGCAGGGCTTTTGGCCCGGTGGGGGCAGCGATCGCGGCCGGGGTGGGCGAAATCGCGCTGGTAGGCTCCCTGCCGCGATGACTCGCAAGGACATTCGAACGACCCAGGTGGCGATTGTCTGTGACGTCTGCGGCCGGCGACTGCTGCGGGGCGAACACGCCGACATCTACATCGCGGGAGGCTCGCGTCGCAACGTCTGCGAGCTGTGCATCACGCGGGCCGAGCACGAGGGCTGGCTTCGCGAGGCCGTCGGCGGTGCGCTCGGGGCACGCCGCCCGTCGGCCGATGATCGTCGCTCGCTGCTCGGGCGCCTGCGCCGTCGCGGCGAGCGCACGATCAACGGGGACAGTGCGGCCTTTGCGTCCGATGAGGTCGCGCTGAGCGACGAGGCGTTCGAATTGTCCGAGCCGACGTCGCTGGCTCACAATCCGGCCGCCGAGCCACGCCACGTCCACGCAATTCCGGCCAACCACGAGATGAAGCTCGTGCGCGCCGTGGAGCTGTTCAACGGCAGCGAGCACACGCGAACCGTCGCCGGGATCGCCCGTTCGCTGGGCGCCCCGATCATCGTCGTACGCACGCGACCCGAGCGCCCGAGCGTCGTCGAGGTCGTGGCTGCCTGGGATCTCTCGTGGTACCGCTACGAGGTCGACCTCGCCGACGAGGCGGCTGGCGTCCGCCTCGCCGCCCAGGGCAGCGAGCTCAACGAGCTCGAGCCCGAGGAGCAGGCGCCGAACGCCGCAGCCGGCGCCGACGGGGCGTTGGCGCTCGCCGCCTGAGAGAATCCCGAACCCGTGCGACAGCGACGCCACGAGCGATACGAGGTCTTGCCGGCGCGATGATCTACTGCGTCATCCCGGAGGTGATGGAAGCGGAGCTCTACGAGCGTCTGTCCGCCTACTACGCCGACGATCCCAACGTGACCGTGATCGTCGATCGGCGCCGCTCCGAGCGGCGCGGACGCCGCGACAAGGCGAGCAAGGCCGAGGTCGAGCAGCGCAACATCCGCGACCGCCGCCGCGCGCGCGTGCCCGGGGAGCTCCCGGAGACCAAGCGATAGTGATCTGCCGCGTCCCGGCGCGGTCGTTGGCGCGGTACCGCGCCCGGGCAGCACCGGACCGCGCCTGGGCCGCGTGAAGCTCGTCGTCCACGTCGACGGCGGCGCGCGCGGTAACCCCGGGCCCGCCGCCGCCGCGGCCGTCGTCGCGACGCCCGACGGGCAGGTGCTCGACGAGGCAGCGGAGCGGATCGGCGTCGCGACGAACAACGTCGCCGAGTACCACGCCGTCCTGCTTGGACTGCGCCGCGCGCGCGAGCTGGGCGCCGACGAGGTCGAGCTGATCAACGACTCCGAGCTCGTCGCGCGCCAGCTGACCGGCGACTACCGCGTCAAGCACGCGGCGCTGCGTCCCCTCTACCTCGAGGCGATGGCGGCGCTGCGCGAACTGCGCTCGTGGAACGTACGCAGCGTCCGCCGCGAGCACAACGCAGAGGCGGACGCGCTCGTCAACGCCGCGCTCGACGGGATGCTGTAGCGCGTGGGCGCGCGGATTCTCGCGCCCGAGTGAGCCCGGCACGGCTCTATACTCCGCGCCCCTCGCGGATGTAGCTCAGTTGGCTAGAGCGTCTGCTTGCCATGCAGAAGGTCGAGGGTTCGAGTCCCTTCATCCGCTTGCACGCGTTTCCGCTCTTGGCGGCATACTGACTCGATGGCCACACCGCCCGCAGCCATCGACAGGCGCCGGACAACCGATTTGCGCGGGCAGGGACCGGTTACCGGAAGCACGGCTGTGCTGCACGATCCCAGCGGCCGGCGCCAGCGACGGATGCGCTGGCTGGGGCGGATAGTCACCAGCCTGTTCCTGGTCTGGTTGGGGCTGCTGATTCTCGCGGGGCTGGGACTGCTGCCCGTACAGGACGTGCCCCTCGGTGGGGGGCTGCAATCGCCCAGCGGACCGCCCGCGCTGACCCGTCTGCCCCGCCCGACTGCCCCCTCCGCCAGCGATCTGCAGGCTGCGCGCCCGTCTCGGGCTGGACGTGGCGCAGGGGCCTCAAATGGGCATGGAGGCCAGGGGTCGACGGGAGTCGCCTCCAGACCGCACGCTAAGGCCGTGCATCCAGGCCGATCCGTAGCGGGCATCGCCCCGCTGAAGGTGGGACAGCACGGTTCAGCGAGCGCCCCGACGACGACGACGGTGGTGTCGTCGGGGGTCTCCACCTCTGCGACCACGGGCCACTCGCAGGGCGCGCACGGTGTGCATGGCAGCGCCTTGCATCGCGGCTCCGGCTCGTCGGGCTCCAGGCCCCCTGTGGCCAAGGGCAAGCCCGTCACCAGCGTGGCTCCAGCTGCATCGACCACGCCGGGGAAGTCCGGCAGCTCGCCTGGTCACCTAAAAGCTCTGCCCTGACCAGTCCAGTGCGACGCCGCGGAGCCGCCCCCGGCGAGAGCACCAATGTCGAGCGAGTCGCCCGCCTGCGGCGTCGGCTGTGGAGCCCCCCCGCACACTGGCGCGCCCTTGCGCTCTGGCTCGGGGTCATTGCGGTCGTGATCGCGATTCAAGGCATCAGCGCCCACACGATCGGAGGCAGCAGCGAGCCCGGCGGCACCGGTCTCGCGCCGCTGGCCAATGAGCGTCCCATCCTCACCGCCAACGGCGCCACCCTGGTGCCGACCGAGCCGCCTCCGGGGCGCCGTGTCGCGCTCACGTTTGACGACGGTCCCAATCCGATCTGGACGCCGCGCATCGCCGCGCTGCTCCGTGCCGCACGCGTGCCAGCGACGTTCTTTGTCATCGGCAGTCAGGCGGCGCGCTATCCGAATCTCGTGCGCCTTGTCGTCGGCGATGGAGACGACGTTGGCAACCATACGTTCACCCACGTCGCGCTGTCCAGCGTGCCGGCGTGGGAGCGCCGGCTGCAGCTGGGCTTGACGGAGGCGACCCTGGTGGGGATCACCGGGCACTACACGCGGCTTGTCCGGCCGCCGTACTCGGCGACGCCCGACGCGGTGACGCCGCGCCAGGAGCGGGATCTCGCCGAGCTGGCAGCTCGGCGCTACATCGTGGTGCTGGCCAACTATGACTCCGAGGATTGGAAGCGTCCCGGCGTCGCGCAGATCATCCAGCGGGCAAGCCCACCCGGAACCAGCGGGGGCATCGTACTGATGCACGATGGTGGCGGAGATCGCAGCGAGACGCTGGCCGCACTGCCCGGGTTGATCGCAGTCCTACGCCAACGAGGGTTTCGCTTTGTCACCGTCTCTGACCTGGCCGGTCTTCCGCGCAGCGTGACCGAACCCGTCGCGACGACGGGGTCACGAAATCGCGGACAGGCCTTCGTGCTGGCGCTCGCCCTCGCCTTTACCCTGATAGCGGTCTTCTCGGGTGTCCTGATTGCCGTCGGTGTCCTCGTTGTCCTGCGGGCCGTCCTACTCGTCACGCTCGCCAGCCACCATCGCCGCCTACTCCGTCGGCGGGGGCCTGAAAACGGCGAGCGGCCACGTGTTGCGGTCGTCGTTCCCGCGTTCAACGAGGCGGTGGGCATCGAGCGAGCGGTCCGCTCGCTGGTCGCAAGCGACTACCCGGACCTGGAGGTGGTGGTCGTCGACGATGGATCAACGGACGAGACTGCGCAGATCGTGGAGGGCCTGAACTTGCCAAACGTGAGGCTCATACGGCAGGACAACCAGGGCAAGGCGGCGGCGCTCAACACCGGCATCGCTTACACCGATCAAGAGATGCTCGTCATGGTCGACGGAGACACGGTCTTCGAGCAAGATACGGTCGATCGTCTCGTTCGTCCGCTCGCGGACGCGGCTGTGGGCGCGGTGTCCGGCAACACCAAGGTCGGCAACCGCCGTGGTCTTCTCGGGCGCTGGCAGCACATCGAATATGTGATGGGCTTCAACCTCGATCGGCGTATGTACGAAGTACTCCAATGCACCCTGACTGTTCCCGGAGCGATCGGTGCCTTCCGCCGCGACGTGCTCAACGAAGTGGGCGGGGTTCCCGGAGACACGCTGGCGGAGGACACCGACCTCACCCTGGCGATCGGTCGCACCGGACGGCGGGTGGTCTACGCCGAGGACGCCCGCGCGTGGACGGAGGCTCCCTCGGGGCTCGGTGGCCTGTGGCGTCAGCGCTACCGCTGGTCGTTCGGGACCATGCAGGCGGTGTGGAAGCACCGGGGAGCTCTGGTCACGCGCGACCCTCGTCAGCGGCGCATCGGCCGACGCGCGCTGCCGTACATGTTCCTGTTCCAGATCCTGTTGCCGATCGCGGCGCCACTGATCGACCTCTTCGCACTCTACGGGCTCATCTTCACCAATCCGGTTCGCATTCTTACCGCTTGGTTGGCGTTCAACGCGATCCAGCTCCTTGTTGCGATCTACGCATTTCGCCTCGACGGCGAGCCGCTCGGAGTGCTGTGGGCGCTGCCTCTTCAGCAGTTCGTCTACCGCCAGCTGATGTACCTGGTCATCATCGAATCGGTGGTCAGCGCGCTGGTCGGCAATCGCGCGAGCTGGCGCCCCGTTCGTCGTACCGGAACCGTTCGCGTCGGTACCTGACGGCAGGCTCGGCTCGCGGTGAACCAGGGTGAACCAGGGCCTAGCTGCGCGCGCCGAGCTGAGTCGAGCTATGGTTCTGTAGGTGGATGCGAGCCACAAGCTGCTCGGCGGCGCGCTGGTTTCGGTCGCAAGCTTGGTGCTTGCAGCATCGGCGAGCGCCGCGCCATCGTTCGTCCCTGCCCTAGGCTCGCCGATCACCACGCAGGGCCAGCAGATCGCGCAAGTCGGCACCGGAGACTTCAACGGCGACGGCAACGTCGACCTCGCGGCGGTTGCAGAGGGCGGTACGGACAACGTCACGGTGATGCTCGGCAACGGCCTGGGTGGCTTCGGATTCGGACCGAGTTCGCCGTTCCCCGTCGGCACGGACCCGCAGGCGATCGCCGTAGGCGATTTCAACGGCGACGGGCGTCCAGACTTCGCAACCGCCGACGCTGGCGGTGGCGCTGGCGGCACCGTGTCGGTCTACCTCGGGCAGCCGGGGGGCGGGTTCGTCGCAGCCCCCGGATCGCCGATATCCGTCGGCGGCCCCACCGTCGAGCCCGACTCGATCGTCGCCGGCGACTTCAACGGCGACGGCAAGCTCGATCTCGTCTTCGCCGACAGCGGATCGCAGAACGTAGACGAGCTCTTGGGCAACGGCGCCGGAGGGTTCGGCTCGCCGATCGCGATCGCCACCGGCCTGCCAAATACCTCGAGTCCGCACGGCCTGGCGGTCGGAGACCTCAACGGCGACGGCAAGCTCGACCTGGTCGTCGGCGATGAGACGGCGGAGATCGCCGTGCTGCTGGGCAACGGTGGCGGCGGCTTCTCCCCGGCAACCGGGTCGCCCTTCTCAACCGGCGCCGGGAGCAGCCCCCAAGCCGTCGCGATCGGCGATTTCAACGGCGATGGGCGCCCCGACGTCGTCGCGGTCGAGCCGAACAACGACGTGATCGCGCTGCTGCTCAACAACGGCGCGGGCGGGCTCGGGGCCCCACAGACGTTCCCCAGCGGTGGGATGGGCCCGCTTGGCCTGGCGGTCGGGGACCTCAATGCCGACGGAAAGCTCGACGTGGTCGTCGCCAACAAGGACTCCAACACCGTGGGCGTGCTCACGGGGGACGGTCACGGTGGACTCGGCGCAACGGCGGCCTTCTCCACCGACAACGGTCTGAGCAACACGAAGCCCAACGACGTCACGATCGCCGATGTCAACGGCGACGGCCAGCCGGACCTGATCACCGCCGACTGCGGGCTCCAGGGCTGTAGCAACAGCGGCGACAGCTCGATCTCCATCCTGCTCAACGCCGAGGCCGGGGGGATCACGCTGACGCCGGCGTCGCTGCCATTCGGCACGCGGCCGCTGCACAGCGCGTCAGCGCCGACGACGGTGACGGCCACGGACACGGGCACGGGGGTGCTCCGGCTCGCCGCTGCCGTGACGGGTGCCAATGCCGGCGACTTCAGCATCGCGAGCAACGGGTGTGCTGGACAGACCCTCCTGTCGGGCGCGAGCTGCTCGCTGACGGTCGTGTTCAATGCGAGCGCGTCTGGCCCCCGGCAGGCGCAGCTGAGCTTCGCCACCAACGCGCCGGGCGCCCAGCCAGTGCTCGCGCTGACTGGAACAGGCGCGAGTACGCCTCCGTCGGTCACGAGCGCCCGCGAGTCCAATACCAAGTGGCGCCGTGGTAGCAAGCTCGCCAAGATCAGCAAGAAGCCCAAGCGTCCGCCCCCGATCGGCACGATCTTCTCCTTCGCGCTCAACGAGCCAGCCAAGGTCAGCTTCGCGTTCACCCAGAAGGTGGGCGGGCGCAAGGTCAAGGGCAAGTGCGTCGCCCAGACCAAGAAGAATCGCCGCAAGCCGTCATGCAGGCGCACCGTGACCCAGGGGACGCTCAGATTCGCCGGCCACGCCGGCACCAACAAGGTCTCCTTCCAGGGCCGGATCTCCGCGTCGAGGAAGCTCGCGCCCGGGTTCTACACGCTCGTGATCACCGCCGTCAACGCCGCCGGACAGAGCTCCGCTCCGCGGTCGCTCAGCTTCACGATCGTGAAATAGGGCCCCGCCGGGCGCGCGATCGCCGACCCAGCTGATGCTCACGGACGAGTGGTATCCGACACCCACCAAGCCTGGCGCCTATCGAGTCAGCGCTGGCGAGCGGCGGTCTGACGCTCGAGCGGCGTCGCTCAGCCGGCGGGGCTGAGGACGATCACGGGGATCTCCCGCTTCGTGCGCTGCTGGTAGACGGCGTAGTCGCCGTACTGGTCGACCACCAACGGCCACAGGCGTTGCTTCTCCTCCGGGCTGGCCTGGTGCGCGACGACGTCGTGATGCCGGGAGCCGACCTGCACGGTCGTCGCGGGCTTGGCGCGAAGGTTCAACCACCACGCGGGCGTCGCGTCCGAGCCGCCACGCGACGCGACGATCAGGAGGTCCTCGCCGTCGCGCGTGTAGATCAGCGGGCTGGTACGGCGGCGACCGCTCTTGCGCCCGACGTGGTCGAGCAGCAGGACCGGCGCGCCGCCGAACTTGCCGCCGAGGCGTCCGCCGGTCAGGCGGTAGACGCCAACGTTGGCGGCAATGAACAACTTCATCGCCCGCAGCCGCAGCGATCCGGGGGGAGGGAGTGGCGGAGGGGTCGGCATCGATCGCAGGCTAGCGCTCGGGGGACCGCGCCGCGCGCCCGAATGAGAGGATTCCCCCGTGGAGACCCCCGAGCAACCCAATAGCGACGAGACCGTCCTCGCCGGCGGCGGCGCTGGCGGGCCCGGGGGCGCGGCGGGCGACCCCGGCGCCACCCGTCTGAGCCCGCCCGGCGTGGGGGAGTTCGCCGTAAGCGCGTCGTTCGCGGGCTTCGTCATCGAGGGCATCGCCGGCCGCGGCGGCATGGGCGTCGTCTACCGCGCACGTCAGCTGCGCCCGCCGCGGACCGTGGCGCTGAAGGTCGTCGCGCCAGAGCTGGCGAACGATCCCGCGTTCCGTGAGCGCTTCCTCCACGAGTCGGAGATCGCCGCCGCGATCGAGCACCCCAACGTCGTGCCCGTCTACGAGGTCGGCGAGCAGGACGGCAGCCTCTACATCGCGATGCGCCACGTCGAGGGCAGCGACCTGCGGGCGACGATCGCGCGCGAGGGCAAGCTCGGCCCGGGGCGAGCGGCGAGCATCGTCGCGCAGGTCGCGGCGGCGCTGGATGCCGCGCACGCGCGCGGCCTCGTGCACCGCGACGTCAAGCCGGCCAACGTGCTGCTCGCTCACGACGGCGAGGACGAGCACGCCTATCTCACCGACTTTGGCCTCGCGAAGCAGCTCGCCGCGCGTGGTGCGACGAAGACGGGGATGTTCGCCGGCACGGCCGACTATGCCGCTCCCGAGCAGATCGAAGGCCGCCAGGTCGATGCGCGCACCGACGTCTACGCGGCCGGCGGCCTGCTGTACCACGCGCTGACCGGCGAGGTGCCCTACCCAGCCGACAGCGACGTCGCGAAGATGTGGGCGCACGTGAAGTCGGACCCGCCCGTGCCGTCGGCGGTCGATCCGGCGCTGCCCCCGGGCCTCGACGCCGTCGTCGAGCGAGCGATGGCCAAGCGGCCGGAGGACCGGTACCCGTCGGCAGGCGACCTCGGACGCGCGGCGCTGGCCGCGGCCCAGGGGCGCGCCCCGCAAGACACCGAGCGCAGCGTCGCACGTGGCGAGGCCGCGGGCGCTCCGCCGCTGCGCGGCCCAGCCGCGGGTGCGCCACCCCTGCGGGGCGCCCCGCCTGACGCCACCGCCCCGACGGGACGGCTCGCAGCGGGCGGCGGGGGGCGCTCCAGGTTGGTGTTCGGCGGTGCGCTCGTTGTCGCCGCCGCGGCCGCAGCCGTGGTCGCCGTGCTGCTGATCGGCAGCGGTGGTCACGCCAAGACATCGAGCAACGCATCTGCGAGCACCGCGACGCCATCGGCGGCGCAGTCCGTGCAGGCGTGCATCACAGCTCATGCGCTCTCGCATCCAAGTGAGCAACGCGCCCCACAGGCGGGCGAGACGAACATCCAGCAGTCCGGCTCCGGCCCGTTCACGCAGACGACCTACGCCACGTGCACGTCACCGCCGGCGCCGGGCGCCGATCCCGACGGATACCGCGCGATCACCGTCACGCAAGCAGCCGGCCCTGGCTCGGACGAGGCAAGCGGAGAGGACGAGGCGGATCGGATCGAGTCGCCTTGCGGCACGCTCTCGCTCGTCTACGGCTTTGCCAGCCAGGGCGTCATCACCCACTACCCCCCGCTGCTTGCGCGTCCCGGAGAGATCTGGATCTACCGCGCCACGGGAGGCTCGAACTCGGTGCCGTTCACGGAGGTGCCAACGTCGCAGCCGATCCAGCTGCCTTTCAACCCGGTCGCCAACGAGGTGGACGTGCTGCACAACGGCAGCCTGAGCCTGAACGACGCGAGCTGCGCTTCGTGATCGAGGTCTGTCAGGGTTCCGGCGCCTGACACACGACCATCAACGATCGAAAGGGGGGCACGATGGCCTCCGTCCCGGAACACACGATGGCCTCCGTCCCGGAACACCGGCGCCACGGCCCGGTCAAGACCGTCGAGCACTTCGGCACCGGCTTCAACGCCAAGATCGCCGTGCTGATAACAGAACGTGTGGGCACGATGATCTGCGCGTACCTGTTCGCCATCATCGCGCTGATCAGCCTGCCCGCCGCACTCTCGTCGGGAAGCGTGATCGTGATCGTCGCGTGGATTGCGCAGACGTTCCTCCAGCTCGTCCTGCTGAGCATCATCATGGTGGGCCAGCGCGTCCAGAGCTCCGCCTCGGACGCCAGGTCTGAGCACGAGTTCAAGGACGTGACGGTCATCCTCGATCGACTCGATGAGCACACCGAGGGTGGGATCAAGGCGATTCTGGACCGGTTGCCGCCGAGGTGACACCACCTCAGCGCTGAGATCGCAGTGCACGCGATTTGCAGAGGCGACGACCGGAATCGAACCGGTGTAAACGGCTTTGCAGGC
>Ga0182024_10012154_pt1 | contig 17077 bp, 11 predicted proteins | sample P32metaG_FD_120480 | JGI IMG/M metagenome (GOLD analysis project Ga0182024, IMG submission 120480) | Permafrost microbial communities from Stordalen Mire, Sweden - P3-2 metaG (Illumina Assembly) | ecosystem: Environmental > Terrestrial > Soil > Wetlands > Permafrost | place: Sweden: Stordalen...
CGTCCCCCGGTCCGACAGCGCCGACGTGGAGGCTGCCCTTGACGCCGCCCATGCCGCGAAAGACAAATGGGGCGCAGTCAGCGCGGCCGAGAGAGCGAATATTCTCAATCGCATTGCGCAGCGCATGGAGGATCATCTCGATCTTTTGGCCGTCGCGGAAACCTGGGATAACGGCAAGCCTATCCGCGAGACAAAGAACGCGGACATACCGCTGGCAATTGATCATTTTCGATATTTTGCCGGTTGCGTGCGCGCACAGGAAGGCTCCATTTCTCAAATCGACGCGACCACCGTGGCCTACCATTTCCACGAGCCGCTGGGTGTCGTCGGCCAGATCATTCCCTGGAATTTTCCGATCCTGATGGCGGTCTGGAAAGTGGCTCCGGCCCTGGCCGCGGGTAACTGTGTTGTGCTGAAACCAGCCGAGCAGACGCCCGCCAGTATTCTTGTGCTGGCGGAACTGATCGCCGATCTACTTCCCCCCGGCGTTCTGAATATTGTGAATGGATTCGGATTTGAGGCCGGCAAAGCCCTGGCGACAAGTCCGCGCATCGCCAAAGTAGCTTTCACCGGGGAGACGGGAACCGGCCGGCTCATCATGCAATACGCGAGCCAGAATCTGATTCCCGTCACGCTGGAGCTGGGAGGCAAGTCTCCCAACCTGTTTTTCGACGACGTAGCAGCTAAGGATGATGCTTTCCTCGATAAGGCGATCGAAGGCTTCCTGATGTTTGCCTTCAACCAGGGCGAAGTCTGCACCTGTCCGAGCCGTGCGTTGATCCAGGAAAGCATCTATGACCGTTTCATGGAACGCGCCCTGGTGCGCCTCGCCGCTATCCGCCAGGGCGACCCGCTAGACGCTTCGACGATGATCGGCGCCCAGGCGTCGGAAGAACAACAGAAGAAGATTCTCCAGTACATCGAGATTGGAAAGCAGGAAGGCGCTGAATTGCTTGCCGGCGGCGAGGCTGCCGCGCTGCCCGGAGACCTTGCGAATGGTTACTATGTCCAGCCGACCATTTTCCGCGGCAATAATAAAATGCGGATCTTCCAGGAGGAAATTTTTGGACCGGTTCTGGCCGTAACTACGTTCCGCGACGAGGACGAAGCTCTCGCCATCGCCAATGACACGCGATACGGATTGGGCGCGGGAGTCTGGAGCCGCGACGCAAACCGTTGCTATCGCCTGGGACGGCAAATCAAGGCCGGCCGCGTTTGGGTCAACTGTTATCACCTGTATCCCGCTCACGCCGCATTCGGCGGCTACAAAGAATCGGGTTTTGGGCGTGAAAACCACAAAATGATGCTTGATCATTACCAGCAGACCAAGAACATGCTGGTCAGTTACAGTCCACAAAAGCTGGGCTTCTTTTAAGCCTGTCGAACCACCTGAAAGAAGGAGAAATATGGGAAAAGCAAAGACAATGAAAGCAGCAGTCGTGCGCGCATTCGGCAAACCGCTGGTGATTGAAGAACTCCCGGTTCCGGAGCCTAAAGCAAATGAGATTCTGGTCAAGATGGAGTCGACCGGTGTATGCCACACCGACCTTCACGCGGTGGAGGGCGACTGGCCGATCAAACCCAGCCCACCTTTCATCCCAGGCCACGAAGGCGTAGGCTATGTCGCCGCCGCCGGCAGAGATGTAAAGAACGTAAAAGAAGGCGACCTGGTGGGCACGCCGTGGCTCTATTCCGCCTGCGGAGAGTGCGAGCACTGTCTGGCAGGATGGGAGACTCTATGTGAGCGGCAGCAGAACGGCGGCTACTCCGTGAACGGGAGCTTCGCAGAGTATGCCATCGCCGATCCCGGCTACGTAGCCCGTATCCCGAAGGGCATGGACCTGATCGCGATTGCGCCGATCCTTTGTGCGGGCGTTACCGTCTACAAGGGCCTGAAGATGACCGATGCCCGGCCGGGCAATTGGGTTGTAATCTCGGGCGTTGGCGGCTTGGGGCATCTGGCCGTTCAGTATGCCAAAGCAATGGGTTTGAATGTGGTGGCCATCGATGTGGATGACGCCAAGCTGGCCTTTGCGCGGAGCCTGGGAGCTACCATTACCGTCAACGCGCTGACCCAGGACCCGGTTGCCGTGGTGAAGAAAGAAATCGGCGGTGCGCACGGCGTTCTGGTAACCGCCGTTTCCCGGAAGGCGTTCGCACAGGCGGTTGGACTGCTACGTCGTGGAGGCACGATGGTGTTGAACGGCCTGCCCCCAGGCGACTTCCCCATCTCGATCTTCGACGTAGTTCTGAATGGAACCACGATCCGCGGATCGATCGTCGGAACGCGGCTGGACCTGAAGGAGAGCCTTGAATTCGCGACCGCCGGCAAGGTGAAAGCGATTGTGAAAGCCGAACCGCTCGAAAACATCAACGATATCTTCGACCGCATGCGCACGGGGCGGATCGAAGGGAGAATTGTCGTTGACTATCACATGCACGGGGCTTCGGTAACCCATCAGGATATCGAGAGCCTGGTGGGGGCATAAGCCCGAGGATATCCATTCGGCTCTGTTGCAAACAGCGCAGGGCCGATTTGGCAAGGGGAACCTTGTACCAAGAAACGGCCGGTGCTATTCCGCGGAATCAGCATGCTATTTGCCGCTGGTATTTGCGGAGTGGTCGGAAATTCCGTCAGTTATGTGGCGCGCGCCTCCAGGCGCGCGCCACATATAACATAATGCTCATTCCGTGTGACGCACTACACTAGCGGCATCCCCCAGCTACCGGTAGCGCAAAACACTCGGTCGTCGGAACGGTGTCGGCCGTTTGCAACGACCAGGGCGTCAACGTCGGCGTGACCCTGGTCAGGGAGTCGCTGCCGATCCCAAAATCGTCAAAATACTCCATTCATTTTCACCACATCCCGCCGTCGCCGATCATCTCCGGGTCCTCTCCGAGAGAGAGATGCGCAGCAGCTGGCGCGGAGGGGACTGGCGATTTGGCAGCTATGCTGGGCGGACCCGTCTCGGCTCCGCCTTCCGACAGAGCCTGCTGCATACGCGCGATGCTGCTGGAAAAAAACGCTTCCAGGTCCGTTCCCAGGTCTGGTTTGGGCAGAGCCGCCAGGGACTCGGTGGCGATCCGCGCCACATCGGGCCGGCCTGCCGTTTCCGCCTCGCGGCAGACGCCTTCGAGCAGTGCCGCCCACTGCTCGCCGTCGGTATCGCCGACCACCAATTTCGCGGCCAGCTCGTCCACGCGTTCGCGTACGATATCCGGCATGCCGTCCTGCTCCGTTCCGATCTGGTCTACTTTCGATGACATAAATGCCCGTTTTCTTGCTGTGAATCAGCGCATGGAGGAAAGGGGAGGATTTGCCGTCCAGCTCTTCCTACACCATCTCCTTGAACTCTTCCTCCATCGGGATAGAGAACGCCTCAGCCTTACGAGCGAGTGGCGCTGGCTTGGGGCCGATGCCCCTGGGATGGCTGGATAAGGCTTTGTGCAAGGACTTCAGGCTCGTTGACGCCCTGTGCGCCGGCGCCGGGTGATGGCTCCTTCCCGCTGCCGCGTTCGCTCCGCCTGGCGAGACTGGCGAGGACAGCTTCGTTGAACTTGAGGCTACACTTAAAAATACTGGCGCTCCTAGCATTGCAGAAATCAACTCGCTAATTATTTTCGATGACTTGGGCAAGAAGTTTATTGGAGAGTTCTTCCCACCACCTGAAAAGCTTCAGATCTTCGACGCTGGTCCTGGCTCAAGTTCAATTGTCTTAGATCGAGGCGACTATCTAGGCAGCAAAGCAATCGGTATCAACGAAGACGGGCGGCGGTGTGTGCTGGCGGTGGAGTTAGCGAATCGCGAAAGCGAGAACAGTTGGAAAGACTTCATCGCTGAGTTGAGGAGGGCGAAGGAAAGCTGCGAAGGAATCAGGGGACGGTTGCATGGCTCAGCCTTTTGCAGAACTTGACAGACAAAACTCGCAAATCGCGATGAACCAAAGGAACCGCGACCCCCGGTCCACTAACGGTCGGCGGGCTTGGCGCGGAAATGGCTTTGTAACAACTCGATCAGCGCCATGGCCGCGGGACGCAGCGCGCGGGGCTTCGGATACACAATGGCGAGCGTCCGGCGTAAGGCGAGGCGCGGAATGGGAAAGGTCCGGATGCGCAGCGATTTATTGTCGGTGGAAAACGCGCTTTCCGGAAGAAGCGATACGCCCAGGCCGCGCGCGACCATCGCTTTGATGGCCTCCGCTTCGGCCAGTTCTATCGCTACGCGCGGGGTGATTTTTTCGTTGAACAAGAACCGGTCGATCAGTTTTCGCGTATTCTGACCGCGGCGCGGAAGGATGAATCGTTCGGCGGACAGGTCAGAGATTTTCAGATGAGTTTTTCTGGCCAGGGGATGGCTGGACGCCAGCACGCCGACAAAGGACTCTTCGAACACCGTGATCTTTTCGAGCGCCGCGGAATTGAACGGAAGAACGACCAACGCGAGATCGAGGCCGCCCGCCCACATCTGCGTCCCGATCTCCTGAATGGTCCCGCCGGTGATGGTCAATTCCACGTTGGGATATTTCCGCGTGTAGTCCATCAGGATGGACGGAAGGTGATAGAGCAGCGTGGTGGAGGCGCAGCCGAAGGCCAGTTTGCCGCAGTACGGATCCTTTGCCGTCTTCACCTCCGTCTCGGCTTCCTCCAGCAGGCGGAAGATGTTCCGGCTGTGTTCCAGCAGATTTTCACCCGCCGGAGAAAGTCCCACATTGCGGCGATTGCGGACGAACAATTCCACTTTGAGCGAGTCTTCGAGTTCGCGGATGTGCTGGCTCACGGTGGACTGGGAAATGAACAGGACGTGGCTGGCGCGCGTGAAGCTGCGGGTTTCCGCCACGGCGCGAAAGACTTCGAGCTGGCGGAAATTGATCGGCATACCGATCTAGTATACCGATCAAACGACCCGTTATTTATCTGCTTTCGCGTTGGGTTTTACGGCGCTCGTGTTGCCCATGGCGTAGCGGTCGAACCAATAGATCTGCCATTCCAGCACTTCCACCAGATGCTTGGGCTCGGTTCGAAGGCTGTGCGGCTCTCTCGGGAAAATGACCAGTTCGGTGGGAACTCCGAAGTGCGACAGGGCGCGGAAGAATTCCTCGCCTTGTTCGAGAGGCACGCGATTATCGACCTCGCCATGCAGAATCAGCGTCGGAGTTTTGACGTTTTTGGCATTGCGAATGGGCGAATATTTCCAGTAAAGATCGAAGTTTTCCCATAAATCGCCGCCGAAGTCGCGGCTGTGGCCGTAGTAGGCGTCGCGGACGCCTTCGATGCTCACCAGGTCGGAGATGCCGCTCAAAGTGATGGCGGCCTTGAACCGGGTGGTCTGGCCCACCACCCAATCCGTCATGAATCCCCCGAAGCTTTGCCCGGTGAGGCCGAGGCGATCCTTATCGACCCAAGGATATTTCGCCAGAGCCGCGTCCACACCGGCGATCACGTCCCGATAGGCCTTGCCGCCCCATTCCTTATCGACGCCGCGCTGAAAAGCCTCGCCGTATCCGGATGAGCCCCGCGGATTGGTCAACAGCACGGCCCAACCGCGCGCGGCGTACGATTGCGCCTCCAGATTCCATACCGGACCCCACATGCCGTTGGGGCCGCCGTGAATCATCAGCATCATGGGATACGCTTTGCCCGCCTGCCAGCCCACCGGTTTCATGAAAAAGCCTTCGACCGGCAAGTCGTCGGGGCCCTTGAACGGGAGCCTCTCCATGCGTTGGAGATCGAGCGAGGCGAGCATTTTCTGGCTGAGGTGAGTCAACTGGCGGTTTCCACCGGAAAGGTCCATGGCGAATATGTCGCCCGGATGAAGATCGTCGGTGCCTGCGTAGGCCAGGGTGTGGCCGCCTTCGCCGAAGCTGACCGCCCGCAGACTGCCGGAGACGTGAATGAGAGCGGCCTGATGCGAGGCGAGATCCAGCTTGTAGAGAAGATGCTCCCCTCGAACCGCGGCCACATAAAACAGAGCGCGATCGCCATCGGTCCAATCAAGCTCCGTCGGATAAGTGATCGATTCGCTGGCCAGCGCGAACGCACCCGCGTCCACATTCGAGATGAACAGCTTGGGCATGGTCACTTCGTCGCTGCTGCCGATGTAGGCCAGCTTCTTCCCGTCGTGAGACCAGCGCAAAGTGTGCAAAAAAACCTCCGGAGCCGCGACCCGCGTGTTTTTTCCGCTCTCGGGGTCCACGATGTGAAGTTCGCTGTCGCGCATCAGGGAAAGATCGGTCCGCTCCACCATGAATGCCACGCGCGAGCCGTCGGGCGACCATTGCGGCTCCGAATCGTTGGTGTTCTCACCGGATGTAATCTGGCGTGCGGCCGCGGTCTTCACATCGACAATCCACAGGTGGGCGTGCCGGTCGTCGTAATACCCGGCGCCATCCAGCTTGTAGGCCGGCAGAGTGTAATCGCGAACATCGCTGCGATCCTTATTCGGCGGAAGATTGTCGCTGGGGCCGATTTTGCTCACGCAGGCTACGCGGGCGCCGTTGGGCGACCACTGAAATGCGGTGACTCCGTTCTTGAGATCGGTCAGGCGGCGAGGCTCTCCGCCATGCACCGGAATGATGAAAAGCTGCGCCCTCTGCGCGGTCCCGGTCTGCGGATCGTGACGCGCCGAAAGAAACGCTATGGAGCTTCCATCGGGGCTCCAGCGGGGGGAAGAAGAGCTTTCGGCCGTGGTCAGCGGCCAAGGCTCGCCGGCGCCGTCGAGCGGGACGATCCAGATCTCGCTGCGCCTGCGGTTTTGTTTTCGGTCTATGGAGGTGACGACATAGGCGACCAGTTTCCCGTCCGGCGAAACCTGCGGGTCGGAGGCGACGTCGAGAGCGTAATAATCCTCGGGGACGATCGGACGCTTTCCATCCGCCGCCGCAATCGCCGCGGAAACAATCAGAATAGTTGCCGTTTTCATTCCCCGAGTCATCGAATTTCCCCTCCTACAAAAACGCCTCGCCGATCGAGAAGGATCTCGCCCTGTTTCATCACCAGCATCGGGTTTCTGAGATGCCGGAGATCGTCGAGCGGATTGCCGCTCAGCAGCAGAAGGTCCGCGGTAAAACCGGTCTTGATCTGGCCCAAATGAGGCAGCCCGAGATAGCGGCTGCTGGCCGACGTGGCGGCGGCTAATGCCTCTGCCCGCGAGAGGCCGGCTCGAACATACTCGTCAAGCTCGTCCGGCAGCGAATCAAAAGGCGTATTAGTAACCCCGCAATCGGTTCCGGCAATCAGGCTGACTCCGGCCTCGCAGAACTTGGCGAGGTGATGACGTCGCGCCTCGAGGCGCGGAACGGAGTTTCCATTTCCATTGCCCGACGCGCGAATCGCCTGCGCGATCCGAATGCCGGAGATGGCTGTCGGGCAGACCACGATTCCCTTGTCTTTGATTCGCGCGGCGGTTTCCTTGTCGAATTGAGGCATTCCCGAAGGTCCGGTGAAGCTGGCATGTTCGATAGTGTCGACCCCGGCTTCGACCGCGCGCACGATGCTTTCGACCGCATGGCAATGGACCGCAACCTTTAGCCCGTTGGCGTGAGCGGCCCGGACGGTGGCGCGCATGATTTCCGCGGGCAGATCCGCTTCCTCCGGCCGCGTGCGGGGAGTAAGCCCTCCACCGGATGCGATCAGCTTGACAAAGGTTGCGCCCTCACGAGCCTGTTTGTCGACCGCGCGCGCAGCCTCCTCCGGCGTGGTGACTTCAATTCCAAAAAAATGGCAATGGCCCTTCGGGCGCGTGATCGGAGCACCGGCCGGTAAAACTCGCGGTCCGGGGAGATCTCCACGCTCCACTGCCTTTTGCACGCGAAAAACAAGTTCCGCGGGTCCGCCGCAATCCCGCACGGTGGTGATGCTGGCGGAGATCGCCAACCGGAGATTCGCGGCGGCGGTTTCCAGCAATTCCTCCTCGCTCGCGCTGAGAAAAGTGCTGCCGGGTTGCGTGCCGGCATCCAGAAACAGATGGACGTGGGCATCGATGAGGCCCGGGCAGACGTAGCAGCCCGTCGCGTCGATCTCGGTTCTATCCAGGCGTTTGGGGATCTCGCCGATCTTCGATATTCGGCCTCCGTCGATCTCAATATCCTGCTCGCCGGCGATGAGATTGAGATCGACGTCGACGAGCTTGGCGTGAGTGATCAGCGTGGATTTCGACATTTCGACGGATATAAGTTGATATTGTACGAGTGGTCACTAAGGAACACAAATCGATATTTCGGTGGTCCTCCTATCGGTATCACCGATCACGAGTCCATCGCTCTCACCGATCACCCCGGGACGCCAATATCGATTTGACAGCTTTGAGCTGCCGGACTGATACTCCATGAGTATGCGCCTTCGACTCGCCTTCATCCTCGCTGGAGTTAACTTCGCGGTCTCGGCTCAGGATTACGACCTCGGCGCGCTCCACTGGCGCAACATCGGGCCGAATCGCGGAGGGCGCTCGCAGACCTCGGCGGGAAGCGTAAAGCGTCCTCTGGAGTATTATTTCGGCGCGACCGGCGGCGGCCTTTGGAAGACCACCAACGGAGGCGTCACCTGGTTTCCAGTCACCGACCATCAGCTGCGCAGCTCCTCGGTCGGCGCCGTGGCCGTCGCACCCTCGAATCCCGACATCGTCTATATCGGCATGGGAGAAACGGAGCTGCGCGGCAACATCATGCAGGGCGACGGCGTTTACAAATCGGTCGATGCCGGCAAGACCTGGAAACACATGGGGCTCCCCGATACGCAGGCTATCGCGCGCATACGTATCGATCCCACCGATCCGAATCTCGTTTACGTGGCGGCACTCGGCCACGCTTACGGGCCGAACGAAGAGCGCGGGGTATTCCGATCCTTGGATGGCGGCGCGACCTGGCAGCGCGTTCTTTTTCGGAATAATCGGGCGGCCGCGGTGGATCTCAGCATGGATTCGAACAATCCACGCATTCTGTACGCCACCATCTGGGACGTCTACCGGACGCCCTGGTCGCTCTCGAGCGGGGGCCCGGCGAGCGGACTTTTCAAATCGACCGATGGCGGCACAAACTGGACCGAGATCACCAGGAATCCAGGAATGCCGCTAGGCATTTTGGGGAAGATCACCGTGTCCGTGTCCGGCGCCGATTCAAATCGTGTTTACGCGCTGGTGGAGGCCGATGACGGAGGATTGTTCCAATCCGACGACTCCGGTGCGACCTGGAAACTGCTCAATGCCGATCGCAGCATCCGCCAGCGCGCGTTCTATTTTTCACGAATCACGGCCGACCCCAAGCGTCGTGACACCTTGTACGCGATGAACGTCGAGTTCTACCGCTCCGACGACGGCGGCAAAACATTTAAGCGCGGACACACGCCTCACGCGGATCATCACGATCTCTGGATCGCCCCAGACAATCCGCAAAGGATGATCGCTTCCGACGACGGCGGAGCCTCGGTCTCGACCGACGGCGGAGTGACCTGGACCCCGGAACATTTTCCGACGGCCCAGTTTTATCACGTCACCACGACGGCGGAGTTTCCCTATCACGTTTGCGGGGCGCAACAGGACGATGGGACGGCGTGCGTTCCCAGCAACGCGGCCGTGAATCTCCGCGAACCCACCGCGCCGGCCAACGATTACATGTACGGCGCCGGCGGCGGAGAGGCCGGATATCTCTCGGCCGATCCAAAGAATCCGAATATTTTTTACGGCGGAGATCAGGCGGGGATCATCACTCGTTATGATCGCCGCACGGGGGATTCGCGGATGATCAACGCGGATCCTCTGTTCTTCTCCGGCATGTCCGCGCAATCCCTGCGAGAGCGCTGGCAATGGACGTTCCCCATTGTTTTTTCGCCAGTCGATTCCAGGATCATTTATACCTCGTCGCAACATTTGTGGAAGACCACGTCGCAGGGACAGCACTGGGACGTGATCAGTCCGGATCTCACTCGCAACGACCCCAGTACTTTGGGCGACTCCGGCGGTCCGATTACCAAAGACCAGAATGGTCCGGAGATTTACGGGACAATTTTCTCGATCGCACCGTCGCGCCACGATGTAAATACCATCTGGACGGGCTCCGATGACGGATTGGTTTATGTGACGCGCGACGGAGGACAGCACTGGAGCAATGTCACGCCGCCGAACATGGGGGATTTTAATCGCATCAGTTTGATCGAAGCTTCCACATCCGATCCCGGAGGCGCTTACGTGGCGGCGAAACGGTATCAGATGGACGATCGCCGGCCCTACCTGTTCAAGACTCACGACTATGGAAAGACCTGGACAAAAATAGTAGAAGGAATTGCGGCAGACGATTTCTTACAAGCGGTTCGCGAAGATTCCGTGCGCCCGGGACTGCTCTATGCCGGGACGGAGCACGGTATTTATGTTTCCTTCGACGATGGCGCCCATTGGCGGCCGCTCACGCTGAATCTTCCGGATACGCAGATCGCCGACATTCTGGTCGAAAAATACGACCTGGTGATTGCGACGCACGGCCGTTCGTTTTATGTGCTGGACGATATCGGACTGTTGCGCCAGTTGACGCCGGAACTAGTCAGCGCGCCGTTTCACCTGTTCGACCCGAGGCCGGCGATTCGCCCCTTGAAGCCTGCCGTGATTGATTACTATCTTTCCCAAGGCAACGGAAAAGTTAAGATCGAAATCTTCGATGCGAAGAGTCAGTTGATCCGGTCCTTCGATAGCGCGGTCACGCCAGCTTATGTTTCCTCCGATCCCGGCGACGGTTCCACGCCGGCCGGACCCGGCTCCCCTCCTTCCACCCGAACTGGTTCGAACCGGTTCGTGTGGGATCTGCGCTATCCGGGCGCGATTACGTTTCCGGGAATTGTGCTGCGATATGCGGCGCCAGGCGAGGGCCCGATGGCTCCTCCTGGAGAATATTCCGTTCGTCTGACGGTGAACGGCGCAACCCAGACGCGCCGCCTGACGATCGAGAAAGATCCGCGGCTCACTGACGTGAGCGACGCCGATCTGCGCGAACAGTTCCGCCTCGCCATAGAGATCCGCGACGAAACAGATCGGGCCCATCGCGCGGTTCTGGAAATTCGCTCCATAAGGGAACAATTGAAGCAGCGGGCGCAGGCGGCCAACGACCCTTCGTTGACCGAGCGCTCCTCTCAGATCGCATCGAAGCTCGACGAAGTAGAGCAGGACTTGTACCAAGTGCGCAATCGAAGTCCCCGCGACACCCTGAATTATCCGATCAAGCTCAACAATCAGCTTGCGGTCCTGGAGCGTCAGGTCGATACGGGAGACAATCGTCCCACCGATCAGGATTACGCCGTTCTGAAAGACCTGACCGCGCGCCTCGAGGAAATTCTGGCGCGTCTCAAGACCGTGGAGTCCGGCGATCTGGGACCTTTCAATCAGAGTCTCGCCGGGAAACACATAGAGCCGGTAAAGGCCGCCCAGCCGTGACTATGCCGCAGTCTCTACGGTCTCTTCGCGAGGTTGACGAACGCGCAGCTTCTTCCACCACATGTAATATCCGGTGATGGCTTGAATCACCAGCAACAGGCTCGACAGGCTCATCAATATTTTGGTGGGATATCCGTAGATGTCGCCTGTGTGCAAAGCCCGATTGAAGACCTTGACGGCGCGCGTACTCATGGCGACCGTACGCGAATCCTGAAACCCCAGCACTTTCCCGCTGAACTGGTCGATATTCACCCAGCTTCGACCGCCCGGAGTAAGATCCTCGGGGTAATGCACCGCGATCAGGTAGGATGCCTTAGGATTTCCTGGAACGGAGACCGCTAGCGCTTTGGTGCCGGGCATCGCTGCCAGAGCAAACTGCACGCTCTGATCCGGCGAGATCGGCGCTACTCCACTTTGTGGCACGGAAGGAATGTTCTTAAGGATCTTTTGCGTGCCAGCCTGTTTGTGCAGGTGCTCTTCCAGGTCGTCATCAAAGTGAACCACAATTCCCGTAATTCCGAGCACCACGAGGAACACCGCCGAGTAGATGCCGGTCGTGTTATGCAAGTCGAAGCTGATGCGACGGAAGTTGGCGCTCCATTTGACGGTCGCGCGTTTTACCGGCCACCACAGATAGACTCCGGAGACGACGAGAAAAATCAAGACGGCAGTAGATATGGCGACGATATCGGCGCCGATCTTACCGGCCGACGCCGTGTAACTCATCAAGAGGCGCAAGTGAAGCTGATGAATCCTGAAGAGCATGTTGAAAGGGCTGCGGTCGCCGGCAATCGCTCCGGTGTACGGATTGATGAAGACCTGGCGGGGGCCCTTCACAGTGAAACTTGCGGAGTCGGTCGCATCCTGGGGAAGACGAATATAATTGATTTTTTGCCCCGGATAGGCACGTTGGGCCGCTTTGAAAAGATCCGTCACGGAGAGGGGAGCACCCTGGGGCTGCACACGAAACAGCGCCGGATTTGCAAGGCGATCGATGTCGTCTTCAAACGCCATGATGCTTCCGGTCACGCCGATGATGACCACGAAGAGTCCAGCGATGAGCGCGCCGTAAAGATGGAGATTGAAGATCAGTTTGCGCATAGGAGGCGTTGCCTTAGTGCAATGCTAGAAACAAACCGCGGAAGTGTCAAATAGATTGCCGCTGGGCCTACTTATCGGTTATCCCGATCATCTTGAGGAGGTTGAGAGTGAATCGAAACAAACGAATCCTGATCGCATGTGCCCTGCTGCTTCCCGCGGGCGCGGCCATGGCGCAGACCATCGTGCAATCGTTCGACGGCGACAGCGGACCCGGCCTGGCCGTATGTGAGACGGGCCGGAGCCACTGCGGCTTTCCAGACATGAATGCCGCCGTCAACGGCAAGCAGGTGGTGCAGGTCACCTGGCAGAATGTGAGCGTCTTCGACTACAAAGGCCACCTCCTGCGAGCCACGCCCCTGGCCACGGCGATCCGCAATGCAGGCCTCGACCCGATTCCGGCTCCGCGCGGCGCGAACCCCAGCCCCGCGCGGGGACCGTTCGAGCCCCATGTCTTGTACGACGAGTTCATCAACCGTTGGATCATCTCGGTCACCGGCTCCAGCGAAAGCCTTTTGGTCAGCGCTACCGCCGATCCGTTGGGCGCGTGGGGAGGAGTGAACGTATCGTGCCTCGATGGCGGCCCGTGCCTCAACTTCGATCCCGCAATTCACATCGGGTACGACAAGAACGGTGTCTATTACTGTGGGGCTCACGTCGGCGATTCGAACCCCAACACAGTGCTGGGCGTTTCCTACGACTGCTTCGCCGTTCCATCGGCGGAGGTCCAGGGCATCGGCCAGGGCAAGCCGCCTGCCCACATCAACCGCGCCCACAACATGCCTCACGAAGTCTTCCCGGCCATTGATCACAACCGGGAGAAGACGCCGGGCGCCGCGGCATTCTTCATGACCAAGACCTGCGACCGATCCTCGCCGGGGGCCTGCCAGAACTCCGGCAATAGTTCGTTCCGCTGGATTGTGGACACGTTTACCTGGAACGGAGCCACGGGAACTTATAGCGAGCAGTTGGTCAAAACCGACGTCGGCTCCCAGCAGAACAAGTGGATCTATAATAAGCCCTGCTGCGGCCCGACGGCGATCTTTCCCCAGGCCGGGAGCGACGTCCCTCTCCGCGCAGCCGAAAGTCACCGGCTGACCAATCTGGTTCAGTTCGGTTCCCACCTGTACAGCGCCCTTTCCTCGGGACCGTGCTCGGGCGATTGTGGATCGCAAGGCACGGACACCAACAACGTGGCGTTCTGGGTCGATCTGGATTGCTCGAAGGCCACGGCGTGCGTAGTCAGCCAGACGGCGAAGATTTCCGGCGCCGGGTTCAATCCGGAGTTCCCTAGCGTCGGAGCGGATGCGGCGGGGAATGTCGGAATCGTTGCCATGTCCTCCACGGCCGGCACCGATTTATCCTTATTGCTGTGGACGCACCGGAAATCGGATCCGCCAAACGCGATCAACGGCCCAACCACTCTCATCGCCGGCACGCAGCCCTATACCTGCGAAACCGACAAGGCCTTCGCCTCCATCGCGAATCCCGTAGGCGTCGATACCATGCTCGATCCATTGGACGGAACGAAGTTGTGGATCACCGGCCAGTGGGGGAACAATGCTGCACGCTGCGTGTGGAGCACCCGCATTGTCGAATATCAGATCGCCCCGGCCAAACAGTCGAAGCCAAAGAATTAGATCCAAGGCAAATCGGTACAGCCGATAAAAAGCGGCGTCAAAAAGCTGTTTGACAGTTTCCAGCGCGAGGTTCTATAAAGTAGCATGCGAGTGTGTCTGGCATGAGAAAGATTCTTTTCTGGTTCCACCTGATCATCGGCGTAATCGCCGGTCTCCTCATTTTTGTGATGTGCGTGACCGGTGTGCTGCTCACCTTTGAGCGGCAGATGGACGATTGGGCGGACCGGCGCAATGCCCGCGTGATTCCTCCTTCCGGCGCCCCGCGCCTTCCTCTGTCCGAACTTGTCGCGAAAGCGGGAGGAACACCGGCCGGAGTCATCGTTCGTTCCGACCCCTCCGAACCGGTCGAGCTGGTCATGGGCCGGGATCGCACCATTTACCTGAACCCCTATACTGGCGCGGTCACCGGGGAGCCGTGCAAAAGAGTTCATGCTTTTTTTGAGTCCACCAGGGCCTGGCACCGCTGGTTCGCGACCGGCAAAGCCGCGCAACTACGCACGGAGCCGCTGTGGGACGCCGCCAATGTTTTGTTCTTCTTCACCGTGCTTTCCGGGCCGTTCTTGTGGTGGCCGAAGCAATTCACCTGGCGCCATCTTCGCCCCATCGTGTGGTTCCGTCGCCGCCTCTCCGGCAAGGCCCGCGACTTCAACTGGCACAACGCCATCGGCCTGTGGACGACTATTCCTATGGCGATTATTGTCCTTACTGGAATTATCCTGTCCTATAAGTGGGCGAACGATCTGGTCTACCACATCACAGGGAATGAGCCTCTGAAGTTTGGCCCTGTCGTACCGATGCCGAAAAATGAGGCGCCTCCGCCGTGGCGAGGCTTGGATGGATGGGTCGCCCGCGCCGAAACGCGCATGCCGGAATGGCGTACGATCACCATCCGCAATTCACCCGCGCGAACCGTCGGCGTCACGGTCGAATCAGGCACCGGCGGCCAGCCTCAGAAACGAGCCACGCTGACCCTTGACCGCGTCACCGGCGCGGAGGTCAAATGGGAGCCTTTCTCCAGTTACAACATCGGCCTCAAGTTAAGGATACTGGCGCGAGTCTTTCATACCGGCGAAGTTGGTGCAGCGCCCGTCCAAGCGATTGCAGGACTTGTCTCATTGGGCGGAGCGGTGCTGGTCTATACCGGCATCGCGCTGTCGCTGCGCAGGCTCGCGGCGTGGAGGCGCAGGAAGACCAGATCGCACATCCCCGAAGTCGCCCAGGTAGCCTAGCGAATGTTATATGTGGCGCGCGCCTCCAGGCGTGCTGCGTCGACATTCGTGTCGACGGCACGTGTCCCTGAGACCGCCGGCCAAACGTCGATACGACTATCGACGCAGCACGCCTGGGGGCGCGCGCCACATAACCGATGGGAACCGAAGCTGAAGGATCTTACGAGTTCACCGTCTCCGGTCGAATTTGTGCATGAGGAACCACCACCCGGCTCGGCATCAGGCAGAAGTTGACGTCCACCGACTCATCGCCGGAGTGCAGACGCACCAGCACCCAGTTTTTCACGCCAGCCGACCTGGTGTGATAGTTCCGGCCGAAGATCACCGTCGGAATAGTGAGTCCCAGCGGGCCCAGCTTCTCTTCAAAGATCGTCTTGACGTTGCCGATGATCATGTTCGCTACTTCCGCCACCGCGTCCAGAACGTCTTCATTCACAGAGTCGTACTCGGTCATGAGCAGAGCGCCTGCCAGCTTCTGCGCAAAGTGCGAAGTGCAGGAGATATGACCGGTTCCGGTCCACGTGCCCGCCACGCCCACCAGCGCGACAACTCCATGAAACGTCTCAGGTTCGATCACCTCTCGTGTGACCGACCGCTCGACCACCAGGGGCAGATTCAACATCGTCTCGAAAACTTCGCGAGCCGCTTTCGAAATAGCCTCCTCGATTTCTTGTTGTGTCACAGTCGGCATTTAGATGATCCCCGTGAGCTTTTCTTTGATTTGTTCCGCGGTAAATGGTTTTTTGACATAGCCGGCTGCGCCGAGTTCGAGCGCCAGCATCACCTTGGCCTGGCTGCCTTCGGTGGTAACCATAAGAATCGGCACATGTTTGTGCGTCTCATCGGACTTTACCCGGGTCAGGAATTCGATCCCGTCCATATTGGGCATGTTGATATCGGACAGGATCAGCCCGACTTTAGTCGTTTTCAGTTTTTCCAGCGCCTCATTGCCATCGCTGGCCTCATGCACAGTGCCCAGCGGCACATCGGCTTGCACCAGCACACGGTGCAGAATCTTACGGATAGCGGCTGAATCGTCCACAATCAAAATATCCAGAGCCATGACACCTGCCTTTTTCTCGAATCGCTTCTTAAAACTTATCGGTTCGAAACAGCAGGCGTAAGAACACTTTCGAGGAAGGGAACGTCGGGCGGGCTTTGGTAGGCGCGGCAGGACTCGAACCTGCGACCCTCAGCTTAGAAGGCTGATGCTCTATCCACCTGAGCTACGCGCCCGCAATTCGATGGTAGCAACGTTATGACGCTCAAGCCGGCGGGCAGGTCGGGAACTTGCCCCACTGTGCTAGCCTATCCCTCTTATGAGGTTGCTGCCCGCCCTTTTGCTTTCTACTGTCCTTCTTGCCGAAGTCCCGACACCGGAATCGGTGCTCGGACACAAGCCTGGTGATGATTTTTACCTGGCGACTTATGATGAATCGCTGGCGTACTTTCAGAAGCTCGCGGCATCGACCGATAAGCTGAAACTGGCGCGCGTCGGGAAAACTACGCGGGGGCTCGACTGGTATATCGCGATTATTTCCTCCGCTAAAAATTTAGCGGAGCTTGATAAATACAAAGACACCGCGAAACGGCTCGCGCTGGTAAAAGGCCTCACCGACGCCGATGCCCATGCCCTGGCCCGCACCGGCAAAGCCATCGTGCATATCGACGGAGGCCTCCATGCCACCGAAGTCGCCGGC
>Ga0182024_10012155_pt1 | contig 17077 bp, 15 predicted proteins | sample P32metaG_FD_120480 | JGI IMG/M metagenome (GOLD analysis project Ga0182024, IMG submission 120480) | Permafrost microbial communities from Stordalen Mire, Sweden - P3-2 metaG (Illumina Assembly) | ecosystem: Environmental > Terrestrial > Soil > Wetlands > Permafrost | place: Sweden: Stordalen...
AAGGTGGCAGTGTCTGGCCCAGGAAGCCGCGCCACTCCTCGATCGAGGCGTCGATCCGATCGCATTCGTCCCCTTGATCACATTCCACGAAGGCGATCAACTTCCCCTCATGCTGCAAGGCTGCGGCGCGCCGCACTTGCGTATGCCGCGACAGGGTCTGTTCGATCTCCCCCAGCGACACGGATTGTCCGGAAACCTTGACCACATCATTGACGCGGCCAATGTATTCCAGTTGCCCGTCGTCGTTCCAGCGGCCCACATCGTTGGTGCGATACGCCCGCCCGTAGGGTGTTTCGACGAAGCGGTCGGCGGTCAAGTCCGGCTGATGGAGATAGCCGCGCGCGACGCCCACGCCCACCACATGAATTTCCCCTATTTCTCCCGGCGTGACCTCGTGCCCGTCGGCGCCCAGCAGATAAAGGCCTGTGTTGATGAAAGGCCTCCCGCTGGCGAGCGGCCCATCGCCGCTGGGATCAACCTGCGACATGCAAAAGGTCCCGCACACCTCGGTCGCCCCCAGCATGTTCCAGTAGTCCACTTTGCGCGCATAGGCCCGCGCATCGTCGGCATTAGGGCGTTCGCCGGTGGTCAAAACGCAACGCAGGCCGTCGGGCAGGGCTCCTTGGAAGAGGCGCAGGTAGGACGGCGTGAGCATGGCGACGGTGACGCGCTGTCGGGACATGGCGGCCAGCATCGCGGCGGGATCGTCCAGCAGCGCGCGCGAAACCGGAACGGAAGCTGCGCCGGCCAGCAGTGGAAGGCACAACTCACGGAAACCCAGGATGAAGCCGGGCGCTGCAGCAGCCAGTACGCGGTCGCGCGAGGTGATGCCTTGCGCACCGATATGACCGTACGCCAGGTTGACGCAGGCGTCGTGCTGAAGTAGGACGCCCTTGGGCTGTGCTCCCGGAGCGAAGAGGATGGCGGCCAGATCGGTGGGCCGGCCGGGCAGATTGGGCCGGCTGTTGCCGCGAACGAAGACTTCCCAGTTTAGTTCCTCGGGTCTGAGAATCGCAGGCGCCACGTCTTTGGAATTTCCCGTCAGGACGGCCAGCAATTCGTCCGGCGCTTTCAAGCCATCGAGCACGATCAGGCACCGCATGCCCGATTGAGTGGCCATATTCGCCAGACGCTGAGCCGGCAGATCGGCGCCCATCGGGACATAAGCTCCGCCAGCCTTGAGGATGGCGAGAAACGCGAGCGGCAAAGACGCGGAGCGCTCCGTGAGAACGCCCACTGCCTCTTCCGCCATCAGCTCAATCGCGAGCAGGGAGCGGGCCAGGGAGTTCGCCTTCTGGTCCAACTCGATATACGTAACTGCGCCGCAATCGGAAATGACTGCAGGGGCCTCGGGCTGTTGGTCCGCGAGAATCTCGAAACATTCATGCACACGTAGTGCCGGCCACACCTCGACCGGCCCGGCTGGGTTCATCGTCATTGGCATCACGCTCATTGCCACCCTCCGCCAAGCGCGCGATACAAGGTCACGACGTTGGTCAATTCCTGCCGGCGAATTTGAACCAGCTGAAGCTGCGCGTCGAGCAACTGGCGTTCGGAATCGAGGTACTCCAGGTAGCTGGCGACACCGCCCTGGTAGCGCAGGTCGGCGACATCCACCGCCGCGCGCAGGCTCTCGACGAGGCCTCCCTGTTGGGTTCGGAGCTCGGCCAGCTTTCGACAACCAGCCAGTGAGTCGGCCACTTCGCGGAAGGCCTGCTGCACGGTCTGCCGGTAGGCGAGCAGAGCCTGCTGACGCCGCGCCTGGGCGATTCGCACACCGGCACGGATGGCGCCGGCGTTGAAGATCGGCAGATTTGCCGCCGGAGCGAGAAGCCATGTTCCGTTGGAGGCTTCGAAAAGATTGAGCAGAGCGGAGCTCTCAAATCCGGTCGACGCGGTCAACGAAATGGTGGGGAAGAAGGCGGCTTTGGCGACGGCCAGCAGCGCATGACTGGCGATCAGCTGCTGCTCCGCCTGGCGGATGTCGGGCCGGCGGTCCAGCAGCGTCGATGGCAGGCCGGGCGGAAATGAAGGAGCCAGGTCCTGTTCCAGAAGCGAACGGCCGCGCACGATCGGTCCGGGATTGCGGCCCAGCAGGATGGCGAGCTGGTTTTCGGTTTGCTCGTTCTCCAGTTCCAGGCTGGTGAGCGCCGTGCGCGCGCTCTTCACGAGCACTTCGGCTTGGCGGAGATCGATCTCGGAGGAATATCCGTTATCCACGCGAAGCTGAACCAGATCGAGTGAAACTTCGCGGAGCTGGAGAGCGTGCCGCGTGATTTCCTGTTCCAGGTCCAGGTCGCGCAGCAGGAAGTAGGCGGCCGCCACATCGCTGACGAGTGTTTGTAGGACCACGTGACGCGCTTCGACACTGGCCAGCAGGCCGGCCCGCGCCGCTACGGTGGCGTTGCGGATTTGTCCCCAAAGGTCGAGCTCCCAACCGAGGCCTGCCGAGAGGCTGGTGAAGTTGCTTTCGGCCGACTCGCCTGGCAACAGACCGCTGATGTCTTGAGAAGTCCGGAGATTGTTGTAGCCCGCCTGTGCGTTGACCGAAGGGAGCAGGGCCGATCGCGCCACGGTAAGTTGAGCCCGGGCTTCCAACACACGCGCGGCCGCGATTTGGGCGTCGTAGTTGTTGGCGAGCGCCTCCTGGACCAGCTTTTGCAACTCCTCGTCGTGGATCAGATCCTGCCAGCGGAGTTCGGCGAGACTGCGGCGCTCACCGGGTTTACCCTGCTCGCCATTCGCGGCAGCGCCGGGAACATCGGGCGCCTGAGTGTCTCCGCGATAACGGGTTGGAACGGGAACATCCGGCCGCCGGTAAGGAGCGCCAATGCAGCCGCTCAGCAGCAGCATGGGGAGGATCGGGCAGAGAGCGGTCGCGATAACCAGGTGATGAATGAAGTCGCGGGCCATGCTGGGAGTTACCTCGCGCGCACGGCCTGAGCGGTCTGTGGGGTCACGGCCTGGCCGGGCCGCACCCGCGCCGGTCCCTCGACGATCACGGTTTCCCCACCGTCGAGCCCCTTGGTGATGACGCTCTTGCCCTGGTAGCTGCCTCCGGTGACGACGCTGCGCAGGGCTGCCTTGTGATCGGGAGTAACGATGTAGACCGCCTTTGAGCCATGAGCATCGAACAAAGCCGCTTCGGGAACCAACACCGCGTCGGTCCGGTTTTCCAAAGCAACCCGCACGCGCCCGGACATTCCCGCCACCAGAACGCCTTTGGGGTTGGGGAATTGCGCCTCGATCTGCAGCGTGCCGGTCTTCTCATCCACGGCGCGCCCGATGTTGGTATAGCGGCCGCGGAAAGGGTACTGGCTGTTGTCGGAGAGAATGAAATCGATGCGCTCCAGCGCCTTGCGGTCAACCTTGTCCACGGTGCGCAAATAGAGCGCTTCGGAGATGCCGAAGACGACGTTGATCGGATCGACCTGGGAAATGGTGGCGAGCCGGTTCGACTCTCCACGGCCCACATAATTGCCCACCGAAACTTCCACCGTACCGATGAGGCCGCTGATCGGAGCGTGAATGGCGGTCTCTTCGCGGTCCAGCCGCGCCTGGTCGAGCGCCGCCCGCGTCGCAGTCAGGTTGGCCTGCGCCTGTCTTACGCCCATGCGGTCGCCGACGGTGGTGGTTCGCACCGTGGCGCGCGCGTCCTCCACCGCCGCCGCGGCCGAAGACTGCGCTGCGATGGCGGCATCCAAATCCCGCTGCGGCACCGCCCGGCGGGCAGCCAAAGGTTTCATCCGTTCCACGTCCTGATTGGCTTTCAAAAAAGCGGCCTCGGCCTGGCGTAGCGCGGACTCCGCGTTCACCAAGTGCTGCTGCTCCCGCGCCATCTCCAGATCTGCTTCCGCCTTCTCAACGGCGGCGTCGGCCGATTGCACCCCGGCGTCATACCGGCGCGGATCGATCTGAAACAGCAGTTGCCCTTTCCCGACCAGATTCCCTTCCTTGAAAGACATCTCAATGAGCCGGCCCTCCACGTTGGCTCGGATTTCCACCGTGGCGGCCGCTTGAGTCCGAGCGGCGAGTTCCACTAGGACCGGCACTTCCCGGCGCTCGGCTATCTCGACCACCACCGCCGTCGGGAGGGCGCCCTGGGCCCCGGGTCCGCTGTATGCGCCTTTAAGAAAAAAGATAGAAAACGTCGCGAATGAGAGTCCCACGGCGTAAAGCGCGCCGTATTTTCTCGTTTTCGCGAGGTCAGTTGGATAAAGCAACGGAGAAATGGTGTCCTGAGCCGTTGATTTATCTCAAAATCTTTCCGCAAAAAAAGTTGAGAGTTTTATACGAAGTTTTCCACTTAACAGGAAGTCGATTGTAAGCCGAATCGATAGTCAATCTAAATCATGAGTCCAAAAGGAGTCAGCAGCCGTGAGCGAAAAAGAACAGATAGCTCTTAAGACGGTCAAGCATTATATGTGGTGGTCCATGGGCGCCGGACTGATACCGGTCCCGGTCATGGATCTGGCCGCGGTTGCGGCCGTGCAGCTGAAGATGCTCGCCGAGATATCGAGAATCTACAATATCCCGTTCGAGAAGAGCCGCGTAAAGGCGGCGATCGGTTCCCTGATCGGTTGCCTGGTTCCGGGCGCGGTGTCGTACGGAGCGTTCGGCAGCCTGTGCAAGACGCTTCCGATCGTGGGCACGCTGGCGGGCACAACCACCATGGTGGCGATCAGCGGAGCTTCGGCCTGGGCGTTGGGCAAGGTATTCATCCAGCATTTCGAATCCGGCGGCACATTCCTCGACTTCGACCCAGAGAAAGTCAAGGAATATTTCAAGGCACAGTTCGAGGAAGGCCGCAACATGACAGGAACGATGGGGCCGGACGAGAAAGCTCCGGTGACCAGCTAAACACCCATGTCCAGCTTGGAACTTGCAACGCTCTATCTGGCATTGTGCCTGATGGCGGGGATCTTGGGACGGAACCGGCGCATGGGGTTTTGGGGGTTTCTATTCGGCTCCATATGCATGACCCCCATCATCACGCTCCTGTTTCTCTATTGCGCCGCGCCGCGCAAGGCGTGATGCCGTGCGTCGAGGATCCCAAGCTAGAGCCTGTGTGGCCAAGCCGGCGATCGAGGGCCGTGAGCGATGAAACGGATTCATGAATGGGCCGCCAATCAGCGTCGGGGTGCGGCAGCCTTCGTCAAACAGGAGGCGCCCTACCTGATCCTGCTCTTTTTCTTGCTGAGCTTTCTGGTGCTGTTCTACTTCAACTACATCGTGATTTCAATCCATCCCGGCGAGCTCGGCGTGCTATGGCGGTGGCTGGGCGGCGGCACCCAGATCGACACCGTCTACCGCGAGGGCGTGCATGTCATTTTCCCGTTCAACAAGATGTACGTTTACAACGTCCGCAAGCAGCAGTTCAGCGACACCATTAATGCGCTGACAGTGGATGGCCTCACGGTAGGCGTGCGGTATTCAGTGCGCTATTACCTCGACAAAGATACTCTTCCGCTGCTGCACCAACGGGTGGGACCGGACTTCGTCAACGTGGTGGTGCGTCCGGAAATTCGATCGGTCATGCGGATGGTGTTCGGACAGTACAAGCCCGAGGAGATTTACGCCACCCAGAAGGCCATCCAGGAACGTATCAGTGAGATTTCGAAGACTCACCTGGAGGCGCGCTTCATTTCTCTGGACGATGTGCCCATCGAGACCGTCACGCTGCCCTCCAAGATCTCCGAAGCCATCGAAGCCAAACTGGCGCTGCAGCAGGCCGACCAGGAGTATGTCTTCCGGCTGTCGATAGCCACTAAAGAAGCCGACCGCAAGCGCGTTGAATCCGGCGGCATCAAAGTTTACAACGATACGGTCAACGGAAGTCTCACGCCCTCTGTACTCGCTTGGCAGGGCATTCTGGCAACCCAGGAACTGGCGAAGTCCCCGAATACCAAAGTCGTGGTGGTCGGCGCGGGCAAGAACGGCCTGCCGCTCATATTGGGAAATCAATAAGACATGAAGAAACTGCTCGGACTGGTGTTGTTAAGCGGACTGCTCGTGTACATTCTGTTACCCCAATGGCGCTCTGTCGATCGGATGGGAGAGCGGAGATTCCGGGCTCTCAAGCATCTTCCGAAGGAGGTGCTGGTTGGGGTTTGCTGGCCCTTCGCGGCGAATCAAGACGGGATGGCCGACGGTCTTCGGTTGGCGCTGGAAGAAATCAATTCCAGCGGCTTGGCCGGGGGCATCCCGATTCGTCTCGTCTCGCGGGATGACCGTTTCGACTGGGAAAGGGCGAAGCGCATCGCCGTTGAATTCTCCGACACCCCCCGGATGAGCGCGGTGCTTGGCTACTACGACGACAGCGAGGCCATCAAGGCCGCGACCATGTACGTGTCTAGCCGGTTGCTGCATTTGATCGTCGGCGCCAATAACACTGCCATGACCGCACAAGCAAACGAATACATCATTCGCACTATCCTTTCGAGCGACAAGATTGCGCGCGCGCTGGCGACGATATTGCTAGATGGCGGCCATCGCAAGATCGCCGTGCTTTGGGAGGAGGGCGGCTATGGGGACGATCTGGCCTATCAGTTCCGCGTCGCTCTGGACGCTCTGGGCGGGCAAATGGCATACCAATGGTCTTATTCCCGTGAACGCGCTGACTTCCGGACGCCGGTCAACGAGTTGAAGGGCATTGACGCCGACTTGATCTTCTTTGCGGGCTTGGAACCTTGGGCAGGAGATTTTCTTCGGATGGCGCGCGAGGCCGGCATCAAGACGGAAATCGTCGGCGCCTTCAGTGATACGCCGGAGATGCGCGCGCGGGCCGGTCTGGCTTTGGAAGGCGCGACGTACTTCGATTTCTACAATCCCGGCTCATTGCGCCCTGAAAACCAGGACTTCGTTCGCAAGTTCCGGACTCGGTTTGCGAAAAACCCCGACACGTGGGCTGCACAAGGCTACGACGCGCTGCACATCCTGGCGAAAGCGGTCCAAGCCACGGGTTCGGCCAACCCCCTCGATTTGTCCTATGCCATCCGATTCATGGACCCCTGGGAGGGCGCCAACGGCCGTTACAAATTCGATGCCAGCGGAGAGTTGGAAGCGAAGCCGCTGTATCTCAACGTATTTCGAAACGGGCAGCCGGTGACAATTCAAGAGAGCCTTCCTTCGCCCGCGCCTGCAGTCCAATGAGCCATCCCGAGTTCCCGCGCGCGGCTTGGAAATTCGCACCTGGTCCTCGAAACTTTCCGTGAGAATATCCCCGGCCGAATTCCACTTTCAACGCAAGTCGCTCGACTGCGCCTTTGACGCCGGCCGCTAAATCGTCACAGATTCTCAACGGCCGATCCATTACCAAAATAAGGAGCCTCACCCATGCACTCGTCCACTTCCCTCGCCTCCATCGTCGACCCGGTCATCTCTCTGGTCCCTCGCGCCGAACTCCGTGACACGCTGCAGCGAGCCTTCTCCGCCGAGCAGGCTGCCGTCGAGAACATCGAAGAGTTCTTCCGCATGCTTCCCGAGTCGGCCTGGTCGCGCGACCTGCTGTGCACTTTCTGTGGTTCCTGGAAGGCAACGCACCTGAAGATGCTCGGGATCTATGGGCTCTCCTGCCGCCTGCAAAGAAGCGCCGAGGGCGCTGAAGACCGCGACCGGTCCAATCTGTATCTTGCCGCGGCGCGCAACGCGGCCACCAGTTACGAAGATCTCGGCCTGGACTTCGACGGCCAGACTCACGCGGAGCTCTACGACGATTTTGCCGGCGCTCTGACCGGAGGCGACCGCTGGACGCTGCGGCAATATCGTCTCCCGGAAGCCCATCGGTTCAGCCAATGGACGTACCGCAACATGGTGGTGGAGTCCATCCACGATGGCCTGCTGACCAACATGTTCTCCGAGATTTACAACCACGGCGAATATTCCATCGCTCTGCCGGCCGCAGACGCTTATTTCGAGCGGCACACGCGCCTCACCGCACCAGAACGCCGCGGGGCCATCACGTACATCGCCGCGCATGTCGAGGATGACACCGAGGCCGATCATTTTCTGGTAGTGGTGGAGGCTCTCGACCGCTACCTGGCCGCCGCCAAAACGCAATTCGATGTTGCTCGGGCCGGTTCGCTGTTCCGCGCCTATCTAAGAAACCTCGCGCCGGTCATGCAGAAGTTGACGGAGATGATGCGGGCCGAGGTCGCCACCGACGCAGCCACGCCCTTGGCAGCCAGCGGTGGATACGCGTAATGGCTGCCTCACAATCAGCCCTAGCGCCTTCAACGGTTCATACGCCGGTGCGTCGATTTGAACGGTGCGAGGCCGCGCTTCAGGCCATGGCCGGTTATGAAGCGGAGTTGCACCAGAACGCGCTGCGCAGGCGCTCGAATGGCTTCACTGTCACCGACCAGGACCAGCCGGCAGAAGTGTTTTGCCTCTTCCCGCCTCGCCCCGTCCAGCCGCCACTGGCGCTCATTGGAGGCATGGGGCCGCTGGCGGGCGCCATGGCCTTCCGCCGGGCATGCGAGCGCTTCCGGAATTCCCGCGCCGTGGTGCTCTATCAGGCTTGCTTCATGCCGGACCGCTCCACCATCATTTTGAGCGGCGGAGGGCCGGGCACCCCGATGTGCCGAGACATCGCCTGGCGTCTGGCCGATGCCGTGCGATTTGCGGCCGGTCTGTCTGGCCTGGCAGCACGGTGCATCATAGCCTGCAATTCCGCCCACTACTTCTGGCGGCTGCTGGAAGATGAGCTCCGACAAACCGCACCTAGAGGAGGGTGCGAAGTGCAGATGATCTCCCTGGTGAATTCAACCCTGCATGCGCTCAAGTTGGGTGCATTCAAGTTCCAGTCCTCGCGCAAGACTTTGGTACTGGCAGCCGACGGCGCTCGCGTGGGCCAAGTGTTTACGGCGCCTTTCCAGGATGCCGGCATAGCCTTTGAAGAGCCCTCGCCCGCGCTGAGCCGTCTCTTGATGCGCGCCATCTTCGAAGGCGTGAAGGCGCTCGATGACCGGCGGGCGGTTGAGCTTGGCAACGAGTTCTTCGAAAACGTCCTTGCAACCGGGCGGGATTATGATTACGTGCTGGCCGGCTGTACCGAACTCCCGCTCTTGATCGACATCCTGCGGCGCCGCGGCAGCCCCACGGTAGCGGCTTTTCTTTCACGCGCGAGGATCGTCGATCCACTGGAGGAAGCCCTCGCGCGGGCCTGATCCGCTGGATGACCGTCAAGACAAGCTGCGGCTTCGATCAGTTCCCCAGGTCCGTTGTGGAGGAATCCATCCCCGCGCGGTTCGAGCAGCAAGCGCGCATGTTTCCGGATAGCATCGCCATAGAGGATCCCAAAATCGCCCTTACCTATCGCGACCTGAACCGGCTATCCAACCGCATTGCGCATGCCACCCTGGCCGTGCGTGGCGAGGGTTCGGAGCCCGTGGCGCTGCTGGTTGGAAATGGCGTCCCGGTTGTAGGAGCCATGCTGGGGGTGCTGAAGGCGGGGAAGTTCTACGTCGCCCTGGACGTTTCCGACGATTCCAATAACGCGGCGCAGCCCATGCAGAGGATGGCGGCTATCCTCGCAGAAATTCGGCCGGCCCTGCTGATCGTGGATAACGCGCGGATGGAACAAGCCAATGCGCTGTGCCCTGACGCCGCATTGCTGAACCTCGACGCCCTCGGTCCGGCCCTTTCCGAAGAGAATCCGGGCCTCATAGTCTCCGCCGACACTCTCGCGTACGTGGTCTTCACTTCGGGTTCCACCGGAAGGCCAAAGGGAGTGATGCAAAACCATCGCTACGTCCTGCATCTGACCATGGTCTACACCAACAGCGGGCAGATATCGGCGGCGGATCGTTTGGCGTTGCTCTCGCAAGCGAGCTTTGCCGGTGCGGTGCGCGACATCTATTGCGCACTGCTCAACGGAGCGGCGCTGCTCACTTTCGACGTGCGACGCCAAGGACTCACAACCTTGGCCGCCTGGCTGCGGCAAAAACAGATCACGGTATTCTTCGCAGTGGCTACTATGTTCCGGAATTTCTGCGCGCTTCTCACCCCGGACGACCGGTTCCTGTCAATGCGGCTGATCGAATTAGGCAGCGAACCAGTCTTTGCAGGCGACGTGCATCTCTTCCAGCGGCATTTTCCTGAAGCCTGGCGCATGATTGCGAACTTGGGCGGTTCGGAAATGAGCCCCATCTGCCAGTTCCTGGTCGATGCCGGTACTCGGATTGAAGGAAACACGGTGCCCGCGGGCTATTCGGCCGAAGACGTCGAGCTGCTGCTGTTGGACGCCGAAGAGAAACCGGCCGGAGCAGGCGCTCCTGGCGAAATCGTTGTGCGGAGCCGGTATCTTTCCCGTGGCTATTGGAGCCGTCCCGAGCTGACTGAAGCCGCGTTTCTGTCTGATCCGGAAGGCGGCGACCGGCGTCTGTTCCGCACTGGTGAGGTGGGCCGGCTGCTGCCCGATGGCTGTCTGCTGCACCTTGGGCGGTGCGACTTTCAAGCCACGATCAACGGGATTCGCGTGGAACCCACCGAGGTGGAGGCGTTCTTCATCGGCACGGGACTGGTGCGCGAGGCAGCCGTGACCGCGTGGCTCGGGTCGGCCGGCGAACAAAACCTGGTTGCCTGGCTGGTTCCGGCGCAGCCAGAGGCGCCACCTCCGTCGACGAACTGCGCGCCCTGGCCGCGGCGGCGCTACCGGGCTATATGGTGCCCGCACGCATCCTCCTGTTGGTCTCCTTGCCGACAACCTCGAGCGGCAAGCTGGACCGGCGCGCGCTATGCGCGGATTTACATTTCTAGTGTTAGCTGCTGTTGCCGGAACCGGCTTCACCACTCTCACCCCCAAAGCAGAGGCTCAAGTCAGCGTCGTAGTCGGCGCAGCCCCTGAATGTCCTATGGTTACTATGACGCTGTTCCTTATGCCTGTGCTCCGACTGGCTATTATGGTCCCGAATGGTTTAACGGGGACGGCTTCACTGGCGCTGGCCCGTGGTTTCATGGCGCTAGTGACTTCCAGGTCAACGTGAATAACCGTTTACATCCAGAGCATGGCTATAAGGGCCCAACGCCACAACGTGGCGAGAAAGCCGAGCCGTCAAAACGTGTCGATAGTGCGCACTTCCAAGGAAACGAGGCGCGGGATGGACGTGGCCACGTAGCTGAGGGCAAAAAATAGCCGGGTCGAGAAGTCTGCCGCAGCACGATTTCGCCGCCTAAAAGGTGATCCATCGCTTTCCGCTCGCAGATCTGCGATCTGCCGGCGGTTAGTCCTGGATCGTTGGTGTAGATAGGTCCAAGCGGGTTAGCTACTGACTGCGCCACAACTTCAGACTCACAGTAACCCAGGGATGATAGCTGAGGCAGACATAACGAAAAACATCGACGGGATGCGGTTTAAGACGACAAACCGTCCTGGTGGGATTCCCCCAACGCCGTTATGGCACGCCGCTGACCCCGCTTAATAGTAGTGCGGTCTTCCATTACTTTAGTTAATGGAAGGTTGGCGGACCATCCATTCCCTATTGCCTCAATCCACTGCCTTACACCAAATTCATTTTCGCGAGCAGGGCCGGGATGCGCGGAGCGGTAGGCTCGAAGAACGGTAAGCTTCGAATATATATGAAGAACTGGTCGCACTGCCGATATACCTCGTGGAGCACTTCGAACATCACATCCCCTTCGCTGGCAGCGGCATAGTGCTACGCGGCTCCGAGTGCGTGGAAGTCCACGGGAAGCTATGAAGCGCGGCGGCTGTGGCTTTCGCCCTAGCGCCGCGCCGCTTTGCGCGAAGAGCGCGGAGGCTGCGAGAAACACCCAGAAGCTGATACGAAAACACGACTCTTTTCACCGGGATTTCCCTATCAGAGCCAATATTCGATTTGAGCGTTCGGTGCTCCGTTCCGCCAGTGTTTCGTCTTACTTAGCTGGTTCGGGCGCTCGGGCTTTCAAATATCTCTTCCTGTAAACAGCCTCTTGGCGTTGCCGGAGAAGACGACGCCTGAGTCCGTGCAGATGATTTGAAACTCATTCCCGCTATCATCGAGCACGAAGAAGTAGTGAGCCGTGAAACCGACAGGAGAAATCAGCACCTCGTAAGTACCTGTGCAGTCAGGATTCACTTTATACGTGCCCGTTTCGGTCACTGGGATTATATTGCCGTTTTGGCTGTGATTCCACTGGCCGCCGTAACAGTGCCATTTCCGTCGAAGGTTAACGTATTGACGTCAGCAAGCGGGCCGGCCATGGAAGCCGGCGAAACAATGAATCCAACGCCTTTGAATGCGAACGTGCCCTGAAGCGAGGCGTTAGAGCATCCTAAGCCTTGGGCCTTCGCCGTGGGCGCTACGGCCAGAGCGAGTGCCGTGACTGCGGCCATTGTGAAAGTTCTAGCGATGTTGCATTTCATGATCATCTCCTTTGCGTTCATAAATTGCCTCTATTTAGGGAGTATTGCCACGCGGTGAGGAAGCTGGTCGCGGCAATCAAAGTCGGGGTCGATTTCATATGTTCCTCCATTCCAGATAGGCGCAGCATGCGCCAAGAAACTATCAAGGCTCTAAATCTCCGCTGAACCGGTCTCAGCGCGAGCTTTCTTTGCGAGTATCCAGGGAGTTCGTTCTTTAATGCCTTTGTGGATCAAGACCAGATCTTCCGCGGTGAAAGTAAGTGGCCTGAAGGCCATGTGGTTGTAGTCTTCGGTTGTCCAGTGCGCCTTCATTACGCCTGTTTCCGAATGCCGGCTATCCCCCTGTAGTACGTGCCCGATCTCGTGAACCAGAACGTGCGCCAGTAGGTATGGCCTCGTTTCCGCGTTCACAGCGTCCTGCACGCGATCGAGAAATACGCGGATGTGGATGCCCTTGTAGGGCACCAGCGCGTAGGCCAGCGCGCCGGGCAGCAGCGTGGCTGGAGTGCGATCCGTCAATTCGATGTTCACAGCCTCCGGCGCTGAACAGGGATTCCCGTTGGAGTGCCAATCGATCGTGACGCCGATCTGGGAGTACATCCGCGAGGCGAACGAAAGCGCGTGATATACAGACAGGGTGTCCTTCCAAGCTCCCATCAGGCATACGGTCACTCCTGGAGCATCCTGTATGGGCTGGCCGGCCCAAAGGTTCACGCCCAAGATCGTCATCGCCGTTGCTAGTTTCATCATGAATGCTTCCTTTTTCCTGCCTTCACCTGACTAAACGCAAAGGGAAGTCGAAAACTGTAAGACCTCGAAAATTTACTTATGGGCAGGCCTCGCCGTGGATGAGTGATATACTCTTAGGGATTTCCCAAGGCCCGCGGTTATGACGTCTTCGCCGCACCAAGTCACCCGGCTGCTCCAGGAGTGGGGAAATGGAAATCAAGCCGCACTCGAGCAACTCATGCCTCTGGTTTACGAGGAGTTGCGTAAGATGGCGCGGCGGCACATGCAGCAACAGAATCCCGATCACACTCTGCAAACCACCGCCCTCATCCATGAAGCCTATCTGCGGCTGGCCGGTGATTCCGCCAAGCAATGGAAGAATCGCGAGCACTTCTTCGGGGTTGCAGCCAAGGCCATGCGCCATGTGCTGGTGGATCACGCCCGCGCAAGGCACGCGGCCAAACGTGGTGGCGCAGTACAGGTCGTATCGCTCGACGAGGCAATCGCAACGTCACCCGGGCGTATGGCCGGGTTGATCGCACTCGACGAGGCGCTCAAGGATTTGGCCAAGCTCCATCCACGGCAGAGTGAAGTCGTTGAACTGCGCTTTTTTGGCGGTTTGAGCGTGGATGAGACCGCCGAAGTACTCAAGGTGTCGCCGGAAACCGTGGCGCTGGATTGGCGTGCGGCCAAAGCCTGGCTGCATCGTCAGTTGGATAGCCCTAATGACGCCTGAGCGTTATCATCGCGCAGTCGAAATATTCCGAGCGGCCCTTGTGAGCGACGCGAAAGGCCGCGCAACGTTCCTGGCCCATGCTTGCGCCGGCGATATCGATTTGCGGCGAGACGTGGAAAGTATGCTGGCCGCCGACGCGCGCGCGGAAGGATTTCTAGAGAAGCCCCCGAATGACATTGCCGCGGACCTGCTGGCCAATCCCACTCGAACACTTCTGGCTTCCGGCGTGCAGTTAGGACCCTATCGCATCGAGGGATCGCTCGGTGCTGGAGGAATGGGCGAGGTATTCCAAGCCGTCGATACGCGGCTGGGCCGAAAAGTCGCCATCAAGATTTCCGCCCAAAAGTTCAGCGGACGCTTCGAGCGCGAGGCACGGGCGATCTCAGCGCTGAACCATCCGCATATTTGCACGCTCTATGACGTCGGCCCCAACTACCTCGTCATGGAACAGGTGGAGGGCGAAACGCTCGCAGCTCGGCTGAAGAAGAGTCCTGTTGCGATGGACCAGCTGCTACGCTACGGAGCCCAGATTGCCGATGCTTTGGCAGCGGCTCATGCCAAGGGAATCGTGCATCGGGATCTGAAACCGGGCAACATCATGCTCGCCAAGAATGGTGTAAAAGTGCTGGATTTCGGACTCGCGAAATCGCCGCAGGACCAAAGCATTACCGGCAGTGCAGTCCTGGGCACACCCGCCTACATGGCCCCCGAGCAGATGGCAGGCAAAGAAGCCGACGCACGGACGGACATCTACGCGCTTGGTCTGGTCCTCTGCGAAATGGCGACGGGCAAGCGCGCCGTGTCTGGACAAATCCCGCCGATGGAAAAACTTCCGCCGCAGCTTGGCCACATCATCGAGCGTTGCCTCGCGCCCGATCTCGAAGATCGTTGGCAGTCCGCCTCCGATGTGAAAGCGGAATTGGAGTGGGCAGCGAAGAGCGGGCCTCAGACGTCGGCGCCGCAACGGCGAAAAGTTCCATGGCTGACCGCAAGCGCCGCAGCGTTGCTTCTGGCCGTTCTGTTAGGGGCTTTGTTCGTTCTCTTCCGGACGACTCCGCCGGCGGCCGTGCAGCCGGTACGTTTTGAAATCGCACCGCCCGAGCGCGGACGTTTTAGCGGGCCGCTTGTTTTTGTATTGTCCCCCGACGGCCGCCGTATAGCGTTCCACGCGACGGGACGAGATGGGATCATGCGGCTTTGGGTCCGTTCCATGGAGTCGACGGAGTCTCACTCCTTGGCGGGCACAGAAGGTCTGGCAGGCGCGCCGTTCTGGTCGCCAGACAGCCGCTTCTTGGCATTCACGATTCCCGCTGCCGGCAAAATTTCGAAAATCGATGCTTTAGGCGGCCCGATTCAAGCAATCTGCGATTTGCCAAAGAACTATGTTGCCCAGCGTGGCGGCGCAATGAGCAAAGAAGGCATAGTGATCTTCGGTACGCCCGAATCAGGATTAATTCGTTGTTCGAGCTCGGGAGGCCTTCCTACTCCGCTTACCGCGCTCGATCCATCGCGTCAAGAAATTTTCCACGGACGGCCCGCTTTCTTGCCGGATGGGCGTCACTTTCTGTAAGTAATTTATTCTCGTAGTCCCGAATTCACCGGCGTCTACGCAGGATCGCTGAATGCCAAGCCAGAAGAGCAAGATCGGAAGTTATTGGTCAGCGGTCAATTCGGTGCGGCCTACGCGCCATCCGTAAACCCAATGCTGGGGCACTTGCTGTTTCTGCGTGGAACCACTCTAGTGGCCCGGCCCTTCGATGCTCGCCGACGGGAGCTAACGGGTGAACCGGTTCCGGTAGCGGAAGAGGTTGGAAACAATGGCACGATCTTCGGATTTTTCGCAGCTTCCGAAAACGGCACGTTGGCTTACCGAAGTGCGGGCCCGGCTAACATCCAGCTCTCTTGGTTTGATCGCGGGGGCAAGCTGCTCGGCCAGGTTGGAGATCCCGCTCCATACCTGGATTACGTGGCTCTTTCCCCGGACCAGACCCGCGCCGCACGCGGCGAAACAACTGCGCTGTCTCTCAATGCGGACATTTGGTTGCTCGAATTCGCACGCGGACGCAGGACGCGGTTCACTTTTAATCCTGCCCGCGACTATTATCCGGTCTGGTCTCCAGATGGCGCCCATATCGCCTTTAGTTCCAGTCGTGCGGGTCGTTACGACCTGTATCGGAAAGCATCAAATGGCACAGGAAATGACGAATTGCTATTGATGTCGGCTGAGAATAAAAGACCCATGAGTTGGTCGTCGGATGGGCGGTTTCTGCTGTATACTGCTGTCGCTCCCAAAACGAAATCGGATCTCTGGGTGCTACCGATGCAAGGCGACCGAAAACCTTTTCCGCTGCTAGTTACCGATTACAACCAATCATGGGGCCGCTTCTCGCCCGACTCCCGCTGGATGGCTTATCAGTCGGACGAATCCGGGACGGACGAGATTTATGTCCAACCGCTAGACCTGTCTTCGGCCACCGGCGTGTCGCTCGGCGCAGGCAAGACCCTAATCTCTAAGGGCGGCGGTATGCGGCCGATTTGGCGAAGAGATGGGAAAGAGCTGTTTTATGAGGCTCCGGACCGAAAAGTGATGGCCGTAGAAGTTACCACGAAGCCTGCGCTTCAAGCCGGCGTTCCCCAGCCTTTGTTTCAAGTGCCCGATGCGAATATCGTTTGGGACGTAAGCACGGATGGGAAGCGATTCCTGATTCCCGTGCCCGTGGTGGAGACCGCGCAGACGCCGATCACGGTCGTGCTGAACTGGACCGCGGCATTGAAGAAATAAAGGGCGAGGTTTTTTTCGGTTTATCTGGTTTGGCTATATCGCGCGCCGTTTCCAGACAGCGTGCCTTTTCGGGCACCAAAGACACTCGCTTGAACAGCGCCATCGGACCGCTCAAGAGGACGGCTGTTAATTGATTCAGCTAGCTCTTATCCCACCCGGAAGCGGATAGGGAATGTATGACGGCGAACCCGTACAGTACTTTCGCAAATTCGAGGTTTGACGCAGAGTCGGGTCCCGCGAAAAAGTAGGGGAAGAGTGACCGACATTATGGACGGGACACAATCTGCCGCAAAGGTTCCTGATAGAGGCGCCATCCTTATTTATTGGACAGCATTCGTCTTGATCGGCAACTGGCGCTGACGGAACTGGCATGGTGTCCGGCTCCCAAACCAAGTAATATTGATGCATCCGCGCGATTCGAGTGTGCGCGGCGGTGCTCGAAACCTCGTCAACTTTCTGCGCGGAG
>Ga0182024_10012156_pt1 | contig 17077 bp, 16 predicted proteins | sample P32metaG_FD_120480 | JGI IMG/M metagenome (GOLD analysis project Ga0182024, IMG submission 120480) | Permafrost microbial communities from Stordalen Mire, Sweden - P3-2 metaG (Illumina Assembly) | ecosystem: Environmental > Terrestrial > Soil > Wetlands > Permafrost | place: Sweden: Stordalen...
GCAATGCAGTCACCCAGTTTCCATAGCGACTCCGCGACATTGCAACCCACAAAGGGCGTTCTGCGGGCTACGAGGCTTTCACCAGATTTTCACTTGATGTGTGGCGCGTAACTCCTGATTTGTCGGGTAATCGGCAAGTCCTTTCAGTCGCCGAACACCCTCGTCCAAAGCGTCTTTCGCGGCGGAAGTTGGGACTGGAGGTTGTGGGGAAGTAGAATTAAATCTCCTGGGATGGGCGGATCGCTCGCCGCCCCGTGCCATTAGAAGTTCGGTTTCCACCTTTGGCCAAGATGGGTTTACCTCAACCGACTCTCTCGGTCCCCGATTGGGGTTGCGAGTTCGCCGTGAAGATTAAATTTTTGTGTGGGAGTACGCGCCGTAAATGTTTCGCAGGTAGATGTGCGATGGTTCTTTGCTTCTCACCAGTGCCTTGAAAATTGCAAATGGAACTTTAGCGAAGTCCAAAAGGGCGTCGTGAAATTGAATACGAAGCGTAGCGTCATCGCCAGATACACCGGAAAAGCCCACGGCCTTTATGAAGGAGCTACCGGGAATCGTACCCATCCTGATTTTCATTGGATCATCCTAGCAGCACGATTTTGCTGCAATGGTTCTTCACCGATGTCGATCAAGTTTTTGTGGATCAATGTTTCTGGGTCCGCGAAAAGATCGCAGACGGCTGCATCCAATCCCGATGAAACTAATTTTTGGGTTAGCTGTTCGGCGAGGTTTTTCGTCAAGGGTGTGGCGGCGTAATGGTTTGCAGTTGTTTGTAGCTGCCCATTTTTGCGACCGGAGTAGTACGAGAAGAAAGGAACAGACCACTCGCGAGTTCCCTCCTTCATCTTTTTGGTGGCGTGTAATTTCACGCCGTAACAAGTCTCCATTAACGGCCTCTTTGTTGGTCACGGATGATTGCGCCCAACGACGCCGCGATGTCACGACGGCTCCTTCCTGCGGCCAATAGGTGTCACGTTGCTTCTTTGTTTCGTGGCCTTGCTCGCGAGCTATATCCCCGCCCGCCGTGCGTCTCGCGTCGATCCTTTGGTTGCCTTTCAAGTACGAATAAGGTTGAAATTCTTGCCTTGAATTTTTTGGACTCAACAAGGCGTTTTGTCTGGAGACAGCCCTAAGTCCCGAACATGCTCTGCATCTAGAACGGTGCCGCGTATCCCCGCTCGTTGCCACTTTGAGGTGCTGGAGCTTCCGTAATTGCTCGGGGTCGAAGTCTTTTGCATCTGCGAGCTTTTTCTGGATTTCCTTACGGCTGACGGCCGGTGCGATTTGAACTATCCCGCCCATTGAGTACAACACCGACAACGTTCCAATGATCTGTTTACTTCACTGGTTTTCGGTGAAGGGTATAGTCGATGGCCAAAATGAGTCGCGGTTTCTTTGCACCCACACCCTTGTGGTAGGCTGTCAGTTCCTCAAAGAAGAACGTCCCTTTTCTTCCCAACACGGTCTTGATGCGTTCGCCAAATCTTCGAAGTGCAGTATCGTCATCAAGGTATACCTTCACCAGATCAGATAATGTCTTTCTCTTGTGCGTTCCTTCGATAACCATATGGGGACCGCACTCTCCATCGACAACATCGGTCAGGTAAATGAAAACGACCAAGGACTTGTAGTCGGCGACATCAAAGTGGAACGTGGCATTGTGTCCCTTAGAGGTCAAGCGATCTTCGCCCTTTGCACCTGGGACCGACCACCAAATCTTAGATGAATAGACTACCGGTTCAACTCCAAAGTAGTTCCTCGCGATCTCTAGGAATTTGGGGTCGTAAGCAATCTCCTTGACCGCATCCCACTTCTCGTGAGGGTTGACGATCGCGGCGCACTGCATCGGGCCGCAAAGCTCAGCCACGCGACTAACGTAATCCTGAGGCAGAACCCCACCGATGGCGAATCCGGTCTGCTCAAGTGTAGAAGCAATTTCGGCCGCATTCACGTTCGGAACCAAGGTCGGGCCAATCGCGGATACCTTTGGATTCCGGCTGAATCTCCGGTAATGGCCTACCAGAAGGGACCTCCAAGGCCCAACTAGCGCGGCAAACCGGACGGTACGTGCGATCTTATATACCCACGGCGTTTCATAGAGGATACTTCTGAGCCTGGAGTAAAGAGCGGCAGGAGATACAATAGATGAACTGTGGTTTGCCATTTTACCCTCACACAGATCGTCCTCATCGAGCGTAAATTGGTCACGCCGGGGCGCGCCCCCATTTGTGGGGAAGCCCATTTAAAATCCCCCGCCATCAAAGGGCAATTTTACGGAATTATTATTTACTCCCGTTGCTGGTTGACTTAGACCGTCAATTTTATCTTCGTGCAAGACCCTATGCCTTCCAGCCTCTGGTGTCAATCTCGGATCACCCCGGCCACAGTTGGGGGAAGATTGAAGTGCCCCAAAATAGTGCACTGTAGTAAATTTGTGGTACTTTGCGGTTTCTTGTCGGCTGGATTCCACCTTCAACCTCGCCTACTCCCGTCACGGGTGAACAGGTACACCAAGGAGCAGAATCCGCCAAGCAGATGATCGTTATCCACCACGGGCTAGAGGGTAACGGAAACAAAAGCGCGAGCAACTACCAGCGCCATGACCAACCCTTCCGCGAGGGGGTGGTGTCATCGCCGTTTGCATTTACCGGAATTTCCATCGTCGAGTTCCTCGCTGCCTCGAAGAGCTGACGGAAGTCTCCGAGCCGAAGTCTATCACCATGTGCCTGGTCGGAGTATCGGACATCGGACATCTGGCGTACCTGGGCTTCACATGCTGATACGCATCAATGGTCAAGGCACGGTATGCGGAGACTCAAGGTGACAGAAAATCGAGCTGGGCTGCCTTCGGGAGACACTTTGAATCTCCACGTCCGAACAGTTTCCGCGGCTGGTTTATCGAGAAGTTCGTCGAGTGATCTTACGATTTGGACATCGGAGACACTTCCGTCCGGATTGACAACTATGGAGAGGCAAAGCTGCCCTCGGCGCCGCTCGGCTCTTGCTGCCTCCGGATGAGGGGGCCATGGATGGTACAGTTTGCGAACAATCTTTAAATCGCCCGGTTTCTCCTCAGTGGGCACTATTGTTGTGACGATTTCGCTCACATCCGACCCGTTTCCCTCGGGACACGCTTTTGTCAGGCTGTACTGCATTTGAATCTCCGCAAAGGCCGGAGACTTCGAAGGCGTTTCGAAGTGCCATTGTCGTGCGGCCACCATGGATAATTGCAACAGCTCCGGCGGACCGCTAATCGGGCTGACGTCGGTTACGTTTCCATGCCCGTCCACGGTGGCGCAGAGAACAACCGTACCTTCCGTATTCTTTTTCGAGGCTTCTTCCGTGTAAGTTCCAAAGACCGTCTTGGTAGGTTTAAGGATTGAGTTATAGCGCATTTATTTTGCTGTGTGGCGTCCTGACAAAGACCAATAGGTGGCTCAGCGAAATTCAGTACAAAGATTGCCGGACACAAACATCGAAGAATGATTGCGCGTGCTGTCATGGTTCCACTCTACATTCGATCTCAACTCCCGATTGCGTCGGGTAATCGGAAACTTTTAATCCACATCGACGGTAACAGCGTTTATGCGTCGTCATGAGCGTACCAGGACTCTACCTACTTCCAACCGCCCTGTAGGAGACTGGGGCAAACTGCTCGGTGATAGCGCGGCGTCACTGCCATGCTCGACCGCCTGCTACACCACCCCCACATCCTGAAATGCGGGCCCCGCAGCTGGCGAACGAAAACAGACTTGTCTGAACAGGAGAAACCAGGATAAAAGCATCTAGTTCCGGGCCGCATCCGTTGGCCGGTTTTGAAGTGACCCCCGAGGGCTTAATTGGCTCCCTCTGGGCTGTGGAGTCAGTCGACGCCCTTAAATACTTTCTCAGCGGAGGGACCTGGAGCAACTCGATGCTCGCCTATACTGCCTGGTAAACGCGCGATTTAGGGCAAGACGAGTGTCTGCTTACCTTCACGAACGGCGGTTTCGTGGCCTTTCCAGACCAGTTCGCCAGATACTCCTGTCGGAAGAGTGATTTGTGCACTGACGCCATTCGCTTCGCGGAGATATTGCACCTCCACCATTCCTTTCGGAGTTGGCATATCAGCATCGACGTGCATTAGAGCACCCAGATGCGGCTCGATTACTACGGTTTCGAAACCTGGTGCCTTTGGGCGAATTCCCGCGACAATCGTCAGCAAGTCGAAATTGGGGTGCGCGCTCCACGCATGAGAATCCGATCGAGTTGGCTCCGGCGACTCAGCCCATGTGGTTAACCCTAGGGAAATCATCTCGCGCCAAGGCCCAAGCGTTTGGAGGTACTGGTCTCCTATCCCGGCGTGCAACAAAGCCCGCGACAGGTAAAAACGGAAATAATAAGTCGCGGCCGTCATCGATGGCAGATTTGCAGTTGCGTGGAACCCCGGGTCGGTAGTGGAGAGGATTTTCTCAAGCACTTCTTTCTGCTTTTCCTTAGGGACAACATCGAGCCAGACCGCGAGAATATTTGCGTGCTGACTGTAGTGCTGATGCGAAGGATCGTCCGCAATCAAGCCATACCGATTATCACCGCAAAGGGCACGTACCCCCTCAATCGCATGCTTGGCTGCAGTGCGGTAGGCATTCGCCATTTGGGGATTCCCAAAACTATCTTCGAGCTGCGCCGCGTATTGCAGGGCCTCGATGAACTGCAGGGTAATGATCGCTGACCCTCCGTCATCGCCCTGGGGCGGCATTCCAGAGTCAAAATCCTTACCCCAATCGACAAAGGGCCACCATGGCAACTTTCCCATCAAACCGTCTGCTCGCTGGCGCTCAAGATACCAACTCATTACCGTACGGGTACCGGAGATCTGGGCACGAACGAAGCTGGCATCGCCCCGGTAAAGCCAGAAGTCGTGCACCATGCCGACCCACATCAAAGAGAATGTTGGGATCATCTGTGTGAGTGATGATGGATAGCGGCTTTGAGTGATCCCATCCGGGACTCGTGAATCGTTAAAGGCTTCAATGGCCTGGCGTGCGAGCCGGTCGTCTCCAGCAACCGCATAGGATATCAATGCCTGTATTCGCGTATCGCCGATGTATTGCAGGCGTTCCCAATAGGGCGTATCCATGTAGGTGTCGTGCGCGTCCAAACGCGCCGTCCGCCAGCCAATCTCCCATATTGAGTGCAAGGATTCATCGTCGGTGGAGAAGGACGCGCGTTGGGCAAAGGGAAATGCACTGAACCACGTTTTTAGTCCTTCGACGCGGACGGGTTCGTTCGCCGCCTTCACGTCAATCTGTAAATATCGCCATGTCCTCCAGCTCAAGGGCATGAGCTCACGAGAAGCGCCTCCTCCAAGTATGAATTCATCAATCACTCCCTCAATGTGGCGCCCTTCAATCAAATTGCGATTTCCCTTCTGGTCTGCATCATCCAAAAGTGCCTCCGCATAAGTCATTCGGATAGCGGAGCCTTGTCCTTCACTGACTCTCAACACGGGATAGCCGGTTGTCAATGTCGAGTTGTCAATCAAGATAGTCGCCTTGACGTGCGCAGGAACTGTGAAACCCTGGTCCGGAAAGCTCAGCGGCATCGCGATCTGTGCTGCTCTGACTACTTTTCCGGCTGGAACAAGCCTCATTTCCATTGGCGGAAGGGGATCGCTTACCAGCTGCCAGCGGTCCGGTGAATCCGTTTCTCCTCTTAACGAACCACGACCAATAGGGACGGCTTTTTGCCAGGAGGCTCCAAAATCCGTACCGCTATCCCATGACCAGTCGAACACTGAGCCGTCAAGTCGTTCACCTGGATCTGCAGCGAAGTAACCCTTAACCTGTGGCAGTACGGCACGGATACCTTTTTCCTCCACCACACTCCAACTCGCGTCGGTGTCTGCCGCACGTTCCGCATCTCCGTGCCCGTGAACAAGTAAGCCCACCCTGTCGCTCATCTGCGCAATGGCTGAACGGGTGCCAAAATTCCAAACCGTCGCCGCAAGCACGTTCTTACCCGGGTGGAGAAGGGGAGCAAAGTCGTATGTTTCGTATCTCCAATGCGCCAGGTCGGCTCGACTCGGCCCGTTACCTGCACGTTGCTGATTTACGTGGAAGACAAACTGGTTGTCGGCGCTCACATCTACATAAAAGTGTTGCGGCCGCTCGGAAAGTTCGATGACCTTTTTGAAGTGAAGCACGATTTCATCTCTCTGCGGGATACCTGGAGAGGTAATCCACTGTGCGTTCCAGTATTTGCTCCTGTGGTCAGTCGAAGCCTTTGACCGCACGAGCTGAATGTCGAACAGAAAAGTGGTGATGAGAAAAATGATTATAATTTTCGTTTTCATGCGGAGATCCTAGCATCCAGGGGAGCAGTAGACGCAAACCAAAAACAAGTCCGCCGATGCTGTGATTTCACGGGTCACTCACCGGAACTAAGGTCGCCGCCGGTGCGCTGTCGTGAAGAATCCGTGGAATCTATGAATAATTTTAAGCTTCAATGTCAGAATGATGCTTAACCTCATCTAGCAAAGACGAGACGACGACGCGGCTGATCTTTGGGTCGACTAGTACCCTGCGTTCGATGGCACCACTTTTTAAGCTCGCTGGGGTCAGTCATCTCGCAGCATTAAGGTCGAATTTGCCGGTCACGTTCCTTCGTAGCCCGCCGAGTCTCGGGCATTACGCGGTTCAGAGTCATTTTAGTCGCGAGGACCTGCCGAAGCCGCGGGGAATCTCAAAATCTGTGCTTCCTTCGCCTTTGATTCGCTTCTGAATGGCGGGCAGAAATGCGTCGAATACATCTAGTGGTCGCGTAATTCCTCAGAATGTCACCAAAAGTAAAGTGCCCGTGAAGGTGACTTTCAATGGTGTTCCGTATACAGGCTCGCTTATCGAGTACGGTAATCCGCTTCATATGCTGGGTATGCTTAAAGTCATACGCGAGCACACTGGGAAAGGCCCGGGCGATACTATCGAAGTCGTCGTTTGGAAGGATGAAGAGGCAAGAACCGCCGAGGTGCCTGCTCAATTTTAAAAGTTGATGAAGAAAGAAGGGCTGCTCCCAGCTTTCAAAAAACTGAGCTACACCCACCGAAAGGAGTACTGCCGCTGGATTACCGAAGCCAAGAGGGAAGAAACAAGATTGAAGAGATTAGAGAAAGCCATTGAATTGCTCAAGAAGGGAGTAAGGACTCCTGGCTAGAAACAAAATCACGCGAATTGGACTATGAATGTTCGCAGACTGGCGCATCTCAGGATTTGGCCCGGATCCCGGGCAATTAAGAAGCCGACTCACCGCTTTGTATCGTTTCGCTAACGATGCAAACATCCGCAGACAGACGGTTCAGAATGCCCAGGGACGTGGGGGACAGTCGTATACTTCGTCCCACCGACCGCTTCTTTTGGTTTCTTCCAAAACGGTCAAGATTCTTGTTGCCAGTCATTTTTCCATGTTCTAATTTCGCGCCCGTTTTTTGCGCATGCGTGGCAATACCAAGAACGGTGACTGGTTCGACGCTGGGCGATTAAAGCCGCAATATTCGTGTTTGAGCGCGACGTCGAGAAGGAGAATGGGCCTCGGAGAAAACCGAAGCCCTTATGGAGATGGTCCGTTAACGCCGACTATTTGCTCGAATATTCCACGGGGACTTCCTGCGAGACCCGACCACCCTTTAGTGGCGTCGCCTGAAGTTCAGAAGCGGCCGCTCGCACCTGGGGCGCGCTGGAATTGGATTGTTGAGGCAATGCTGTCAATTCTCTCTCGGCGGCCAGCCAATCTGCTAGATCGTCACCATTTTCGCCGCCGCGTTCAAGGTATAGCTCGTATGCCCGTTGTTCAATTTTTTCTGGGGTTGCCGATATTCTTTCGCTCACTTACATTCCTCCTTAACTATAAATCAGAGTAGGGCAATCGAAAATCGATCATGATTCCGTAGCCCACTCGTTGCCGCAAATTTCATTCGATCAGCGCAGTCGTGCGACTACGTAGTCGCTGATGAGGCGAGCCTGCATTTCAGGATTCGCCGCAAATCGAACAGAAGGCCCGATGCGTGTTCGGGCCTTCCGATTTCTCGACGTAGCCGAGAGGCTTACCTTGTGGAGGTGGATGCGGCGACAGCTTTGACTTTGCCGAGCACAGGGACCACGCCGAGTTGCTGCATGAGGCCCAAAGCATCCCAATTGACAAAGCCTTCGAACATTTTGCCGTTCGTAAAGCGGGCAATGCTTACGCCCGCAATGTTGAATTGCTTCCCTGTTGGTGCGATCCCGTTAAGATCGCCCTTGTGGGTACCGCGGCAAGACCAACGAGCTACTACTGTTTCACCTTCGGCAATGATGTCCTCGATCGTGAATCGAATGTCGGGGAAGGCATTGCGGTAAAGGGTCACTCTCTTCTTCTCACCCTCGGGACCCCGCCCAACATCGGGCGTCGAACTGTCATGGTGAGTGTAGCTAGGTGCGAAGAGCTCGTCTGCCACAGGTACAAGGCCCTTGTTCCAAACCTCTTCGAACAAACGACGGACGCTAGTTTTGTTTTGTTCAGACATGGTGGTTCTCCTTTTTTAAAAGCGCGATATTCCAACCCGCATGTAGCGAGTCGGGCTGGAGTGATGTGGCTTGAAACCGCTGGCGTCTTGGGTATACAAGAACCTGTACGTCGAACAGGCGGTAGGGCCCCGCGCGACAGAATGAATAAGAACCTGATAGGTTCTGCCCTGTCGGCGCTCGATGCGGAGCTTGTCCTATAGAAACTGCGAATGGACTGAGAAGCGGGAGTCTCGCCTCAAGATAGCGAAACTTCGACCTGATACTGTTCTTCGAGAGTGTATGTGTCAAGGAGAATCGAAAACTTCCTTTGTGCAAAAAAGGAGTACAGCGGCTCTTTCTCCAGGCCTGTTCGTTACCTGGAAGAGACAGAAGGATGCGGGCGCCCATGGATTTGCACGGGTTAAGCATAAAGTTGAGATGCTTCGTTGATTCGTTATCGCCGGAGCGCGTTCCGCCCGCGAATGCTTAGCCATAGTACAAAACGCCTGGAAGACGCGATGTCAAACGATAGGAAACCGCTCTAAGCTAGCTACCGATAAATCGTAACCGGACGCTGGGATCAAGTTTCCGATTACGGCGTTCTGTCGGGATTGACCCAGATTCTTGAAGCAGGCAGTGGCACCATGTTTCTTTGACGAAGTAATCTCATAGTTGCGATGGCCTGTCTCCTCGGCTTTCGCTCGCTTGGATGAGAGGGCTGAATGATTGCTCGAATATGGCACGGCGTCGTTCCGGTTTCGAAGCGTGATGAATACCTGGACCTCATGCGGAGGATTGCGCTTCCCGAGTACCTGGCGACACAAGGAAATCGCGGGGCGTGGTGTTTATGCCGCACCGAAGGAGATGTAACGCATTTCGAGATGCTAACGTTTTGGGACGACGCCGATTCCATCAAGCGTTTCGCTGGAGACGACTACAGCAGGGCCAAGTACTACGATTTCGACTCCGACTATTTGATCAAAATGGAGCCCGGTGTCCAGCACTACGAGGTGCATTCACAGACCTCACCCGCTCCACTACGCGGCGAGTAGTGCTATATCATCCGACAACAAGAACCATGGCGACGGCGAATACAGGTATGCCTAGCATATTCCGGAGTGGCTGAGGCCAATTGGGGACGCCCTTAGCGATAACGACGATGTAGTCAAATCTACCGCAACAGCCGACTCACCAATTGCTATGAGAGACGGTTCAGACCATTGAAGGCGGCCGTCTTATAGCACTCTGCGAGGGTGGGATAGTTGAAGACTGTGTTTTTGAAATAGGTGACTTTGCCCTTGAGCAGCATCACCGCCTGGCCGATGTGCAGCAGCTCGGCCGCGTCTTCGCCGAAGATGTGCACCCCCAAGAGTTCGAGGGTTTCGCGGTGGAACAGTAACTTGAGGCGCCCGTCGGTGTGACCGGTGATCTGGCCCCGGGCGATCTCCCGGTAATACGCCACGCCCACTTCGTACGGGACGTCGGAGTCTGTGAGTTGCTCTTCGGTTTTGCCGATGAAAGAAATTTGCGGAATGGTGTAGATGCCATACGGATACCCAGCCGGATCGCTCTGCACATCCAATCCAAACGCGCGGGCTGCGGCAATGCGCCCCTGCTCCATCGATACCGACGCGAGGCTGGGAAAGCCGATTACGTCACCAACCGCAAAAATGTGCGGCACCGAAGTGCGAAAATCAGAATCCACTTTGATCCGTCCCCGATCGTCGGCGGTCAGGCCGGCCGCCGACAAATCCAGCGGGTCGACATTTCCTCCACGGCCCACCGCATACAGCAGGGCATCTGCGATGATGCGCTTCTTACTGACGAGGTTCGCCGCCACTTTTCCGTCGGGCAACTCCTCGACGCTCTCCACCTCCTCGTTCAAACGCATGGTCGCCCGGCGGTCGCGCATGTGGTAGCTGAGAGCTTCGACCATCTCGGTGTCCGCGAATTCCAACAGTCGTGGCCGTTTTTCCACGATGATCACGCGCACGCCAAGTGTTGCGAACATGCAAGCATATTCCACGCCGATAACGCCCCCGCCTACCACAATCAGCGTTCGTGGAACCTGGGGCATCGCCAAAATCTGATCGCTGTTAATGATGTTGCGGCCATTGATCGGCACCTTGGGATTTACCGCCGGTTTGGTGCCGGTCGCAAGAATTATGTATTCGCCTGCCAGTTCGCTGAATCCGTTGTTATTCTCCACGCGCACGTGGTGGGGGTCGATGAATTTCCCCAAACCATGAATCAGATCCACGCCATTCCGCTTGAGCTGATCCTGAATGACCGACACTTCGTTTTCAATGACGCGTTGCACCCGGAAATTCAGGTCTGCCATCGTAACTTGGTCTTTTGAATGATAGTTTGCGCCGTAGAAACTCTGATCGTAAAATCCCGAGAGGTGCAGCACCGCCTCGCGCATCGTTTTGCTGGGGATCGTTCCGGTATTAATGCACACTCCGCCCACGGCGCTCTGGCGTTCCACCAGCGCCACGCGCTTTCCCGCCTTCACTGCCTGAATGGCAGCGCGCTGCCCGCCGGGGCCCGAACCTATAACAATCAGCTCATACGGCTGCATTCACGGTGTCCTGTGCGTCAGATTCGTCCGGAGGGGCAACCACGGGGCCGACCTTAACATCTTCCGCAGTATAAACGACCTGCGGCGTATGCACTGGCAGGGTGCGCGAAGCACTATTGCCTGACGGAACACGCATCAAATGCTCCTGCACCGAAAAACCATGTCCTTTGCGTACCGAACGTGGGCGAGAGTATGTGCCGTCGGCTCCCAGAAGTCGAGCCTTGCGTGTGTCGGCGAGATATGCCGGCAAAATTTCCGCGCAAATATATTGCGAAAGTTGCGGATCCTTTACTGGGAAGACTACCTCGACGCGTTCGTACAGATTTCGTTGCATCCAGTCGGCGCTACCCAGATACAACTCGGGATTTCCTCCATTCTCGAAATAATAAATGCGGCTGTGCTCCAGAAAACGCCCGACGATACTGCGCACCCGGATGCGGCTGCTCAGCCCGCGCACGCCGGGAACCAGGGCGCATTGCCCGCGAACGATAAGGTCGATTTCCACGCCCGCGTTCGAGGCCCGATACAGCGCCTGAATTACAGGCGGGTCGACGACCGCATTCATCTTCACAATCATTCGCGCCGGTCTTCCGCGCCGCGCATGCCGGGCTTCGCGGTCGATCATCGCGATACAGCTCTTGGCCATGTCGCGCGGCGCCACGATCAGTGGCTTATAGCTGGGCTGTTCGGAATACGCTGTCAAGTAATTGAACACGTCGTGCACCGCCGCCGTAATGGCTTCGTCGCTGGTAAGCAGGCTGAAGTCACTGTAGAAACGCGCTGTTGAAGGATTGTAGTTTCCCGTGCCGAGATGCGCATAGCGGCGGATCTTCCCGTCGGGATCATTGCGCACCATGAGCGCCAGCTTGGCATGCGTTTTCAGCCCGGCAAGGCCATGGGAGACGTGTACGCCGGCATCTTCGAAGCTGCGCGCCCAGTGAATGTTGGTGGCTTCCTCGAAACTGGCCTTCAACTCCACGATCACGGTGACTTCTTTTTTCCCAGCCGCTTCCAGCAGCGACTCAGCGATTGGCGAATCGGTATTGGTGCGGTAGAGCGTCTGCTTCATGGAAAGCACACGCGGATCGTTACTGGCTGTGCGAATAAAATGGACGACGGTATCGTACGATTCGTAGGGATGGTGCACCAAGAAGTCTTGGTGGCGCAGCGCCGCAAACATGGAATCCGCATCATGCCCTACACGCACCTGGCGGGGAACGAACGGCGGATACTTCAGATCCGGCCGCTTGGTCTCGTCGTAGATATGGAAGAGGCGCTGAAGGTTGACGGGGCCGACCACTCGGAAGACTAGCGACTCGTCCAAATCAAACGTGGACACCAATCGCTCGACGATATCCGGGTGCGCGCCTTGCTCGATTTCCAGCCGCACCGCGTCGCCTTTGCGGCGCTGCGCCACCTGCAAGTCGATGGTCTCTAATAGACTGCGGCTTTCTTCCTGCTCGAGGTACAAATTGCTGTTGCGCGTGATGCGGAATGCGGCGGAAGCCAGGATCTCGTAGCCACGGTAGAGCTTCGATGCGTAAGTCGAGATAATGTCCTGCAGAAAAGCGTACCGAATGCCATCGTTCTCGGTGGGAACTCGCAGCAAACGTGGCAGTGCCCGCGGAACCGTAAGCACGCCAAAGTATGGTTTGCCATTCCCGCCACGCCTGCTCCGCAACAAAAACGCAATGCACAGTGCTTTGTTCAGAACGTGGGGGAACGGGTGAGAGGGATCGACGGTGACCGGCGTCAACATTGGATTCACGCGCCGATCGTAAAATGTCTTGGTGAACTTGGCACTCTTGGCGTCCAGCTCTTCGGTCGAGAGAACATGGATCGACTGTTTTGCCAATGCGGGGAGCAACTCGTTCCAGCATTTATATTGGTCGCTGACGAAAACATGCATGGCCGCGGAAACCTTTTCCAACTCCTGCTCGGCAGTCAGGCCATCAGGGCTAATTTCGCGCGAGCCGTGCTCGATGCGTTGAAGGAAGCTCGAGACCCGAATTTCGACGAATTCATCCAGATTATTTGCGGTAATGGCCAGAAACTTTAGCCGCTCCAGCAGCGGGTTGCCGAGGTCGCGCGCTTCTTCCAGCACGCGCCGGTTGAATTCCAGCCATTGAACGTGGCGGTTGAGGTAGTGGCGCGGATCGTCGAGCACGGGGCGTTTCATAGTTCTCTCTTTGCAGCGGTGCAGAGGAATAGCGCAACTGTGTTACTGACAGATGAATGCGCCGTGGGGATGATATGCTGCGGCCACGGAGGATCAACGATTTGCGAAGCGCCGGGGGCAGGGCTGTTGCGGTGCTGGCGTTGGTGCTGCCTTTGCTGGGTCTCGATGCCCGAAAGACGAAGCGTGACGACGCCGACAGGATAACGACATTGGATGCGATTTTCGCTCCTTTCAACGGCTCGAAATCTCCCGGTGTGGCCGTCCTCGTGCGCAAGGACGGCCACTCCGTCTTCGAACACGGCTATGGTGTCCGCGACTTGCGCACATTCACTCCCATCGATCCACAGACAAATTTCCGCCTCGCTTCCTGCACGAAACAAATGACCGCCATGGCGATCATGCTGCTGGTGCACGACGGCAAACTCCGTTACGACCAAAATCTCACCGAAGTGTTCCCCGAGTTCCCGGCATACGGTAAAACCATCACGATTCGCGACCTGCTAAATCACACATCCGGACTACAAAACTACGAAACCTTGATGGAACAGGAAGAACGCAGCGGTACTCGTCACTGGAACGAGGAAAACCAGATTCAGGATTTCGAAGTTCTCGCTATGCTTGAAAAACAAAGCTCAACACTCTTCCCGCCGAATACCAAGTGGGCCTATAGCAATTCCGGCTACGTGTTGCTGGGTTCGATTGTTGCGCAAGTTTCTGGAGAATCCTTCGGCGACTTTTTGCATGAACGCATTTTCGCGCCGCTGAAAATGAACCAGACGCTCGCATACCAAAACAACAAGAATGAAATCGCTAACCGTGCCTTTGGCCACACGAAACAATTCAATGGCTGGAAACAGAGCGACCAGAGCTCGACTTCAGCGACCCTGGGCGACGGAGGTGTGTATTCGTCTTTGCGCGACCTCGCCAAATGGGATGACGCTCTGGCACAACACACGCTCCTTAGCGAGACCGAAATGCTGCCTGCGCTGGTTCCCGTGAAACTGGTCGGCGGCGCGACCCCTGTTTGGCCACCAGATCAGGACCGCCCGCCTGGCACGCCCGTCCGGTACGGTTTCGGCTGGTTTCTCAACGACTACCGGGGCCATCCGCGGATGTGGCATTACGGCGATACCATCGGGTTTCATAGCTACATCGCCCGGGTACCGGGCGACAAGCTTTCCATCATTCTGCTTTGCAACCGAACAGACCTGAATCTCGAACAACTAGCCGAAAGAGTCGAAGATACATATCTCAAACCCACCGATTAGCCGTTGCTTATTCTCGGAAACTCAGCCTAGACCGGCAAGTTTGCCGAGGCCTTTCATTTTGGCGCGGGCGGCCATTGCGCCGTATTGCTTCATCATGGTGCGCATTTGCAGGTACTGCTTCAAGACCTGATTGACCTCTTGCACCGTGGTGCCGCTGCCTGCGGCTATGCGTTTGCGGCGCTTGCCGTCGATTACGTTGTGGTCCCGGCGCTCCTGATTGGTCATGGAGTTGATGATGGCTTCGACTTGTTTTAATTGGCCTTCGTCGACTTTCGTATCTTTCGGGAGATTGGCTAGCGGGCCGACTTTGGGAAGCATATCGACCAGTTGCTCGAGCGGGCCCATTTTGCGAATTTGCTTTAACTGATCACGGAAATCTTCGAGCGTGAAGTCTTCCCTGCGGAGTTTGCGTTCGAGCTCGATGGCAGCTTTTTTGTCGACGGCTTGCTCGGCGCGCTCGATCAGCGACATCAGGTCGCCCATGCCGAGAACGCGGGACACGATGCGCTCCGGGTAAAAACCCTCGAGGGCATCGTATTTTTCGCCAAGACCGACGAACTTCACGGGCGCGCCAGTCACCTTGCCGATGGAGAGGGCCGCACCTCCTCGAGCATCACCGTCCAGCTTGGTAAGAACCACGCCGGTTAGCCCGAGACGCTTGTGAAATTCCCCCGCGGAGCGCACCGCGTCCTGACCGATCATCGAATCAGCGATAAACAGAATCTCGCTAGGCTGCAATTCCTTTTTGAGCATGCTCAGCTCGTTCATCAAGTCATCATCAATGTGCAGGCGGCCCGCCGTGTCCACGATGACCACATCGCTGGCGGAAAGTTTCGCTTCTTTGATCGCTCCCCGCACGATTTCGAGTGGCTTATCGGTGCCCTTCCCGGGCCAAATAGGCGTACCCACGGCTTTCGCAACCTGGGCGAGTTGTTCGCGGGCGGCGGGCCGGTAAACGTCGGTGGAAACAACCAGTGGCCGGTGGCCGTGCTGCGTAAGCCACTTCGAAAGCTTTCCCGTAGTGGTAGTTTTTCCGGAGCCTTGTAAGCCAACGATCATCCAGACCGAAGGTGGACGCGAAGCGAATAGCGGCTTGGCGTGCTTACCCAGCATAGTGGTCAGCTCGTCTCGAACCGTCTTCACCACCTGCTGATCGGGCGACAGTTGCAGCATGACCTCGCTGCCAATCGATTTTTGTCGAATATTCGCTAGCAGCTCATCGGCGACACCCACGTTCACGTCGCCTTCCAGCAAGGCCTCGCGAATTTCGGCAAGAGCCGCGTCAAGGTGCTCTTCGGTGAGCTTGCCCTGGCCGCGAAGGTTCTTAAAAGTCCGCTGAAGCTTTTCTGTCAGGTTTTCAAACATGCGTTGTGTGATCCTCGGGGCTCTTCGATTGTAGGGGAGCCTCAAAAAGGGGTCAAATAGGCGACTGTGGTTCCGGTGCCGCGAACGCTAACGCCGGTAAATCTCGCGCTCGTCCATCCGCTCGAACAATTCACATTCCGCGCTTAGTCCGCCAGACGACGTCAGTTTTGGTCGCCTACGACATGGCTTAGCTTGCACCAGCTGGCGAACACCGACAGTGAGTACACCGCCCAAGAGTGCCACGACTTCCAGAATTAGGCGGCTATAACCGGGTATTCTCGCAAATTTCATCTGGACGACACTCCTCCGGTTGCGCAGAGATCTATTGTGGCTTTCGGCTACCAGGACGACTGGCCAGCTCGCTGGAGGCTAGGGTGGTACTAAGTAGTTTTCTCAAGGGAGTTGGGGTATTCCCCTCATTCCGCGCACTCGTCGAGGCTGTTAACCTGCGCGATTAAATGCGCGGGTGTTAGTTCACGCGAATTTGGGAGTAGATCGTGTTGATTCATTGCCCGATGTGCCAGAGCCGATATGTCCGGAGATCCAAACGCCGAAGAATGATCGAGCGTACGATTTTGACTGCGATTTTTGTACGCCCGTTCCGATGCGCCGAATGTGGGGCCCGTTTTTTCCGCTGGTCCTTGCGAAAGAACCTGCCCCTGGGACAATCCCAAGCTGCAAACCAACAGCCTGTGCAGGCGAGTGAAGGCGAACGCCAAGACTTATTAGCTCAAGAAACAGCGCGACTCAACCTAAAACTCAGCAGCTAGGTACCGCCCCTAGGTTTTGGCAAGCATCAGCTTCGTGATTTTGCAAAGCGTGGTTCATTTCGCCTTTTAGAATGTCCAATGATTGATATTCTTTCCAAGGAGCAAACCTGCAACAGCGAGTGGCAGGTGAACGCGTGGGTATACTCCTCTGCGACGCCCACACGACCGCGGTTGACTTCACCCGAACGAAACGTCTTCAAGACTAAGGCATTGACGAGCTGCGAAATATTTCCTAAATTGGGGCTGCGACGTTCCCGTCGAGTAAGGAGGTGATCCCTGAGGTACACGAAGAATTAAGACGTAAACGGGAGGAGCGCTTGTGAGTTTCTCAATCGCTCCTCTTTTTTTATCCCCAGTTACGTCCTCGGTTTATTCCCACCAAGGTTTATTCCCACCAA